>Ga0102593_1002033_pt1 | contig 16859 bp, 18 predicted proteins | sample AraplaCol_mMS_r2_2_FD_76862 | JGI IMG/M metagenome (GOLD analysis project Ga0102593, IMG submission 76862) | Arabidopsis root microbial communities from North Carolina, USA - plate scrape MF_Col_mMS_r2 (SPADES assembly) (version 2) | ecosystem: Host-associated > Plants > Roots > Endosphere...
TTTTTTTTTTTTTTTTTTTTTTTTTTTTTTTTTTTTTTTTTTTTTTTTTTTTTTTTTTTTTTTCTTTTTTCTTTCTTTTTTCTTTCTTTTTTCTTTCTTTTTTTTTTCTTTTTTTTCTTTTTCTTTTTTTTTTTTTTTTTTTTTTTTTTTCTCTTTCGGCATAGCCTGGTGTATGAAGAACGATCTCATTCCGTGACTTGTCTGTGTTCGTAAACTGGAATTTTGTTACTTACATACCTCTGAGGTGCATATATACTTGCTCTTTCTTCAACAGTCTATCACTTGATCACTTATTCTGATAGTTCCCTCTAATTTTATCCTTCTTTCTATAATAATCGTAGACTATTATATCCTTAATTCTATACTATGTAAATGTATACTGTAAATGTATACTAAGATGTTGACTCGATCTAACCCAATTTGGTTTAGTCAGCCCCTCGCTTAATTTTCGTGTGTGGCTCGCAACCCGCCGACCTCCAGCCAACTTTGAGAAGGATCTGCCTTTGTTCTCGTGCAACCCCAACAATTCACGATGTCGTCGCGATTCTTCTACCGTGGTGGTAGCGACAGCGAGTCCAGCTCCTCCGATGAGGAGGAGAATGTCTACGAGCACTCCGAGGAGGAGTCCGAGGAGGAGACCAGCGAGGAGGAGGAGGAGTCCGGTAGCGATTCCGATGATTCTGAGGATGGCGATGGTGCCAAGGGTGGTGCCAACGCTTTCTTGAGGGATGTTTCCGACAGTGAGGATAGTGAGGAGGAGGAGAAAGTTACTCTGGTGAAGAGTGCTAAGGATAAGCGTCTGGAGGGTCTCGAAAACACTATCCGATTGATCGAGAATGCGCAAAAAATCAACGACTGGGCCGTTATCTCTACTGGTGAGTTTTTTTTTTATCCCAGAGGAAGGGGGAATCGGGAAATGATGGATCATGGGATATATCAGGGAAAGGGAAACGCTGACCAAAATACAAAACACAGAGTTCGACAGCCTGAACCGCCAGATCGTCAAGGTCGCTCAGTCTGGTCCTACCCCCAAGGTCTATGTTAAGGCCGTCGCCGACCTCGAGGACTTCGTCAATGAGACCGTCACCAAGCAAAAGTCCGCCAATAAGAAGATGAACGCCAGCAACCAGAAGGGATTCAACGCCGTCAAGCAGCGTATCAAGAAGAACAACAAGGACTACGCCGCCCAGATCGAGAAGTACCGTGCCGCTAAGGATACCTACATGAACGACGATGCTGAGGCCGAGAAGGCCCCCGCCCCTGCTCCCAAGCCCAAGCCCACTGCCTCCCAGAAGATCGAGCACTTCGCCGCTGTGGCCGCTACCGCTGGTGCTGACGATGATGGCTTTGCCACTGTTGGCCGTGGTGGAAAGACTCTGCAGTATACCCCCGAGAGTATCCTGAAGCACTTGCGCACTATTGTCGAGTCCCGCGGAAAGAAGAACACCGATCGTATGGAGCAGATCCGCACTATGGAGAAGCTTCTGGAGGTTGCTACAACCCCTTACCAGCGTATCCGTGTCTACTTGACCCTCATCTCCACCCGTTTCGACCTGACCTCCGCCTCCTCCAACTACATGAGCCCCGAGCAATGGAAGGCGGCTGACAACGAGTTTGGCGTTCTTCTGTCTGTTCTGGAGAAGCACCCCAACTTCGTTGTTACTGAGGGTGCTGATGAGTGGGAGGATGATGAGAAGCAACCCCAGGTTGCTGAGGGCGAGACTTTCCACGTTCCTGGCAGCATTGTCTCCTACATTGAGCGTCTGGATGACGAGCTTACCCGCTCCTTGCAGCAGATCGACCCCCACACTGCTGAGTACATTGAGCGTCTGAGTGATGAGCAGCAGTTGTATAAAAACATTGTCCGCACTCAACTGTACACTGAGGCCCTCAACGCCGGTGAGAAGAACGACACACGACAAGATAGCGTCAACCGTGTGGTCATTCGTCGCTTGGAACACGTCTACTTCAAGCCTTCCCAGGTCGTTTCCATCCTCGAGGATGCTGCTTGGAAGTCTCTCCCCGAGAAACTCAACTCTGCCGTCACTCCCCGCGCCCAGGCTGGCGATGTCAACACCCTCATCCAAACCCTTTGCAACTACCTGTTCCAGTACAGCGATGGCATTATCCGTGCCCGCTCCATGCTTTGCCAAATCTACTTCCTTGCCCTGCACGACCAATACTACCGCTCTCGTGACCTGATGCTGATGTCCCATCTGTCCGAGAACATCTCCAACTTCGACGTCAGCACCCAGATCCTCTTCAACCGTACCCTCGTTCAAATCGGTCTGTGCGCTTTCCGCGCCGGTCTCATCTACGAGGCTCAGAACACCCTCGGTGATATCTGCGGTAGCGGCCGTCAAAAGGAATTGCTTGCCCAGGGTATCATCATGCAGCGTTACTCCACCGTCTCTCCAGAACAAGAGCGTTTGGAGCGTCAACGCCAGTTGCCCTTCCACATGCACATTAACCTGGAGCTTCTGGAATGCATTTACCTCACCTCCAGCATGTTCCTCGAGGTTCCCCTCATGGCTCAGACCTCTTCCGCCCCCGAGATCCGCCGCCGCATGATCTCCAAGACTTTCCGCCGTATGCTCGACTACAACGAGCGTCAAGTCTTCACCGGTCCTCCAGAGAACACCCGTGACGGCGTGATCATGTCCGCTAAGTTCCTTGCCGCTGGTGACTGGAAGAAGGCTGCTTCAATGCTTGCATCCATCAAGATCTGGGATCTGATGCCCAACCCCGAGAAAATCAAGGAAATGCTCTCTGCCCAAACACAAGAGGAAGGCTTACGCACTTACCTTTTCACTTATGCCCCCTTTTACGACAGTCTGTCTATTACCTCTTTGGCCGATATGTTCGAACTCCCCTCTAAGAAAATCACTGCTATTATTAGCCGCATGATTTCTCACGAGGAACTCGGTGCTGCATTGGATCAGGTTAATGATGCAATTGTTTTCCGAAAGGGCGTTGAACTCTCGCGTCTTCAGAGCCAGATTGTTACTCTTGCTGATAAATCTATGGGTCTCCTTGAATCTAATGAGAAGACTCTTGAACAACGTACTCAGGGTATGGCAAATGCTTTCCAACGTGAACAAGGTCCCGGTGCCCGTGGTGGCCGTGGTGGTGGTCGTGGTGGACGTGGTGGTGCTGGACCTCGTTTGCCAGGTGGTCAACAGGGTAGAAGACCTGGTGGACAACAATTCGGTGGTGGTGCATTGGGTGGTGCTATCAAGGCTTAAATTAAAAGGTGAACCTTTTTCTCTGTTTATCGGTTTACGGTTTCATCATTTTTTATCAATGGTTTTTTCTTTTTTTTTTATGTGTCTGATATAATGACATGTTCTTTCTCCTCCCCCTCCCCATCATCGCCTGGATTCGTCTCGTCTTAGACTGTCCCTGATTCTTTGTTCTTTATGGTTCGCTTTTTTTGGTCTGCCGTTTTCTGGACAGTGTATTGTCTGGTCATGATTCAAAATGAAATGAATAAATGGTTGAAAGTTTTCATTGTAATTTTTAACGTGTTACGTAGTCCGCTACACCGTGTGTAGTTACTACTCAATACCTGCCTAGGTATTAGGTACGAGTGTGTCCTAGATCTATAATACCCGATATTGATAGTATCAATATCCTGTTGAGATTTACAGTATCATTGTGTCTTGGTACTTTCCAGTCGTTGAATACTACTGCCATTCCAGGACAAGCCAACCGCACAACTACCACGCTTTAGGATCATCAATCATGTATGGCACCTTGTGCTGGTTCGATCTCTAAGACTCGAGATCGCAATTCCAGGAATCATTCGAAAGAAAACAGATCTACACTACATGTAATGACCGGAATATATTAATTCACTCTGAAAGTTTCAAAGTGGATTCTGTTGGCAGGTATTATCTGGTTAACATTAACATGGTGCCCACCAGATATATATCCGTCGCCACAGGTGAAGATTCTGAGAGCCAATTTCTATCTTTAGCTCGGGTTTAATTCTGGTTTTTCTAATTTTGCTAAGGTAGTAAATATGAATATAACACTATGCTATCTAGAGATCTAGGATAACTTTTGATCGAATAAGACATCCTATCTTTACGAGACGTCGATTGAATGCGATTCTTCCGCTTCAACATTGACATCTACGGGGTCCGATACTTACTCATTTTTCCACTGTAATACTTGTAGTATGCTTGTGGCAAGCCAAGGTAATCATATCACTGGCAGATTGAGTAATTCAGGCTCAACATGATCTTAAATGATCCGTGTGTAAAGGTTTATGTCAAAGGCGTGGAGTATAGGAGATTAAGGGTGGATGAAAAGGGTGATGGGCTAAAACTTTTATTAGATGAAGAGTTCTCAAGACTCAAATTTACGATGGTATCTATACCCTATGGATGTATGGATGTGGACAATTTTGAGATTTCACTAAGGAACCTGAAAGTGACTACGTCTACACTTGTACAACATCTACAAGGAATGAATTCGGGTTGTCTGAAGCATTAAATTATCGAAACCAGACCGTATCGCTAATTGACCAAGGCACAGCCGGTGTGCTTAAACAACCCATAATATCATGAAAAAGGAATTTTTGTTTTGAAAGCAACGACGAGACAAGATCTATTCAAACTAGAATACTCATCTCGACATCACATATCCCCCGATTACCGAAGAGAAATAATCTAGTTCATCTGGCGGATGAGACCGTTGATGTTCTCCTCACGGTTACCAGTGTCACCACCCTCGATGTAGTGCTTGAACTTGCGAGCACGGAAACCACCGTTGGGGTTGGACAGCTTGAAGGGCCACAGGAAGTTGTTGGCCTGCTTGAAGTTGGGGCCAACAGTGTAGATCTCGTGGATCAGATCCTCCATACAGACGATGCCGTACTTGCCGAGGTGCTCCTCGATGATCTGGTTGTCGGTGAGGGGAACACGCTGCTTGTCAACCTTACCGTAACCGCGCTTGTACAGAAGCTCACGGACGGACTTCAGGTTGGGGTAACCGTAGGCAATGTAGGGGTTGACAATAGTCAGCATCTCCTGGGTAGCCTTGGTCAGGCGGATGAAGGTACCGCTGTTGATCTGCAGCAGACGGAGCAGCTGGAGGATCTTGCGGGGCTTGGGAGCGATCTTGTTGATACTATGGGCGTGTTAATGATGCACAGATGGAGACAAGAGATGTAATGATAAGACATACCCCTTGATACGGACAACGAAGACCAGCTTGGGCTCATCCTCAACGTAGAAGTTACCCTCCTGGCGGGCAGCGCGGGCCAGGCGGATCTTCTCACGCTCCGCATCGCGGTACTCCTTGACGTAGGACTCAGCGCGCTTGAAGATAACACCACGCTTCTCCTTGTTGGCCTGTAGGATACCGAGTCAGTAAAGTGGTTCCAGAAATAAGCATTTGTGATAAGACATGTATAGTGTCATCAACAGGATCAGCCCCGAAAGATGGTTAACGAAGCGACAGCATTGACCAGTGGTCTAGTCGCGTGGTTGGTGTTGTCATCAGATAGTTGGAAGTTTGGAAAGGTGGAAGAACGGCAAGGGAATATGCAGGGAGAAAAACCGACCTTCTTCTTCTGCTCGGCCTCAGCACGACGCTCAGCGCGGGCAGCCTCCTGGCTCTTGCGCTTCTTCAGGAGAGTCTCAGGGACGAGGACATGGTCCTGGGTGGGGACGGAGCTGTGGGAGGTTAGTATAGTCTGTCCGCACAAGTACAGATGACTTGAGACAATTCGCCGAGTGTAAGAACTGCAGCATATAGCGCCACATTCTCGAACTGAAGGCAAAAGGATAAAACATAACTCGACGAAATGTCTTTAATCGGTGAGGGCTATGGCATTGATGGGTTGAATGTGGCTGAGACTCCAGTACTAATTGTGCATATTCCAGCAACAACTTTCGCAGAAAATTTCAACCACCCCACAATTTCTTTTCCATGTCCGCCTTCATCCGACAACACCCCAAACAAAATGTTCAGGAAATATGTGTTGACGCTATTCGCTCCATGCACAATGACTGCTGTTACCGCATCAAGTGTGTATAGAATTGCGATCGCTGAACAACAATGATTTTGGAAGAGAAGGCCATCATAGCTTTCAACCTCAAGACTCCGCAGCCCTCTCCTGAAAGTCGTATTCTTGTAGACGCACAGGCATATTCAAGGATTGATCGAACAGGAAGAGGACGCAGGAAGGATCGAGCTGGTGCCCAGCAGTCATTGTCGAAACAATGACCGTAGCATCTCCAGCGAGAAAAGGACGACTATACCTGAAACCTCACAATCTCGATGGATTGCATCAGTCAGTAGGGAAGGATATCATACGTGGTGACGGGGGCCATTGTGAAGGTCGTCGCGAGTTGGCTGTCGGCGAGGTTGTCGAAAGAAAAAGTTCGAACTTCGCAGGTGAAGAAAAGTGAGAATTCGCTTGTGGGTAGCCTAGCCTAATATGGAATTAGCGTGTAACAGAAAGGCGCTAACCAGAAATGGATTATGCCCTTATCGTCGGTATCACGTGTGATTAGGGCAGCTCTAGTATCAGATGACCTCATCCCCGCAGGGCAAGCACGAGTTCCCCAGACCCCGTGGAAGTGTATTTCTCGTTGCTACATACTTCAACAAATTCAACATGTCTCGCCGCGGAGTCGGTCTCGGCGCATTTGCGAATAGAACACAAGCAACTCAATCCTATGCGACCCATGGCGCCAATCTTCGATCCACGCATCTAGCCTCCCTCCAAACCCAACTCTCGGTCTTCCAATCGCTACTCCATACATTCGCCCTAGAACATAGCTCCACAATCAAGTCCAACCCGACATTCCGCGCTGAGTTCGCGCGCATGTGTAACACGATAGGCGTGGACCCTCTAGCTGCCAGTAATGTGAAAGGCAAGAATGGCCGCCGCGGTCTTGAAGGGGGGAGTTTCTGGACCCAGATTATGGGCGGGGATATGAATGACTTTTATTTCGAGGTTGCGGTACGAGTGGTGGAGCTTTGTCGAGAGACTCGGGCTGAAAACGGAGGGTTGATTGGTGTTAAAGAGTGTCAGAGGCGGGTTGGTAAGGGGAAAGCGATTGGAAGTGGACTGGAGGTTTCAGAGTATGATCGATGTGTACCTTGTTCTCACATGGGGTGTTATTCATTGCTGACGTTATTCTTTCTTAGGGATGATATCCTCCGTGCTGTCCGATCTCTTGAGCCTTTAGCATCTGGATTCTCGATTGTCCGTGTCGGATCCAAACAATATATTCGGTCTATTCCGAAGGAATTGAATACAGACCAAGCCACAGTCCTTGAAGCTATCCAGATTCTCGGATTTGTCAGTATTTCAATGTTGAGACTTAATCTTACGTGGGAGAAAGCTCGTGCCCAAACTGTGATTGATGATCTTGTGGCTGATGGTCTCGTTTGGGTGGATGCTCAAGGGCCAGAGAAGGAGTACTGGTCGCCGCAGAATCTACTGGATGACAGTGGATGAAGAGACTGTTTACCGAGCGACTGACTTGCCCGACACTTGAGGCAGGATACAAGATACCATTTTGAAGGATCGGCTTATACAGCCAGTCGAATTGTCGCTATTCAACCAAGCAAGATCAGATGCACCTCTGGAGTCGCTTGCCTTCAGTACATATATGCATTCGCAGATCGGATGAGCGAGACTCCAAACAACCTTTCTCCACCCAGCCAGGAATATTGGAATTGCTGCGACCCGTGGACATCAAGCTGAGTCACTCCGACGACATAAACTAGTTGTAGGCCTGCATCATTTCTAAGAGTTGCAAATCCGATGAACTAAAGCGTACTAGGAGTTTCAGCGTCATAGCTGGAATAAGCTCAATTAGGAGATGGCATATGACTCTGCGCATTGACTCAACTTAGTATATTCTAGTACTGTGTGCTAAAGTATCAGAATCTATTCCACTGATAACTACTACTGTTGATTGACGCTCAAGGCCCAATCTCCAAAAATCAATTTACCACCCACAGTCTATAACATATATGGCTCCCACCATGTAGATCATATCTTGATGACCTCCTGGACTCTTCTATTCCGATCCACAACAAGCCGAAGTTGTCGATTCTTCCATTCAGACTCAGACTCAGCTGAACCCTGCGCAGGCTTAAAAACGCCCTCGCGAAGCGTCTCGGTAAATACCTCGTACGATGGATAATCTATCGCCAAAGTCAGCCCGTCGAATATAAAATTAAGAGTCTGCCAAAGAAGATACGAACAGCCATTCACAAAGTTGGTAACCTGCTCTTCGGTCATTCCAGTACCCTTTGCGGCGCGTAGAGTACGCTCCTGTTCCTGCCGCCATTCATAGACGAAGCGAAGATTTTGCGCATCACTGGGAAAATGGCAATTAGTACGATATCCTCCAATAACCTTCAGTAGGAAAGACAAGGAACATACATATGAATCAATGCGTCAAGTTTACTGCAAAAGTCAGCTCAAGCCATCCATCTAATCAGTAACCCAACGAATCACCCACTCAGTCAGAGCATTATATTCCTTCAACGAGTCATTCACAGTCTGAATATCTTCAAACTTAACATAACCCAATCGTCCAGAATAGTCACCACTCTCCTTTCGCCTCACAGCATCCTCCCACAAGGCGCGTAGTGTATTATCATCTCGCGGACGAAATCCAACACACCACCCTTCAAAAATAACAACTTTGATTTTCTGTTGTCCCTCCGAATTCACGACTTCCCATTGTGACTCGGGGACCCGATCACCTTGTCCTGCAAAAGCGGACTTGTCATACTGCGGGATGGCGGTTGGTTTTTCCGCAGCAAGAGAGGCAAAGACCTTCTCACCTAGCACGAGGTCGTGAGTTGATGGTTGGCCTCGGTGTTGAAGGAGAGGATTATCTGGGTATTTCTGAGCAAGTGCTAATTGATCTGCGTGAGTTAGATAAATATCGTCCAACGACCACGTTACGACGGAGAGCGAGTAGGGTTCGGCGCGAAGGGTGTTTTGTAAGGTTGACACCTGGATGTAGATTGTTAGTTTGTCGTTATGTATTTGCGTCCCGTCTGCATTGTTGTTGTACGGTGCACGAGGCTACGTCCACCGAGGAGAAGTATATCCGGATAGCTAAAAAGGACCGACTAGCCGTCCCGAGGTCTGCGGGAGGTAGTCTTTTAAACGTACCAGGACTGTCTTGCCGGCCCCTTGTACACCATTGAGACCTAGGAAGAATGGTGGGGTTTCGGCGCCTCTATTCCGATGTCGTTGTGCGTGGGCCTGTAGTCGTTCCAACAGGAAGGGAATACAGTGTTGAGACTTGTCATCTATTATCTCCGGCATTGTATGGGTTGGGATACTAGTACTCCGTAATGTTTAGGTGGTTGACTCTGGTGGATGTTCTATCGGCTACGTTGCCCGGCAAGTTGACCGAACGGAGAATCTGGGGGCGGGGTAGTCTAGTCTAGTATGGGGGTGAATTTTACAGTATGTGACTGGGACATTAAACCACGAAGAATAGCGATGAGAGTGGATTTATTTGGCCTCTATACAATATAAATGAATGAACAATATCATAAATATTTAAAGATCATTTTGTATACTTCGTAGGAGCACATGGCGATGACGTTGACTGTCACATGTCTGAGTCAGCGGGACTCGGTACGGCATGAAACAGTCAAAAAACAGTCTGAATAGCTCTAAATGTAGTGTTTTAGAGAGTAAATGGACATTTCACAATGTATTCTAACATCAAGAAGCATATAATCAGCATAAATACCTCTAATTACCATTCAATTACCAAATTACAGTGATAATCATCACTGGTTATACCTCCCGGCATATCGGCATGTGAAGTGGCCGCGTACCGTAACGTTTCCTCCCCCATTTTTTACAGCAAAAAAGAGCCGAGGCTCATTCGAGCTGGCGCTTCTACCGAGCTCGTCCTTAAACTCCCCTCTTCCCCATCCTCTTCTTCTCTCTCTCTCTCTTTTTCAAGCTCGACTTTTCCTGGACATCTGTTTGAAGTCGGACTTGTCATTATAGAGAATCATGTCAGAATTACGTTTTGATAATCAGACGGTCGTTGTCACTGGTGCCGGAGGTGGTTTGGGGAAGGCATATGCCCTCTTCTTCGCCTCAAGGGGTGCTAATGTCGTGGTCAACGACCTCGGTGGCTCTCACAAGGGTGATGGCAAGTCATCAAAGGTGTGTGATAACTTCAGACTTTGTTTAATTTATGTTTAAATATAACCGTGACATCCGACTAACCGTTCATTTCTAGGCTGCCGATGTCGTCGTTGAGGAGATCCGTGCCGCTGGCGGTAAGGCGGTTGCCAACTACGACAGTGTAGAGAATGGCGAGGGTATCATTGAGACTGCTGTCAAGAACTTCGGTCGTATTGATATTCTGCTTAACAATGCCGGTATTCTCCGTGACATCAGTTTCAAGAATATGAAGGATGAGGACTGGGATCTCATCAACCGCGTCCACACCTACGGCGCATACAAGGTATGTTTACCACGGTCTGCTATCCCACTTAGAAAAAAAAAAGAGGAAAATAGAAAAGCTAACTTGTCACTTCTGAATAGTGCGCCCGCGCCGCATGGCCTCACTTCCGCAAGCAAAAGTTTGGTCGCGTTATTAACACTGCTTCGGCTGCCGGTCTCTTCGGTAGCTTCGGTCAGGCCAACTACTCCGCTGCCAAGTTGGGCCAGGTCGGTTTCACTGAGACTCTGGCCAAGGAGGGCGCCAAGTATAACATTATTGCCAACGTTATCGCTCCCATCGCTGCTAGCCGCATGACTGCTACTGTCATGCCCCCCGATGTTCTGGAGAACCTTAAGCCTGACTGGGTTGTTCCTCTGGTCGCTCGTCTGGTTCACTCCTCCAACACCACCGAGACTGGTGGTATCTACGAGGTTGGTGGTGGCCACGTTGCTAAGCTCCGCTGGGAGCGTTCCAAGGGTGCTCTGCTTAAGACCGATGACTCGCTCACCCCCGGCGCTTTGGCCGCGAAGTGGGACGATGTCAACGACTTCTCCAAGCCTGAGTATCCCACTGGTCCCGCCGACTTTATGGCATATCTGGAGGATGGCCTGAAGATGCCCTCTGCTCCTAAGGCTCAGGAGCCCGACTTCAAGGGCCGTGTTGCTCTCGTTACTGGTGGTGGTGCTGGTCTGGGTCGCGCGTACTGCTTGCTGTTTGCTAAGTACGGTGCTTCCGTTGTTGTGAACGATCTGGTTAACCCCGACCCCGTTGTCGAGGAGATCAAGAAGGCCGGTGGTAAGGCTGTTGGTAACAAGGCTAACTGCGAGGACGGTGATGCCGTAGTCAAGTCTGCCATTGATGCTTTCGGCCGCATCGATATTCTGGTTAACAACGCCGGTATCCTGCGCGACAAGGCTTTCACCAACATGGATGACAACCTGTGGAACTCCGTTGTCAACGTTCACCTGCGTGGTACCTACAAGGTGACCAAGGCTGCCTGGCCTTACTTCCTTAAGCAGAAGTATGGTCGTGTTGTCAACACTGCCAGTACCAGCGGTATCTATGGTAACTTCGGCCAGGCCAACTACGCCGCTGCTAAGCTGGGTATCCTCGGTTTCTCGCGCACTCTCGCTATGGAGGGTGCCAAGTATAACATCAAGGTCAACACAATCGCCCCTAACGCAGGTACCAACATGACCCGTACTATCATGCCCGAGGAGATGGTCCAGGCTTTCAAGCCCGACTACGTTGCTCCTTTGGTTGTTCTGCTGAGCTCCGATGCTGCCCCTGAGCCCTCTACTAAGGGTCTCTTCGAGTGCGGCAGTGGTTGGTTCGGCCGTACTCGCTGGCAACGCTCTGGCGGCCACGGTTTCCCCGTGGACGTCAAGCTCACCCCCGAGGAGGTCCTTGCCAAGTGGCCTCAGATCACCAACTTCGATGATGGCCGTGCTGACCACCCCGAGGATGGCTCCGCTGGTGCCGAGAAGATCATGGCGAACATGTCCAACCGTGCCGGCGGCAGTGGCGAGAATGAGATCCTTGCCAACATCGAAAAGGCCAAGTCTCTTACCACCGAGGGTACCTCCTTCGACTACACTGACCGTGATGTTATCCTGTACAACCTGAGTCTGGGTGCCAAGCGCACTGATCTGCCTCTGGTGTATGAGAACAACGAGTACTTCCAAGCTCTGCCTTCGTACGGTGTGATTCCTTGGTTCAACACTCAGACCCCATGGAACATGGATGACATCGTGAAGAACTTCTCTCCTATGATGCTGCTTCACGGTGAGCAGTACATGGAAGTCCGCAAGTTCCCCATCCCCACCACCGCCAACACCCTGACCTACCCCAAGCTCATCGATGTCGTCGATAAGGGCAACGCCGCCCTGGTTGTGGCTGGCTACACCACCAAGGATGCTAAGACCGGCGAGGATCTGTTCTACAATGAGTCCACCGTCTTCATCCGCGGTAGCGGTGGTTTCGGTGGCTCTCCCAAGCCCACTGCCGCCCGTCCCAAGGGTGCCGTTGCAGCCTACAAGGCTCCCCAGCGCGCTCCCGACGCCGTCGTCGAGGAGAAGACTTCCGAGGATCAGGCCGCTTTGTACCGTCTGAACGGCGACCGTAACCCTCTCCACATCGATCCGGAGTTCAGCAAGGTTGGCGGATTCAAGATCCCCATTCTGCACGGTCTGTGCTCGCTCGGTGTTGCGGCCAAGCAGGTCTTCGCCAAGTATGGTGCCTATAAGAACCTGAAGGTCCGATTCGCCGGTGTCGTGCTCCCTGGCCAGACTCTCAAGACTGAGATGTGGAAGGAGGGTAACACCGTGCTTTTCCAGGCTACTGTTGTTGAGACTGGTAAGCCTGCTATCACCGGTGCTGGTGCTGAACTCCTTGAGGGTGCCAAGGCCAAGCTGTAAAATTATGGAAAGATCTTTGTGATATGAAGCGTTTTGATATTAGCATGTGAGCTGGATGAGACCAGTTGGAATGCTTGCTTCTTCCGTTTTGTGTATATAAACTTAGTTTGATTGTTTCTTATTTATTCCCACCAATGAGATTGATTATCATTGATTTAACAACCTCCTACTTGTCAATAATTATTGTGAAATAATCAGATGTTCCTTGTAAAGCTGATTTAAGTAGAAGAGATGTTTCTTGATTAATGCATGACCGATGCATACTTCGCGCAAGGGATGCTCTACGACATGACTGAATATAGTACTGTGCATATTGTAGAGTAGTACTAAATAATTCACAATTCATGATTTTATCCATTCAAGCATCTAGTTTTGATAAATAAATATACTTAATTGATCATTTGTGGTACCTATACTCCTACTTTTATATTTATTTATACGCACTGCAAGATCGTAAGGCAACACCGTCTTATGTAACCCACTTTGATGCCAAACTCGCCCTTCATTCTGCATTCTTCCAACTCCCCCAAGTCCAAATCCATCTTTTCCCAATCTCACTTCCCCGACCATGTAGCAGGCACCATCTCCTTTTCAAACACCATGGTGCTATCGCTGTCCGTTCCCAGCTTCTCCAGATCTTCCAGATCCACCGACCCCCCGCGCCCCGCCGAAAACGCCAATCCTAACACGTCCACGACTCAATCTCAGCCTCAAAATCGACGACGTGTCTCGACAGCCGGTTCTTCTAGTTCTTCATCATCTAACCGCAGTATCTGGAAGTCTCCTTTACCCCGTGCCTCTGCCTCCGCCTCCGGCTCTTCGCCAAGCTATCACTCCATCACTCTCGAAGCCTTGAGGAATAACCCGTTCGGAAGCACGTCACGATCTCGCTCGGTCCAGATATCTTCCGAGGAAGTGGAGGAGCAGAAAAAAGAGCAGGAGGAATTAAACGATGCCCTTGAACATCTTGCGCGGGTATTTCCCGATGTAAGGATCGAGGTCTTTCGCGAGCTGCTGGTCCGGTTTGATGGTCAGAGCAGGTTACAGGTCTGCGTAGAGCAACTACTTCGTCACAAGAAAGAATGGGTTGCAGGCCGCTGGAATATTCCAGAAGGACAGGCGCAAGAACAAGGGGATCGAGAAGATGGGGATGGTCATAAACATGACCGGGCTACACTTGCACATCACGGCGCTGTAACGGAAATACTCGTCCCTCTCGAAGAACGTTTTCGATCCGAAGAATATAGATTTGCTGTGCGGGCTGCGCTGGCGAGGGAATTCAGTGGACTTAATAAAAGTACCATTGATGCAGTGCTTGCCGAGGTCAATTTTAGTTATGTGCGGGCACGCCCAACGCTACGGGACCTCGCTCGGCGAACTTGGAGAGCTACTTTCAATAGCATTTTTCCATCATTCAAACGCAAGAAAGATAAAGATGAGCATCCGCTTCTATCTTGGCAGCGGCGTTCGGATGGAGAATCGGTACCTCGGCTGAAGGAGACTGGAAGTGTTGAGCTCGATGAGGAGTTACATGAGTTACTTGTGGCACCTGTGCTTCTACAGAAACGGGAAGAACAGGAATCGAGCGATTTCAGACTCGCTTCTGACTTGAATGAAAAGGAAGCACAGGCGGCTGACGCGTTATATGAATGTGAATGCTGCTTCGCGGATGTGACCTTCGAACAGGTCGCGACATGTTCAATCAACGCCCATATAATTTGCTATCACTGCATCCAGCGGACGATATCAGAGGCGCTTTTTGGACAAGGATGGGGTAAATCAGTTGACCTGCGTCATTCAACCTTGAAATGCATTGCTCCATTATCTGTTGGTGCCTGTGATGGATGTCTACACCCGCAAATCGTGCGCCAAGCTGTGCTACTGGATACGGCTGGCGCAGAGACGTACCGCAAGTTTGAAGATCGAGTAGCTTCAGAGACACTGCTGAAATCGCAGTTGAAGCTGATTCGATGCCCGTTCTGTTCATACGCCGAAGCAGATCCGGTGTATCACCCTTCCGCACGCGGAATCAGATGGCGCTTTCGTCGTGATGGAGGAGTGATTTCGAGCATTCTAATGACCCTTCTTATCCTTGATATTATTCCTCTACTCATTCCTTTCCTACTTATTCTTCTTCTCTTGGACCCGCCCTCCGCCAAGTCTATTTTCAACAACGCTATCCGCCACCTCTGCCTCAAGATTCGACCTAAGAGATTTTCTTGTGCCAATCCATCCTGCCAGCGAACTAGCTGCACGGCCTGCCAAAAGTCGTGGCAAGATCCTCATGTCTGTCACGAACCACTTCTACTCGACCTCCGCGCCACAGTCGAAGCTGCACGCACCGCCGCCGTAAAAAGGACGTGTCCGCGTTGCGGCCTTTCTTTTGTGAAATCATCCGGCTGCAACAAACTCACCTGCGTATGTGGGTATTCAATGTGCTACCTATGTCGCAAAGCCCTCGGTCCTCCCGTTCATTCTGCCGCCCAACAAGGCCGGCTCCGCGCAGGCGCGGTCGACGGGCCCGCAGAGCACGACGCCGATGACTTCGCAGCCGGAAACTTCGACGAAGACGAGTTCGAGGAACCGGAAGGGTACAAGCACTTTTGCGAACATTTTCGTATAAATCCTGGTTCTCGATGTACGGAATGTACTAAATGCGATCTATACCAAGCTGAGGATGAAGAAGCCGTTGCTCGACGTGCGGGAGAAAAAGCCGAACGTGACTGGTTACTTCGTCAGGGGAAATCTGGATCTGGATCTACTGAAGATAATAACGGTGTTTCCACCTCTGCTGTTTCTGCTATGAGACTTCGCAATGTTAATCAGGATTTATCTGCGGGTGCGGATGGAAATGGGGGTACGATCCGGGGGTCATCGAGTCAGATTTGGGATTTGGGACCGAAGAAACCGTGGAGTTATTGGCTGGGGGATGTGTGGGTTGATGGAAGGTGGAAATTAGAGTGTCAATTTTTGGTGGATTGGATTGTTGAACAGGTTGTTGTTATTGAGGATGTGTGAATTTGTTTGTGACGGTGGATGTGATGTGATGCATAGAAGAGCGTGTTCTCTATGATTCTCTCCCTTTTTCTCTGGAGTATTGGTCTTGGATATTTGCGGACGATTGATGACTGATGACTATCTGCGATTTGTATTCGGCTTAGCCTACTTTCTTTAATTAATCTATTTGTTGAAATCGGAATTGGATGGTTTTGATAGTCTCTGAATGGTAGACGCTGGTCATTTAGTAGGACAGGTCTTGACAGTTGATCGTAAGAGCACAGCCAGGGAGGAGTATCATTCTACTGAGACGCGTAGTATAGTCAACACCGAAGATAGCATTAAAATGATTAGTATAGTACTCCTTACCTTTTGGATAAAAATGCAGGAAACTAAAGTCCGCTTGAAACAAAAAAAAGTGTATAGACCAGTTTCCCAAATAGGAAATCCTTCAGCCCCCATTTTGATAGACTTCGCCCCCGCCAATCCTTCAACCCTCTTGAGGAAAATGTACTACTCATAGCCCCCAATATAATAAATCTTAAATTGACCAGATAAGCTTGCGCGAAGTATCACGCTGTAGCTGTACCTGGATTCAGTAAGAGTGGCCTTTACTAGCAAGAACTTGTCCTGTCGATCATCACCATTTCAGCATCAGGTCTGCTCTGCTTGATGACTGCAAAGTCGTTAGAGCCTGTTGTTTACGGGGGTGAAACGTGTAGTGGAGTACAAATTACCACATTTCAACGTGTCAATATGCTGTTTTCACCTTCTTACCCCGGTGCTAGATTGCTGATGGGCATTTTCCTTTCGAGTCAATTGCCAATGTCTATCAATTTCTCCCAGGGGGGGGGGAAAGAGATTTTCTGATTGAGGATAAATAGTAGGAGATCTCCCCCCCCCCCCCCCCCCCCGGAAAAAAAAACAAAAACAAAAATTAACTAAGAAAAAAAAAAAACACACAAAACTCACACACCAGGGG
>Ga0102593_1002034_pt1 | contig 16855 bp, 15 predicted proteins | sample AraplaCol_mMS_r2_2_FD_76862 | JGI IMG/M metagenome (GOLD analysis project Ga0102593, IMG submission 76862) | Arabidopsis root microbial communities from North Carolina, USA - plate scrape MF_Col_mMS_r2 (SPADES assembly) (version 2) | ecosystem: Host-associated > Plants > Roots > Endosphere...
TCAGTCTCATATGTAAGTGTAAGAAATAGACCTGAAAGAATCTGAAATACGAACAGTAACGCTATAAAGCTAACAATGAAAACTGTATATCCTTTCAAAATAAATCCCCCTTAGCTAATATATCTCCTTCGATTAAATTCCTACTTATTGAAATTATAACATTTTTTTTCAGATGGAGTTACTACATAAAGTTAGTTCACATAATGGATTTTCTAGGAACCTAATATCTAAAAACACTTTTTATCTCATGAAGGATTTTTAGGTATTTTAAACGTGTAAAACAGAATAAATATATCAAAGTATGTTAATTATGGATTAAAGATGTAAAAAACGTTTTTTTCACTCCCCTAATAATTCCATAGGAGAACATACATGAAAAACTATACAAACGATAACACAGCAAGACGCTATATAGCTCACGTTAGTATATTTGGAACCACTCAGATTCACTTAAGAAATCCCTACATTATAGCCTGGTGGTCAGCAGCCTTTCCTGGCTTCGGACATTTACTTTTATCTAAATATCTTCGAGGATTTGTTTTATTTATTTGGGAAGTTGTTATTAATCTCCAGTCAAATATAAACGTGGCTATGATTCATTCCTTTCAAGGGGACATAGACATGGCGAAAGAGTCACTAAACACTAGGTGGCTTCTCATTTATATTCCTGTTTATATCTTTGCCATATGGGATAGTTATCGAACGACGGTTGATTTAAATAAAATATATCTCTTAGCTGAAAGAGAAAATCACACCTTTAATTCCTTTAGTATGGGAGCTATGGAGATTAACTACTTGGATAAAAGAAACCCTATTATGTCTATCCTATGGTCCTTATTTATGCCAGGTTTAGGTCAGCTTTATATTCATCGAATAATCGTTGCTTTTTTTATTGTTACTTGGACCGTCGTTTTCTTTTACTATTCTCATCTTCTTGAAGCTATTTCTCTTCTCTTTTTAGGCGAAATCCAGAAAGCTACCAACATATTAAATCCAGAATGGTTACTGTTTTTCCCTTCTCTTTATGGGTTCGCCACTTATGATGCTTATATCAATACAGTTGAAAATAATAAGCTTGCTGAAAAAGAACAAAAGAACTTTCTAGAGAAAACCTATCAAAACCCAGAATTTTATATCGAAAAGGGAAAAAAGTGACAAGGTGACATGCAGATTTTTGCTACATTTATATGAATTAAAACATCGTAACCAGAGCAAACTACCCAAGATGCAAGCAATGGCATCAAAAGGACATTCTGTTAATAAAAAGAGAAAAACTCCTGTTCAGACACAGCAGGAGTTTTTCTCTTTTTAATCTGTATATTCTATACAAACGTAGTTAACATAATACCTCTTTCCGGAAGTGAGCCAGCAAAAGAACCTTTACAGGTGAATTGCGCCCTTTTATTGAATAGGAATTTTCTTCGAATATTTTTACTTCAGTAATGTATATTTCAGTAAAGGCTTTTTATAAAATGTCACTTACTTATTTGTTACCAAGTTGTTCTGCCAAACCGATTAGAAGTCCTTCGATTCCACGAATGTAGCAGAGCCGATACGAGTCCTCGTACTGAACCACTTCGCCAACGAGCTGAGCACCATACTTAGTGAGTCTCGATACCATTTCGTCAATGTCTTCAACGGTAAACATGACGCGTAGATAACCGAGGGCGTTTACAGGAGCAGTCCGGTGATCTGATATAGTAGATGGGGTGAGAAATCGCGAGAGTTCAAGTCGGCTGTGGCCATCTGGGGTAACCATCATAGCAATCTCTACGCACTGAGAACCCAATCCGGTTACGCGACCAGCCCATTCACCTTCGACAGTGGCTCGCCCTTCGAGGTTCAAGCCAATCTCCTCAAAGAAAAAAATTGCGTCATCAAGGGATTCTACAACGATGCTGACATTGTCCATTCTTAGTAAGTTGTTTTTTGCCATAGTTTTATCTCCTTATGTGTAAAAATTTATTATCTGACCATCTTCATAATTATTCTATTAAAAAGTTTTAAATCCCTTTCAAACAAGAAACACCTTGTCACAATATAGGGAAATGTGAAACTGGGTTTTCGGATATGTCATATAATATCTTGTTAACGAACAACATTTCATAAACCTCTTAAACCTTCTACTATTGGAATATTTGCCAACCTTATTTCGTGAATGCCATCATGTTTAAATAGTTTCAAAAATTCGATACCGTAGTTGCTATTCGGTAAAACAACTTCGACTTCCCCACAAAATATTTCTACCTGTCACTAGGCCATATTTGTTGTATATTGTAGAAAAAGTGTCTATTTGTCGTCATTAAGAGTAAATATTAAAACTAACATAATAAATGAAATAAGTTGATATTTACTCATTAAAATATTGTATTTTATAAACTTATCTTGTGGTATAGATATAAAATGGTTGTTCTTGCGTATAAAGAACTTGTACTAAGAGACCAAGTAAAAAAAGAAGAAGAGTTTACTCCTTTAGAAATAGAAAAAGGCAATCTATTAATAAAATATAAACGACAAGAATAGATAAGTTATGTTAACTGGGTACGAATATTTCGAAGCACTAGAGGTACCTTGATTATATTTTTCTCCCTCTATAGGTGGTATAATATGGATGATTGTATCAGTGAAAGGGGAGAAAGAGATGAACAAACTTGTATTCAAGCAATTTGAAATCGGAAGAGAGTACTTTCTCAAAATCATAGAGGCTGTTTCTGAGGATCAAACTGATGTGCAGCCAGATGGTTTTAACAACACAATTCATTGGCATACAGGTCACGTTTTGACAGTTACTGAACAAACTATGTTTGGCTTTCCTCATGCAACAACCCATCTTCCAGCAAACTATATGGAATTGTTCGGAAATGGTACGAAACCAGCCGATTGGACGGGAGATGTACCTACTATGGATGAGCTTATGATACAGCTAAAAGACCAATTGGCTCGTATTCAGCAAGTTCCTGCTGAACAGTTAAACAATACCTTAGAAAAGCCATTTCTGGGATGTAAAACCTTTGGAGAGCTTGCGGGTGTTACACTGATGCATGAAGCCACTCATATGGGACAGATTCAGGCAATGAAGCGAATAATTGAACATGTGGGTGTAAAAAATTGAATTTGACAAAATGATATAACAAAGTTATCGGAAAGTATAGCCATTTTCTCCTTTTCTTTATATTAAAAAGAGAGAGTGGGGTTCACGTTATTACCTTGTATTAGATAGGCTTTATAAGATGTCTTCTTCAACTACTGGCTAGTCCCAGTAGTTTTTTCTCTTTTTAAGATGAATATAATATACAAAGTTAACATAATGTTGCTTATCTGTACAAAAACAAGACAAAACCTTTTTACAAAGGGTTTTGTCTTGTTAAATATATACTAAAGGTTTTCAAGTTTACTAATAGCTTCTTTTAATTCTTCATATCTGCTTACATAGAGATGATTTTTGTTGCAACTGTTTGTTGAAATGCTTGATCATGCTCAACGATAACCATTGTGGGACTAAAGCTTTGAATGAGCTCTTCAATCTGCATACGCGAATAAATATCAATAAAATTTAATGGTTCATCCCAAATATATAAATGAGCTTTTTCACATAAACTTTTGGCTATAAGCAGCTTTTTCTTTTGTCCACCAGAATAGTAAGATATATCTTTCTCAAATTGAATTCGGTCAAAATCCATCTTACGTAGGATGGATTTAAATAACGTTTCATTAATCTCATATTCTTCAATAAAGTCCGATAATCGTCCTTTCAAATGAGAGGTATCTTGTTGGACATAAGAAATAATGAGGCCTGAACTTAAATTCATTGAGCCTGTATACTGTATTGTTTTTCCTAGAATTAGTTTTAGAATACTACTTTTTCCACTTCCATTCTTTCCATCAAGTACAATACGGTCACCTTGTTCAACTTTAAAGCTAATTGGCTTGTTTACTATTTGGTCATTATACTTAACAGATACATCAGTCAAATTAATCAATTCGTTTGATTGACATTCTAATGGTTCTAATTTTAACGACTCTGTTTTTTCCACATTTTTCAACAGCTTTGACTTTTCTTCAATAGCTTTTTGTTGCCTTGATTCAAGGTTCTTTGCTCTCTTCATCATCTTTGCTGCTTTATGTCCTACAAAACCTTTATCCAACTTAGAACCAGAATTTGTTGTCCCATTTTTTGAAGATTCCACTTGATTAGACCAACCTGTTGCACGCTTTGAAGATTGTTTTAATCTTCCAATGTCTTTTTGTAGACGATGATTTTTTGCCTCTTCGTGCTCCTGCTGTCTATCAAAGTTTAATTTCCACGAAGAATAGTTCCCATTTTGAACTTCAATGTTTGCTCTATTGATAGATAAGATATGATCCACGCATCCATCTAAAAACATTCTGTCATGTGAGATTAAAATAAACCCTTTTTTCTTTCTTAGATAATCAGAGACTATCTTTCGTGCATCAGTGTCTAGGTGATTGGTTGGTTCATCAATCAATAAAAACTGACCCTCTTTCAAAAAAAGTCCAGCAAGCAACACCTTTGTTTGTTCCCCATTTGATAATGTTTTAAATGGTCGGTACATGACCTCCGCATCAACATTTAAATAGGATATTTCACGAAGAAATTCCCAATCTTCTACTTGGGGGCAGATTTCTTCTAAGATTTCATGAGTATACTTGTTTTTATCTGAAACTGGATAAGGGAAATAATTAAATTCTACCGAGGAAATGATTTCCCCACTATACTCATAATTCTCTAATAATAAATTAAAGAATGTTGTTTTACCTCGTCCATTTCTACCGATAAATCCAAGTTTCCAATCCGTATCTATTTGAAAGTTTACATCTTCAAAAATATTGTCAAAGCTACTTGGATAAGAAAAAGTTAAATTTTGAACTTGTATCATTGACATAATAATTCCTCCTTTGTATATCAACACTTTTTACTTTTTATACAAAGTCGGCACATCCATCTATTCTAAATTACTCTGTATAAGTTTGATGGATATTAACGACTTATACAGAGTATTACATGCGTAACAATAGTGTCTAAATTGCTCATTTCTATCTCTCCTTTATTCATTAGATTAAGTTGCAGAATTAAAAAATATTAAGCTTACCTATGAGAGCATAAAAAATCCTCCCAATTTGTAATTGGAAGGATTAGTCTTTCACTTATGTTAAATAAGTGCTTATTTGCCATCGGAATAATGACAAATGAAGTATAAACTGATTTATAAAAATGGATAGACTAACCCTATATTTTGTAGTTTGAAGTTATTCATTTCAAATAAAAATATAGATTAGTTAATCATTGTCCATTCATCAGTCCTCTCATAATTATATCTTTATATTAACAATTTTTTTTATGGAATACAATGTCGCAATGTATTCCATATCGTTTACGATTTCCATCTGTAATAAAAACCAAATTAGAAGTAAGCTTCTATTTATAATCAAAAACTTTCTATTTCTCTCCTTTAAGTGTATACATTTATTGTTGCTTATTCGTTGTATAAGTACAGGGAGGATAAATAATGAAAAAAGAAGATATACTCGCCTCCTACCTTATCGATTTAGGAGAGGAAGTGCTCAAACTATTGCTAGCTAAGGGAGCTACAAAGGAAGATGCAGAAGACATCGTTCAAAATACGTTTTACAAGGTATACACACTATTAGATGATCTAAAAGAGAGCACGTTACGTCCCTGTTTTTTTAGAGTTGCACTTAATGAATACATAGACTTAAAAAGAAAAAAGGAGCAGCAAAACATCTATTTAACAGAGAAAATTTATTCGAAATTGCAATATACAGACTACGAATTTGATGCCATTTTAAATAAGAATGAAATCTTCTATTTGTTAAGGGATATAAAAAAAGAGTACAAAGAAGTCTTCTTTTTAAAGTATTACTATGATTTTTCGTATGAAGAGATTGCAGCTATGTTAGACGTTAAAGTAAACAGTGTGAAGCAGAAATTATATCGTGCTCGTAACTTGATTCATTCAAAAGCAGGAGGAAAACGTTAATGGAAAGTTCTTTACAAAAAGCTTTAAAAAAAGCCAAACGAAAACAGTTTTTTAAAATTATTATTATATCAATTGTTATTGTACTTGTTGCATTAGCTACTCTTTATAGAGTTGGCAATTATTTTGCAGCTAAAAGTACTACAAGGCTTCACGACGCACTTTTTTTAGATAATGAGATTGCTCAGCCAAATATCCAAATTGATTCTCAAGTAACAAGTAGTAGCACAATGTTTGGTGGTAACATTGTGACGAATCGTTCTAAAAATATTGATGGCTATGTAGTCCAGTGGGGCACACTAACAAGTTCTTATGACTGGTTTAGATCTCATATCGACACAAATGAGTTAGTACCAGGATTTTATTGGCATAGTAAGGAACTATATCAGTATGATAAACAAACCAAACAGAAAGTGGGTACTTTTTATCATCCATCTATTAAAGATTACTATGGAGGCATAAAAAACGATTTAAGTGCAGTCTCACAAATGAAAAATCACGTTGCGGAAGTAACTATTTCTTTTAATCAACCTTATACATTGAAGGAAATACAAAAACAAATTCCTGATAATTTGAACATTGTATGGTTGTATATGGCGTCGCCTATTGTAGATGAAAGTAAAGGACCTGCTGGTATGCCTGTTTATGGGTTTGATCCATCTGGTTCACCGAAAGAGGGCTATAATGAATTTATCAAAAACCTTAAAAAGTACAATGCAGATGCTGAAGATGAAACAATCCAGAAGTTTTTAGCATCAAATAAAGATAAATCATTTGATAAAGTTAAAATTTTAGGGGTGATGGTGACAGGCCAAACCCAAAATTTTAAAGCGTTAGAAAATAAAGATTTTATTCGTGGCGCTTCTGTAGGGGCCACGGCACAAATGGTTCCTTATATCAAACCAGAGAAATAATTAGGCAGAGACCAAGTAAGTATTTGGTCTCTTTTTTGTTTCTTTAACAGAGAATATAAACCCTAGTTAACGTAATCACAGTTATCGGAACTTATTTAAGGAATTAATAAGATAAATAAAAGGCAGTTAGAAATAGTTCTTAGCTACCTTTTATCTATTTAAAGATTCTGTTTGAATTATCATTATCCTTAAGAAAACAATAGAATATATTTTTTTAATAGTTTATGTTTATATACTCTGTGGAAAAACTGGCAATCCATATTTCCCTTTATAAACTTCTAGTTACCGAGTTTGCCCGTTTCCGTAAATAATGTATTTCGTAGTTGTTAATTCCTTCAATCCCATTGGGCCCCTAGCATGTATTTTTTGAGTACTAATACCAATCTCAGCTCCAAACCCGAACTCTTCTCCATCAGTAAAACGAGTCGATGCATTAACATACACAGCTGATGAATTCACAAGTTTTAGAAAGTGTTGAGCATGATTATAATTGTTTGTGATAATCGCTTCTGAATGGCTTGAGCTATAGTTATTAATATGTGAAATAGCTTCATCAATATCTTCTACCACTTTAATAGCTAAGATGTAGTCTAAGTATTCTTGTTTCCAGTCCTCTTCCGTTGCCAATTTTATATTTGGACAGATTTCAGCAACCCTTTCATCTCCACGTATCTCAACATTTTCTTCAATTAATGCTTGAGAGATGATTGGTAAGAATTTCTCAGCTATATTTTTATGTATAAGCACTTTTTCAACTGCATTGCATGCAGAAGGACGAGATGTTTTTGCATTAATAATAATGGATTTCGCCATTTCGATATTACAAGATTCATCTACATAAATGTGACAGTTACCAGTACCAGTTTCGATTACTGGTACTGTTGCATTCTTCACGACGTTCTGAATTAACCCTGAACCTCCACGAGGAATAAGCACATCTACATATTCATTAAGTTGCATTAATGATATTGCGGTTTCACGTCGAGTATCTTCAATTAGTTGAAGAGCGCCTGACGGTAAATTTGCATCAGAAATAGCTTTTGATAATATATTTACAATAGCTATATTAGAGTATATTGCTTCACTTCCACCTCGTAATATAGCTGCATTACCAGATTTTAAACATAATCCGGCTGCATCACAAGTTACATTTGGACGAGCTTCATAAATGATTCCTATAACTCCTAATGGCACACTTTGCTGTCCAATTTGTAAACCATTTGGACGTACAGACATATTCCGTATTTCACCAATAGGATCTGGTAAAGTAGCGACTTGTCGTAAACCGTTTGCCATTTCTTCAATACGATTTTCATTTAACAATAGACGATCTAACATTGTTTTTGATGTTCCATTCTCCAAAGCATTGTTTAAATCTATTTGATTTGCCTTTAAGATATCTTGCTTATATTTAAGTAAATAATCAGCCATTTTAAATAGAGCATCTTGTTTACATTTACTACTTATATTTGCTAGGATGTGGGATGCCTGTTTTGCTTGTTTTCCTTTTATCTGTAATTCAGTCAATGTGATGTAGTCCCCTTTAACCAAAAATTTTTAATTTTATAATATTTATGCATGTATTAATACAAATTAAGCTTATTGTAAGAGTATATACAACTAAAACCAGCCTTACTTATTAAGGTTACTAATATAAAATTACCTATTTCCATAGGAGAAGAAGTAGTAAATATTGAACAGGTGTTACACTCTACAAAGAAAGTTCGGGTTTATTAACTTGCTTCACTCTTTGTAAAGCTTTGCCTAGAAAAAAATGAATACAGATATCGTAGTTTTTAATGAATATCTCACCATCTTTAGCTGTGATTTTTTGATTAGAAAAAATATAACATATTCAAAATCTTTTGCATACAAGTGATTTTGTAAAATCATTAGAGGCTTAGCATGTTTTCTTTTATGTATTAATTAGTACCTGTTCCTTTAATGTTACCGCGTTCAGACAAACTTTCTGCCTTTTTATATGCCTATTATTTTTAATACTTTACAAAGATACTACTTAATTATACAATAAAAAAGACCGAACGGTCTCATTAATTTCGTAAACTTTTTTAAACGGAGGCAAATAGATTCATGGTTAATCGCAAGGGAGAACAGACTAAAGCCCTAATCTTAGAAAAAGCATCGAAACTTTTTAATAGCCAAGGATATAGGGCATCTTCTATATCAGACATCATGCACGAGACTGGTCTTCGAAAAGGAGGGATTTATAACCATTTCGAAAATAAAGAGGAAATAATGTTGAGCGCTTTTTCCTTTTCCATTGATACGATGAGTCATTTTTTCTCTGAAGCAATGGCAGGCAAACAAGGATGCATGGAACGTCTTCTTTCCATTGTTTCCGTATTCGAGGGGATGGCTGAAAAGGAATTGTTCCCTGGAGGTTGCCCGATTATGAATGCTGCTATTGAGGCGGATGACGCAGACCCATTGCTTCAAGAAAAAGTCCGTGAAGCAATGGATAGCTTGCTCGGAATGGTTCGTAATCTTGTTCAGGAAGGCATAAAGAAGGGTGAGGTTAAACAAGGAGTGGATCCCGATTTTGTGGCGACTGTGTTTATTTCCACGTTAGAGGGGGCGCTAGCACTTAGCAAACTCTACAAGAACCAAGAGTACATGAAAAGGGCTGTGCATCATCTTAGATTGTTTCTTGATCAGAACTTTGCCTAACAGTCTAAAAAAGAAGCCGACGAGGGCTTTTTTTTACTCTAAAAAAGACCGTTCGGTCTCTTTAACTACCTATAATACTTAGAACGATACTACGAAATCTGATAAGGGTGCTGTCATAGTTGATATCACCTAATCATCGATGAGCAAGAGGAAAGAAACTTTAAGTCTTGACCGTTCCGATAAGCTTTCCGTACAAGTTCTGTCCGCCTTAGTAGAAAGTTTCACAACGGCGTACTTTGCGATGCTACTAATACAGCGATCAGAATAGCCTGCGCATCTACCTTCAGTGAAGGGGGAGGCATTCACAACGCTAGAACTAAAAATCAATTTTACGAAGTCAGTATGGAATGCACGACTTCAAATGATTGGGCAAGCCATCAAACAGAGTAGTACTGACAGATGGGCGTTAAATTGAACGACTAAGGAGTTGAGTGTCATGAAAAAGGCGACAATAAATGATCACCCTACTGTAAAACAATATTACAAGAAAAAGGAAACTATGCAGGGAACCAAAGGCAGGCGCATAGATACACAATGGTTGCGGAATTTATGTCTACATGCAGGAGCCGACGATGTTGGATTCGTCTCTATCGACCGAAACGAACTTGGGGACCAACGAGAAGAGATTTTGAATCTGTTTCCTGAAGCTAGGACGCTTATTAGTTTCGTCTGCAAAATGAACCGCGAGCCCTTGCGTTCGACGGCTCGATCCATTGCAAATACGGAATTTCATCATGTTGTCGATAACGTAACGCATATCGGACATGAAATCGTGAAAAAGCTTGAAGAACAAGGCATCAAAGCATTGAATCCGCCAGCAGGATTCCCCATGGAACAGGAAAGTGCCGGAAAACCATGGGTCATCTCACATAAACCAATTGCGGTTGCGGCTGGACTCGGACAAATCGGCATCCATAGAAATGTCATTCATCCCAAGTTCGGCAACTTTATTTTGTTAGGTACAATCCTTACAAATGCAGATATGACTTCGGAAAGTCAGCCCATTGATTATAATCCGTGTTTAGAGTGTAAATTGTGCGTAGCTGCCTGTCCGGTAGGAGCCATTGGTGCCGATGGTCATTTTAATTTCTCCGCCTGTTATACGCACAACTATAGAGAATTTTCCGGTGGCTTCACCGATTGGGTGGAGAAGATTACCGACAGCAAAAATTCTAAAGCATATAAGGACAAAGTAAATGATGCAGAAACAGCATCTATGTGGCAGAGCCTTTCTTTTGGTGCTAGCTATAAAGCAGCCTACTGTTTGTCTGTTTGTCCTGCCGGAGAAGACGTAATTGGTGAGTTTCTTGAAGATCGTAAGAAATTTTTGAAAGATGTTGTCAAACCACTGCAGGATAAAAGCGAAATGGTGTATGTAGTACCGAATTCCGACGCTGAGGATCATGTAAAAAAGCGTTTTCCTCATAAACAAGTTCGGCCGGTGAGCAACGGCTTACGATCGAAATCAATTCAGGCGTTTTTGCAAGTGCTCCCTCATATGTTTCAAAGAAATCAAGCAAACGATTTAGCTGCTACCTATCATTTTACATTTACCGGGCAAGAAAATGCTCAAGCAACGGTTATCATTCAGAACAAGACCCTTACTGTGGAAAAGGGACATATCGGGGATTCAGATTTCCAACTTATTGCAGACAGTCAAACATGGATTCGGCTGATGGCCAAAGAAACAGGGATGTTATCAGCAGTCATGTCAGGTAAAATTCGCACAAAAGGCCAATTAAAGCTGTTCAAGGCTTTCAGCAAGTGCTTTCCGTCATAAAAGAGGTGAAGATTTTAATAAAAAGTGGAAAATAACCTAATCATTTTGTTAGGTTCGATACATTATTTCTTTACCGATACAGTTCATAGAAAAATCTCTTAAAAAACTGCCCTCCCTGCAAAAGGAGGTAGTTTTATTAGGTTCTTATAATGTATGAAATCCATATTAACAATGTCAATATACACAACGTTAATATGGATTTTAAAAGGCATAAGTAAATTTAAGGGGAATTACTGAAATGAAAAATTTATATTTATCCTTATTAAAAACACGGAGCGTTATTATTGGTTTAATAACTGCAATTATATTTCAAGTATTATTTAGCATTATCTGGATTACGGGATATGATCATGTTACTGATCGCATTGATCAATTTAAAATTATTATTGTAAATGAAGACTCTAAAATAGGAGCACAAGTAGCAAATAACTTAGAAGAAAACTTAAAATTTAAAATTACTCAGTCTTCAGTCTTAAAAAGTGCAATGGATAAGCTAGATGATCGTAAAGTTCAAATGGTAATCTATATACCAGAAGATTTTAGTTCTACGCTTCAAAATAATGAAAAAAAGGCGGAAATCATTTACTCTTTAAATGAATCAAATCCAAGTATGTTAAAAAGTGTAATGCAAACAGTTGAGGAAAAAGTAACTAGTACGATTAATAAGGAATCGGTGAAGTCGGGCTTACAATTTACTTTTGAGCAAATGCATGTACCTTCTAATCAAGTTATTGGATTGTCTCAAGGACTATCAGAACGTATACATCCCGTTGTTAACAATATTAATAAAGTTTCAAATTTTTCAAGATTGATGGTTCCTATGATGTTAGTAATGGCATCCTTTACAGGTTCAATGCTATTTATTATGGAAATGAACAAAGCTGCTAAAGCTTTCAAGACTTTATACAATCGTTGGCAAAGGTTTGGGGCAAGAGTTCTTTTAATTATTACGGCTACCATCCTGATTTCTACCATTGGATCCATTATGGTTTATGTAATGGGCGTACATTCTCATCAAGGGTTTATAACAATGTGGTATTTTCAAATGATATATGTGCTAACATTTCTATTCCTTGCCCAGGTTCCATTTTTTATTGTGGGTGATGCAGGTGGATGGGTAAATATTTCTATGTTATCTATTCAACTGTTATCATCTGGTTCAACTATACCAAGGGAGTTATTGTCAAATTTTTATCAAAATGTAAGTAACTTTCTACCAGCAACTTATGCAGTTGACGGGATCATGAAACTGGTTACTGGAGGTCCATCCATTTCTCATGAGATAATTATGCTTTTTAGAATTTTAATAGGAATTATCGTCATTACATTAATACTAGTGGCTCTACAATGGGAAAATAAAAAAGAAAAAAGTTCAAACTTAACAAATATATAAAAGTGGTTTTTATAAACTTTTAAAAACGGAAGAATATCAAAAAAGAGGTAAAAACAATGAACATCCAAGTTGAACAAACTAATTTCCATGGTGAAAAACTTGGAGTACTTGGAGTTATCGAACTTTCGTGAAGAGTGGTTATGCGGAGAACTGGACTGCAAGCACCTCCAAGCATAATCGGGATAAATTCTATACTAAATTAACCGCCGCTTAGTCAAGAGTGAACTATGCTTAAGCGAATAACTGATTTAAAAATAATAGTAGAGGTGGGTTACAAGATGAGCAAAACTGTACTTATTACTGGAGCGTCGGGCGGGATTGGCAAAGAGTTGGCGAATCGTTTCGTCAAGGATGGATACAATATGGTGCTGGTAGCGCGAAGTGAGGAAAAACTTGCGGAACTCGCGAAGGAATATCGGGAAGGATATGGTGTGCAAGTGACGGTCTATGCCAAGGATATCTCGTTACCTGGCGTGGCAGAAGAAATTGCCTCGGATCTTAAGAAGAAAGGTATTACTGTCGACTATCTCGTCAATAATGCGGGATTTGGTTTGTATGGGGAATTTTTGGAGACGCAGTTGGAACAAGAAATGAATATGATTGATGTCAATATCAAGGCTTTAACTATTATGACAAAGGTGTTCTTGCCAGATATGGTTAAACGATGCCGAGGGGGTGTGATGAATGTGGCTTCGGTAGGAGCTTTTTATCCGGGACCTCTAATGTCAGTTTACTTCGCGACGAAGGCGTACGTGCTTTCGTTCACCGAAGCTCTGGAGAACGAACTAAGTGGCACAGGCGTTACTGTGACAGCACTTTGTCCGGGTCCGACAGCAACCGGCTTTATTGCTCGTGCGGAATTAGGATCTTCGAAGCTATACAAAAGTGGCGTCATGGGGGTCGGGGAGGTGGCGGACGAAGCGTATCGCGATTTCTTACGCGGAAAGACGTTAATTATTCCAGGAGCTGTCCATCGGTTCGTAACATCTCTGCCGAGGTTGCTACCTCGCAAGGTGATGGCTCGTTCGATTAGAGAACGTACAGCGCGGGTCGAGCGATGACCAAATGGAGGTGCTAGAAAAACTAGCCACGGTCCTTCCCCGAATTGTGTATAGAATGGTACAGTTTATCTAGGCTAGGTTATTCGATGCCTTCTCATTGTCAAGACATTACTACATTCAATACGTTTAGTGCATTGTTTACTAAGTTAAGATATCCAGTATTTAAAGTAGCTTTTAATCATTTTTTCTTCTTTGAATACTTTAAATCCAATTTTTATGGTAAAGGCAACTAACTGCATTCTCCTGACCACCTCAAGGAGACCAAGTCCAAACTTGTAGATAATCTTACAAAAGCAATGTTCGAAGCTACGGGTGTATGGGGTAGGCGATAACCATTATTATCAGAGAAAACAATATTCATAACGTAGGAGTAGGTACAAAACTTCTCATCGAGGCAATGCCAGCAATACTTGTAAGTAGAGATTGAATTGTATGTAAAAAAGAAGGTTAGAGGAGGAGTGTTTTTGATGTCACGAAGAGTTGTAGTCACAGGATATGGAGTCGTTTCACCGTTAGGAAATACGGTTCAAGCGTTCTGGGAGAATATTAAAGAAGGTAAGTCAGGTATCAAAAAAATTAAGTCTGATGACTTTAATAATATTAACACCCAAATTGCAGGTTATATTACCGACTTTGATGGAGAGCAATATCTCGATAAAAAAGAATTGGGGAAATATGACTTATTCGTACAATATGCGGTTGCTGCTGCTCAACAAGCTTTAGAACAGGCGAATCTAGATTTACAAAGTTTGAATAAGGAGCGATTAGGGGTTTATATTGGTTCCGGTATTGGGGGAATTAATACGACATTAGATAATCATAAGGCTTTAATTGAAAGAGGACCAAGAAAAGTTTCTCCATTTATGGTTCCTATGATGATTAGCAATATGGCCTCGGGAATTATTTCTATAAAAACGGGTTTTAAGGGACCTAGCTTTTCACCTGTTTCTGCTTGTGCAACGGGAAATCAAGCAATTGGTGAGGCATTTCTAAATATTCGACATGGATATTCTAATGGCATATTAGCTGGGGGGGCTGAGGCTCCTATTAATCCACTGGCTTTTGCTGGGTTCTCAAGAATGAGAGCAATGTCCACTTTTAATGATTTTCCAGAAAAGGCAAGTCGCCCATTTGACAGAGGTCGTGATGGCTTTGTCATGTCTGAAGGAGCAGGTGTTTTATTCTTGGAAGAGTATGAACACGCAAGAGAACGAGGAGCAACAATTTTAGGAGAAATCGTAGGCTATGGTTCCACAACAGATGCCTATCATATAACTTCCCCTGATTATACCGGAGCCGCAAATGCCATGAGATTGGCTTTAGACATGGGGAATATAAAACCCACTGAAGTGGATTATATAAATGCACATGGGACAAGCACCCCTGAAGGAGATAAATCAGAGACTAAAGCGATTAAAAGTGTTTTTGGTGCTCATGCTTATAACTTAAAGGTAAGTTCCACGAAATCAATGACGGGACATCTTTTTGGGGCAGCTGGTGGGATTGAGGCTGTAATAACCCTCAGAAGTATTATGGAAGATATAGTTCCTCCTACTATTAATTATGAAACACCGGATGAGGATTGTGATTTAGATTATTCGCCAAATCATGCAACTAAGACAAAGATAAACTATGCTATTTCTAATGGTTTTGGTTTTGGCGGACATAATGCTGTGTTGCTATTTAAAAAGTTGTCGATATAGATAAAAATGTAGTAAAAGGACTAATTGATAGATTAAATATTATTTTAACGTTTAATCCTTAACTATCTCGGGATTTATTCAAATAAAAGGAGCAGTACATTAACAATACTGCTCCTTTTGATTTAACTTATTGTCGACAAAGTTTTTGGATTTCTTCTTTTTCAATAAGAAGTTATCTTTTAATCAGTACCGACAACTCACCTTCAAATACTTTTTGCTCTTTATTATAAGTAGATAATAAGACAGTAAGGATTCCCGTTTCACTTTTTTTCGTTTTTTTATCAATAACTTTGACAATAGTATGCAATTCATCGCCTGGATAAACGGGTTTTATAAATTTAATATTATTCATCTCTGTTCCAGCAATAACATCTTCCTCGTACATACCTTGTTCAATCCAAAGCTTAAATGAAAGCGCCATTGTATGTATTCCAGAAGCAATAATTCCATTAAATCTCCCTTGTTTTGCTTTTTCTTCATCTAAATGCATATATTGAGGGTCAAATTCCTTTGCAAATCTCATAATATCTTCTTTTGTTAATTTAAGGGACTTAGTTTCAAATACTTGTCCAATTGTAAACTCATCTAGCTTCATTGATACACCTCTTATTTAAAAATCAATTGTTGTACCTGTCAATATTAGTGTAGTATTATTTCCTTAGCAAGTTAAAAGAAAGATGAGCGATTTAAATACTCTATTATAATTCAAGGAGTATAACAAAGCATTAAAATAATTTCACTAGCTCAAAGAAAACCCTTAACTTTATTTCTTTAACGTTTGAAACAGAATCAAATAGAAAAAAGAGAAGGGCTTGCCCTTCTCTTTCTTACTGAAGACAGTCGTTTTTTCTGATTTTTAGGGTATATATCTAATACAAAATTAGTTAACATAAAACGTATTATAGGAAATCATTGAAATACCTATATTAAATTAATGGAATACCTAGCGTTATTTTTTTAATCCATTCTTTTAGTTCTATATCTTCATGAAAATATATATTTGGTTCAATCTCTAAATCTATACATAATAAAAAAATAAGGTATTCATATAGTTGATCTTCATCAGAAGAGAGCACATTTCTACTCTCTAGGTTTTGAACCCATTTATAGGACCATTGATTAAATTGTTCTCTAGCCATCTTTCCTTTAAGAACGTTCTCTAATTTATTTACCAAGTCTTTTTTAGTTGGCTGACTTTCAAACATTAATTTCACCTTTCCTAAGTATTTATTAAAGTTACCATAATCAGCATTCTAGAAGTTTATTCAAAGCTTTCAGGAGACCAAACTGCTATATCAT
>Ga0102593_1002048_pt1 | contig 16732 bp, 9 predicted proteins | sample AraplaCol_mMS_r2_2_FD_76862 | JGI IMG/M metagenome (GOLD analysis project Ga0102593, IMG submission 76862) | Arabidopsis root microbial communities from North Carolina, USA - plate scrape MF_Col_mMS_r2 (SPADES assembly) (version 2) | ecosystem: Host-associated > Plants > Roots > Endosphere...
CTATTCGAGAGAGTGCCAGCAGTTAGCCCTAGTTGGGGTGTTGTTTACCCTCATCCTTCTGCCCCATTCGACCTGCACGTACCGACCGTGCTGCCTCGAGCATCCTATCCCGTTTCACTAGCTACATCTGCAATAGCATCTCTCTGCTGTGGAACAAGTCTTCTCTCTTGGCTCTTATCTATCAAGGCTTTTAGCCTCCAGGGGTTGAGCAGTGAATTTCTCATCTTCTGACATCTCATTATAGGCGGTGCCGCGTTTTTGGATCTGATCGCATCTATTCCGCTCCTACTATTTGAATTGAGGTGGGCGAAAGGTGAAAGTTCGAGGCCCCTCTGCTCATTCCCTGTCGTGCCTAACTCCATTCTATGCCTTTCTTGGCCAATACTACAGCAAGAAGCCGGCGATGTATTTCTTTTACTCAATTTGTATAAGGTAAGGAGACTTGAATAGAAGGAGGGCGACACTGACCTTTCTAGTACCTATCTATTTTTACTTTGCAATCCTCATTAACCCATATTATATCTACCCTATTATTGACTGGAGCAATTACTACTCTATCACTTTCCATGTATTTTCCGGTGCGATTCAATAGAGAATTCCTTGCCTATCGTGTGCGCTTGTGTGACCTAAATTGCAGAAGCATCATGGAGCTTTCGTTTCTTCAGATATGGTCTTAGGCTTGCCTACTCTCAGCTTCGTTCATGTGCAAATTATTCGAGCCTGGGTCATTTGCAGGAAGCCATGGCATATACAAACAAGTACGTTCAAGAAGTTTGGGCAAGGCCCTGGTCCAATAATCGCAAGGCACCAAGGAGCTTTGTGGGCAGCTTCTATTGGACCAGTGGGGCTGTTGATTGTTTTATTATGTTTGGCAATCATTGCCTGTATAAAGCTCGGACTGCATACTCAAATTGCAACGGTATGTACCTTGTTCAGTCCATCATAATACGCTACTCACATGCTGCATAGCTCCAAGTTACTAGAATAAGCCTAAGAAAGGCGGTATTTTCATTATACCTTTTACGACCCCCGGAACAGAGTATGAATATATTGGTTTCGCATGGAGATGTTCCTTAATAAGAAGATAATATAGAGTGGCATGTGGAGACTAGACCTGTGTCATGAGAAACTCAAGACTATCATCGCTTTATCTAAATTACAGTGAAGAGATACGAGGATGAATCCGCTCACGTGTTATACTCGAGGCTGACTCACTCTAAATATTGGCAGAATTCCCAGAGCATATGTCTTCGCCAGGTATCAGTCAGTCATATGCAGCTACCCTCTATTGGACGTGCGCAACATGCCCCTCTCTGGCCAATGTTGCCCGAAAGTTAGGTATTTTGCCCATCGCCCTCTTGTCTGTAATATGTACCTCGTCTGTTCGTCTTTTTTGCCTCTCGAACCCTCTGCACGGACGCAGTAAATAATAGTCAGTGCCAGGGTTCCCCTCTCCAACTACACAGATCCGGGCACTCAACCGATTGTACGCTGCTATTGATGGACGATATTGCGCGGTAGGCCGTGAAAGATAAAACTGCGAAATAATCCACACCCAGAATCGTGAATATTGCATGCATGAATGATGAAACAAAGCCGCGCTCATGTTTCTTAGGCTGTCTTGACCGTACAAGAACCGCAGCACACGGATAGGATCTTGGACCCAAATTGGGTTTCGCCGAAGCGTATTGATCAGCAAAGCCGCTCAGTACTGTAACTAATACCGATTGATTGGTGCTCGTGGACCATCATTTGCGCCAAATGCAGGGGCCATCACACTCTGATTAGCTAGGAGGCAGCCTCAGTAGTACCATATGCATTACACACATGTCAGAAACAATTTGATGCTCGCGAGACAACACTGGATATAGTGAACTTGCCTGATATTACGATCTGATGACCCGTCATGCCTATTACCCCGCTTTCTTCGTGATATAAGAGAGTGCGAAAATAACGATTGTCTCTTAAATTCTCAAGAATTACTCTGTGGTTTTGATTCCTATAATACCACGTCAACAGACTACCTACTCTGTTAATTAAATTTATCTTCCATCATCCCATACGTTGAGCTGAAGCCTGCTGCGGCAACGGTCTCTAGATTTGGATTCTCAAATTCTGCTCTCGCCAAAGACCCCTTCTCTGAACCGCTTCCTTCCTGCATATATCTAATTGTCAGGCCTTTTAAGTACAGTACACATGCCCTCTATTACAGATCGATGGTCTCCTAACTAATAAGTATAGTCTCTACCTCCACCATGACTACTCAATCCGACATAACCCATCCCGTGGACGCGATGAAATGTTGCACCTGCGGACAGGAGAAGAGCATGGTCCATGGAGATTGTGGGGCATGCCCTTCTTGCTGCAATTGCTCCAAGAAAAAGGACTGAATGTTCGGAGGCGGAAGGGTGAATAGGTGCAATTTTTCAGCTGTTACTGAAGCTGCTTGACCGACAACCAGTTATAAGGATTCTCCTGAATAATGACTCCGCGGGCTCTCGTGAAACAGTTTATGAAATTCACTGCAGCATATAAAGGATAGGAGAGACCAAGTAGCAGGAATTCTATATAAGATTCCTGTTCTGAAATTCATCTAATATTTGCGATCATTTGTGATCCCCCGTCCCAAGATATAATATCACGCAAATTCAGGCTCCTTGCAAATCCAGAGGTTGCTGGCGTCTACAATACAAATGTAGTCCTTTCAGTGCAGAGCATATTTCAACGTCATCAGAATGGCTTGGGAGGCTATAGACATCATAATCCAACCACATCTGCCTTGTTCTCGGAGATTCAGCATCTGCCAATGGTTTCCTGTGAAGTACCATAGTTAGACAAATTCGAGGATCGTTAAAAGCGAACTTACTCATTGCCATTGAAGACTTCAAAGCCGGTGGAAATAATGAGTACAGGCCGAGCAAGATCGGCGATAATCTGCTTGACTGGGGCGGCAGCAAAGGGTGATATTATGATCGATCCCTCGTCAATTTCCGAGAATCCTCCTGCACCGTGAGTTCCAATAATTTTGAATTCCTTCTTGGTCAGGATCTCTTCCGCAACCTCTGTATAATCTGGGTCCTGTGCAAGTAATGGCAATATTTTATTGCCACGGCAAAGTTGAGCGATAGTGAGAGCCATCGAATGCTGAATCATGCAACCCATAACATTTTTTACCTCAGCGTTCTCATCCCAAGAGCCGTGCTGCCTTTTTAGCCATTCAGGCGCGGAGCGGCAAAAATCACCGAGCCCGAAGCAGAGAACTTTCTTCACAGATTTTGTACCGAGTATACCTTGAACCAAGGCTGCTAAGTGCTTACAAGTCTTGCTGTTCTGCCACAACAAGTGTTTCTCGTCGAAGACCTGCATAGGCTGTGCTATAAGCTCTCGAAAATTCCGTGCAGTCTGATTGCTCCAATCCACAATGTAAGAGCAAAGGTAAGTTTCGATTGGGCCGTTGGGTTGTGCTTTCACAAGTTGCCAATATTCTTGGTACTTGACATGAGGTTTCCTAAGGAAAACTTAGAATGCAGACTGAAATTGGGTCAGAATACCATACCCACCAGATAGGATTCTGTATTTGGAACATGGGATTGGAAATTTGGATTATGCTTCCATCGATTCGACGGACTGAAAATCGCTCCATCGCATAGGATTCGCGCAATTGTTGTTCTATGTCTTCGAGATCCTCTTTCGTCCAAAGTCTGGTACCAGAACTGTACAGATCTGCGGCTCTTTGGCTACTGATCCGCCAATCTGTGCACCCGTAGTCGAGCGGTCTTAGAGTTTGTGGCATGGTCTCGTAGCTGCTAGTCGAACAAGGGTGAGGAACAAACCATGTGATGAGTTGCCAGCAGGGGAAAGCCCAAGATTGTTTGGAAAGGGGTGGGGATTTTATTCGTGCACAGGGATCAGAAGAGTAAAGGCCGGGACTGAGCTGTGATACTTGATTGTCTGCTTTTGTGTTTGGGGAGCAACGTCGGATACAGGGACAACGGTTGCTTTGATTAAGAAAAATTCGACCACCTTGGAAGCTCTACTGCTGACTACTTAACTAACTACTTCAGTACTAGATAGGTAAGGGGGTCTCGCCCCCAATTGACAAAGGGTATAAGGCGGTGTATAATTTGGTGTGAAATATGGTACAATATTTGATGTGGCCTCAGAGTACGACCGCGGTGAACCGGTCATCGGAATTTTATTTTTCCTCTTGTCTTGATTTTCTTTTCTTTTTTGACCTAATACCGATTCTCTCTGCATCTTGATTCGCCCATGGTGCGTGCTCCCGCATTTTCATGCGATGATCTGCAAAACGGTCTTACCTATCATATTTCCGAGCAATTTCATATGAGAAGTAACTATTAACTATGAATAGGTCAATTATGTAATTGGTCTTTTTATGGTCAATATTTCAAACGTAACGCGTCGTGCATCGTACTGCCTAATGTCTCCATCCCCCAGCGATGACTTTGTTGATGCCTAGAGTTCATGGGTTGTATGTCGAAGGCTTTGACCCAGCTCAATTACATATATAAAATACACTTTGCATGATACCGTACCTTGCTACATAACATTACACAATGTATACTCTCGAGGATTTAGTGGCATTCCATAGAAGCCGAATAGTAGGTCCCTACGTGTAGAGAGCCTCACATCTAGATCGTCACATAGACTAGATAGAAGACTAGACCTTTGCATTTGCATAACTGTACTGGAAAACCTGGCTCAGGAGGGAAACCCAATACTTAAGGTCGACATGATAGGAATAACGTAGAAATTTGCAGCAGGGCACAAAACTTTGGACATGCATCATGTGTTCATACGGAATACTAGCGATAAGAGACGTCAGGGAACAGTGGTCACAGTTTTGTGTGTATGTTTTTACTTTCCTGAAATTCCCTAGACCGACATTTCTGCGAAACTGAGGTAGTTGACTAGGGTATATTAGTCAAACATCCTTTTCACATCCCATCTCAGTTAGCCCTCTATTCTCTCGTTTCGTACCCAAACCCGCTAGGACTTATTAGGTTACCAGTAAACGGGCCCTGTTTCATTGAAGTCCCATTCTGCGTCGGCATTGGATCTCAGTGTTTGGGAAACAATTGTATAATAGCGTAATCATTCGCAGGATGCTCTTCTACAGTAGTTGGAAAATAGTTTCCCCTCTGATCAAACACACATTTATTTCCCAGGTTATACCCGAAACCGCGCTAGCTGATACAAAATCCCTGCTTTGCAGTATTTCGTCTTTTATTGTAATTGAATTCAGCGCCCAACGAGTCATAGTATAATACCAGAAATGTTTTCAAAGGGTCCAGCACCGACTCTCTGTTTTATCAGTCAGCTTTCACTTCCCTCCAGTCACATCTTTTTAGTCTTTTGCATCTTTATCCTCATCTTCTCGGTTACTACCCTATCCGCGCTCCACAACCATGCCCCCATTTACAACAGCTGAACGCATCCGCGCCGTGGAAATCATTATCAACTATGAGTTTCGTGATAAGACTTTGCTTGTGAAGGCCCTGGAAGCTGCAGGGGCCACCATGGCCAGCCAGGGCAACAAGCGGCTCGCGCTTGTCGGGGACGCTGCCCTGAGGCTCGTTCTTTATGAGCTTGGCTATGAAGATGAAGCTTCCGTTCGTGAGACCCCTGAAAAGATATTTATAGATATATTTTCGTTCGTTGTCCAAGTGTGATCAAGTCTGTTAATGAGATAATAGGTGACATGACGAATGCACAGAATACTTGTGCCACCAACGAAAACCTGGCGAAGATAGGCTTTTCCCTGGGCATGGATATCTACATCCAGCTGAACCCTTCGGCCCAGGGCGTCGTCCCTGAGCGGTTGATGGCAACAACCATGGAGGCCATCATCGGCGCTGTTTATTTCGACAGTAACAGAGATGTTACGGCCGTACGTCGCTTGATTATTCATCTGCACATCATGCCGACGCAATAGTGGGTATTATCGAATAGGTGCGGCAAATGCTGCGCCCCGTTCCCACGTTATATTTATCCTGCAAATGCTGATTGATTCTTCAGCTCACATTTCCGTGGGGTTTTCGTATACCCTTGCCGCGATACTTGCCGACATATGCCCTGATAAAGAGGCTTTCCAGGACTTGACGAGGGGGACGCATTTGGTACCATGCGTCTCTCTCGAGAAGGTCTGAAAAGCATCTTTATGATGGCATCTGGTAGTTAGTATAGTTGGAATAGGATATCACTACTCCTATGGGCGCCAGCCATTGGCGTATGTCTAGCACGGAGATCAGGCCGGGCTCTTTGCGGTTGAAAGCCCCTTGGTATCCAGGCTTTAATCGTAAAAGAGCCAGCCTGATCTCCGTGCCAGCCAAATGTCAATCACTGGGATATGCTCTTGTCTTAGATTTTATGTTGATTGGTGTTTTTTTTACTCGGACACATTCAACATTCAACATTCAACATCTCTTTCGCTGATTTATCGACCTGACTTGAAATATACTTTTTGGTCTTCACGGTTACCCAACAATTCAACTTGCTTTGGTAATCAAGCGTTCCTTGATATTCGCAGTCATCAAGTTTAATCTAGCCACTCGTTTCAAATCCGTCGTCAAACATTGTAATATCAAATATGCCATGAATCCTTCATCTGAAAACTCACAGTAAATTTAGTTGAACTAACTTAAGCCAGTTCGTTATACTGTATATGTACAGCTCTAAAGGTACAGTAAGTTATTACAAATGAGCCGGGAGGGGACCCACATCCATAGCCCAGCAACGAATATTATCTCACAATGTGATTTCTGGTGGCCCCACTTTTATACGACCCGCTCAATCTTTGATCTACGCTAAAACCCTCGAATGCATTAGCATCCGTTGAACCGCAAAAAAAGCGAGAAAGCACGATACCATCTTAGACGCAGTGAGTATTTGACACCTTCCATCACGGTGAAACACTGACACTTGAGCTGGAGCAACGCTGAGTGATGACTAACCGGTTCTCCCGAATCAGTGTGTGACGAGCAACCCATAGGGATGATGGCGGTGAGACAGCATGGCTACAGTGGCTACACGTAATCAAGCTACTAATGTTACACGAAGCCACTGTTACACATTGCCACAATACAATATATTACGGTCAAGCTTCTCTGAATATTAGAGAAACCAGCCTGCCTAGGGAAAAGAGAAATGTGAGTGTGAAGTGATACAAAGGTTTCTGCTTGAAGATCTTCGTCGATTTCAGGAAGCCGAAGAGAATGAACCATGTATAATGTATGTAAAGCTACCTAGTGGATCCTAAATTCAACAATAAAAGAGAAGAAGCAAAACTATAATCAATGGTCATTAAGGTATTACCCATGGTAAGAGCTGGAGCCATGCACATACGGTGTGAGAATGATGCTCTACGGAGCTTGGCCATCAACGTGTCAAGGAAAGTTTGCATGTTAGCAAGGGTTTCATTGGTTTCTTGCACCAGCGTCACGCCGGATACTACCGTACTTATAAATATAGACCTTGGTAACCCCTCCTATGCGGAACTTTTGTATGACCTACGCGAATAATGAGTGGAAATCATGAATGACACACATACACAGACTCAAGGCAAAAGGGCATTGACCATTATCGGTGCCGGCGCCTGCAGCACAACTTGGACGCCAGAGGGAGGTGGTCCCGCTTTCAAATTTGAAAACGACGAAACCTCCCGCTCTCTTTACAATGACTACCAGATGCATGAGAGAGTCGTCTATAGCTTTCAGAGTCCTCCAAAGCTACCTAGAATCCAAGTTCCAGATTGTTTCAACTTTATCACTGCCGGAAACCAGAAGTGGTGGGGTGGGACCAAGGAACGCTTTTCTACCCCATGGACGCCCCGCAATTGCATAATCACCGAGCGCGTGCTTCCTTTCTCAAAAGATAAAATGCGCCTGCTTATAGAAAGCAATTGCCTCCAAGGATTACTGGCCGACTCAGCCTCGCAGAACGTCAAAGACAAGGAATATCTTGTCAAATCATATCTTAACCCCTACCAGCCACCCAAAACATACTTGGAGCTTGAGCGCAGACCTTGCTCACAAGTAGATATTCCTCTAAACGTGGATCAAATGCGAGACCTCGGGATATCTGAAGCACATCTGAATCAATACGCGTGCACAATGGCCGAGGCTCTTGCGGCTATGCATTGGATAGGACGGGTCGACGGAAGGGGAGTTGAATATATTCTTGCGCCACCTTGGGGTGAGGCTATCAGGGATGATACCATTTCAAATTGCCTCGGTGACCATTGCATGTGGGTGCTTGATTTTGATCTCTGTAGAGATATGTCCATGGATGAGGCAGGGGTCCGACAAGCCGTCAGCGTCTTTACGCACGAGGAGACATTCTATCCACGACCAGGAAAAGATAACTCACACTGGTTAGAGTTTCGAAAGGAATATTTACGAACTAGTGAAGAACGAATTGAATGGCTGCCCTTGAACGAGGCAAAGCGTAATCAACGAAAGGCCTTGTCATGTTTATTTATTGATCTCATTGAACAAGAGTTATGAGTTTGATGATACTGTAGTAATACTACAAGGATCAAAGAATCTCAAGGAACCTGACCCAACTGGAACTGTGCAGGACATATTAAAATTTTTTCTGCACAGGCTTCCTGGATACCAGCTGCAACCTCGATAAATTCATACCACGTATCGGGCTCCAATGGAAAATTTGGAGCGCTTTTTCAGGAAGTGTGACACTCTACATACACCTACACGGATATAACTATATAGCTGTCTCATCCTGTATATGGCTTTGCATTGTGAAGAGCCAGGACATATGAAATCATCCATCCATTCATCTATCCACCTACTGTAGGCATAGGTGTCCATTCCGACTATTCCACAGAAATAACAGATGCGAATATTGGCAGTCAGTACGGGGCATTCAATATGCGGTGCACGCTTATTTGGGAAACGGCGCCCGAGTAATCCTCAAGTTTTAACCTAGCATATGAACAAGATAATTGACTGCCTCTTGATCATTCGGCAAGTTCTTAGTTTGCCATACTAGCCATAAAATCTCCTCGGGGGTTGCGGAGCGGAGCTTGGCAGCAAGTCGACAAAGAGCAGCATGAGAATTTAACAACCTGACGGTATATGCTTTGCTTCGGCGATCAGCGGTTCGATCGTATATACACTGATGAGCTTCGGTTGTACATCTTGTGCATGGTATCACTCCAGAGCACTAAAATATAGATATGATATTAGTTCTGTCATCCAACCTGGGGAAGGCCGGTGTCCTGACCTTGGTTTTCTTTTTCTGGCACTCAGTACAAGCAACAGAGACTCTGCGCCGCGTCTCTTTGGCGGGCATTGCAACAAGTGACTTTCCTCCATCTTTATCTTTCGCAGGCAAGAGTGTACGAGAAATTTTGTTCTTCGACATTGCAGATGGGAGAGTGGATCTAAAATGCACACTTTGTGTGAAGACTTCGGCAAGGCTTGGTTATGGTTGAGAATTGAATTATGAGAAAATGAAAGAGGGTGTGAGATTATAAGGGGCAAATTCTAAGGGTGAAATATTCTTCTTTTCTACCCTAGGCCTGACGCTCTCTTTGTTTGCTGTACAATGTACCGTGCCGATAGCAAACAAAGAACTCCCACGGAGACCCACTTGAAGGTTTATCTAACGTTCAGATTGGCTCTTTTCCCCCAGGGCTCGACAGCTTCGCTGTGGCCAATTTTGATATTGACTAGCGTCACCTTCGCCCACCAGAAACAATATTCCAGGTAATAGATGTGAAGAAACGTTGATCCTTACATTTATGCAAATTTAGCCAGCTCGCAAAGCTTGCACAAATAGAATTTGACACAGGGCGATAACCATGAAGAATACTCATTGTCTTGATACCATACTGGTATATCGTTAAGAATAAGACCAGGGTCTTGGCTACGGAGGATGGTGTCTACGTTGTATACAGCGAAAGGCCAAAAAGCCCAAACAGAGAAATATGCCGACAGCATAGCTTCTCTTACTGGCGCCTCCTCGGGTTTCCAGACCGAGAGCTGGCCTTGTGGCGTAATTTGGTTGAATAGTGGACTTGCAGGGATGACATTTTTCGGCCTGGGAAGTGAGCTGCAATCTCAGACCATGACATTGCCTCTTTTTCCTTCAACCGCACCAGCAGCGCATTCTCGTCCGATGTGTACGTTCTCTGTTTCCCTGGGATAACCGCTGTGTGGGCTCGAGACAGCATGGGGCTAGGGTCTGGTACGAAAGTAAAGTAATATGCCGGTCGTAGGCCAGAATCGGATTCGACCGTGAGAAGAGCACTCCCGCGTACACCCTGGATAGCACCAGAGCAATGAGATGAAATAGGAGCCGAAGAGTCCGAAGGGTCGGAAAATGAGTCGGAAAATGACGTTTTGGAAGATCTCCGTTCCTTTCTCTTTTGACACGGCCGTTCTGTGTCATACAAGGTGTTGTCACCATCCTGGTAGCTGCTGGTGTCTCGATATGAACGGAGTCGCTTCTTGCATACTGCCGCGGCGACCCTTTTGCTTTTTCTGGCGGCTCCTCGCTTCCAGGACGGTGACGGTACAACCACAGCTATGGACGGGTAACGCACCGGGATATTGGAACTCGGTGTCATTCGACCACGAGAACATTCCGAAATAGATCGCACGGCTGGCGATGTTGATGGATTAGATGGGGCCGGCTCATTTTCAACAGCGCTGGAATCTAGAGCTCGCTCCGGAGCCTCGTTAGCCCCCGAGCATGGATTTTCGTCTAGGTCAGAGGTCCGACTTGGATCCGTATTATTTTCGTAGTCCCCAGGGCGCAGACTGTCTGATGGCCCCGTAGTCAATAGCTCAGGCGTAGTTGGTTCTTGCTGATAATCACCCACCGCAGATAGGTCGCTAAATGTATGGTTCACTTGTTCGGGTGTGGTCACACAGAGCCCGCACTCATATCGAGAAGTCTTTCTCTCCTTGGCATCAGCAACAGCATCTATAAAAGGAAAAGAAGGTTAGGCAATGATAGTACGGTGGCCGAGTTTCATTATGTTATGTGTTGTGCCAACTTACCCGGTATATCATTTCCTCGTATGTCAGGAGTGTAGTCTAGATGGTCTGGCCCTGCAGGACATGGAGTTGTATTCGCCAAGTCTGTCAATGGCACTGGCTCTGAGGCCGGTGCGGAAATTCGATGATCCAACAAAATGTCACGGGCAGCTGGTATATTTGGTATCACTGCGGGTTCGATATCTTTCGACCTTTCAGGCCAAGTGGAACAATAGACATTATTGATCTCGAAATCAAATATGTTCCACTCATGAGTTGTACCGGCCAGCGGTGGTGATTCTTCTAGAGAAATCCCACCCGGGTCTGGACGGAAGCTGAGCCCAGTGGGAAAAGACGGCTGAAAGTATCGTGGCACATGATCTAGAGTGTGATCGGGGAGCAAGCGATTTGCATTGGTAGAAGGCGGTGGGCGACTTGGCCCACGGTAGAACTCGATTTGATCAAGATTCACCCTCATTTCCCAGAAACTGTTAGGACACGACGGAGATAGATACCGACAGATAATCAAGCAGCCTTGGATAAGAGTGCAGCGGTGACTGGGCCGGTGTTGTTGTCCGATCTGAATTATATCCAAAGAATGGAAAGAAGGAGGTCGGTCGGTCAGCCTTTTTAATACCCAAGTGCCGTCAGAGCATCGCTAGCTGGGAATCATGCAGTATATCACCTTGCAGTTCCCACACAACCGAGAACTACGATACCACAGTCTCGTTGATAGTACTCCCTGCTTGCTTCGGGTTCCCGGTTAGGACTATTCCGAGCGAATTAGCCGACCTACCTCGTCCAAGGATGCTTTCATTCCGTAATACCCCGTTGCAGGGGTATCTCCTTGAATCTGCAACGTTGCAGCAGACATCTCGGCTGACGATTGAGGGATTGGGAAGAGATTGACACGGGAAAATCCCCCAATACGAGCAGCAGCCTATACTTCACCGACCTCGCAAGCCAATCATGCAAGCCATCACTTTCTTGGGTCATTGTGGTGCCTCAGCTGAGCGCCAGGGCGTCTTGAGGCATTTTTGCGGTTGGCGAGTGAGCGAAAGCGGATCTAATGAGTGACCTCACCGATTAATCTCAATCGGTGTTCGATGTGCAAATGGATTGACTTGTGGAGCGCTCTGCGTGGCATTCGCAAAGCGAAGCCTAGGACAAAGAGTTGCCAATAGTCCTTGCACATTGCTATTCATCGCTATTCACATGTCAAATTATCAAGGGATACGAAGATAATGAGTGCACTGGTGTGAAAAGCAACCGTCCACAGCATAAAGTATGAAACGAATAATGTTTTGAGCCATATGGAGCTGAGAAATGACAGGCAATCTGAGTGACTCGCAGGACCAGACCGACCCCCAATCGAAATTCCGCGAGTGGGGAAGCAGGCTGTGCTCGGGCGCAAAACTTTCAGCTGGCGGGAGCCACGTCAGCCAACGACGGAATGGCGTCGGTGAAACAAAAAGAAGGGAAGGGTGTGGGAAAGAGAGTCGTCGTCGAGCGACGCACCGTTTGTTATATAGATGGCGGACGTCGCGAGACGGGCGGTGCGACACGGCAGATCCCTCTCGGGATTAGCGTGAGGCGCCAAACCCATTATGAGCGGGCTAAACCAGACGTGGAAGGGCGCGATCCTCGATCGGGCGGGGACCCACGGGCGCTAAACCCGACCGAGGGGGGAGCCGAAACAGGCAGCGGGCCAGCAAATCGCAAATCTACTGTATCAATTATTTACTATAAATTTTTATTGTTTATAAATATTTTAGTTTTTTGTAATCAGTTACAATAATAATTTGAATATTGTTTTCGATATACTGATTCTATTTATACAATATTTTTTTAATAGTCAGAAATTTTTTTTTATATATAGAATAATTCAGTTCAGTATTCTAAAATTTTTTTCTGTCGAATACAACTGGATATAGTTATCTATTTTTTTTTGTAACAATACTATTCCGACAGTTTATTCAGATATATCTATTTTGATAATAAACAGTTTAGAACAATCTATCTGAACAAAAATTGGAATTTTGATAAATTTTTTTTTTAAAATACAGAAAATATTTTTATATACAACTGTTCAATTAACTGAATAAAATTTTTAGTACTGTAATATTCTATTAGATTTTTTGAACAAATTGTATAATAGTATATAAATATATATAAAATTATAAATAAAATATCGATAGTAAATTACAAAATCTACAAATTGATAAATTTTATATATATTAGTCGGTTTCGGCTACAATTTTACAATATCGATTTTAGCGGAAACAGAATATATTTTTCTATTATCAATAATATAATTATAGAATTTCAATTTATATATAGCAATCAAATATTTGTATAACTGAATAATCAACTAATTTTTCTGTAGTATATCTAATATTATTTATAAATATTTTTAATATTTATCAAAATTCCGGAAATAGATAAATATATTGTTCAGATATACTATTATAAACTGATCTAAATAAAATCGGAATATTTTATTTATAATTGTCTGAAAAATTACAGAAATATTGTACAGTCCGAATAGTATTATAAATTATTTATATTTGTTTCAAATAATATTGAATACAATTTTGAAAATCGAATTTTGATCTATACAGATTTATCAATATTCTAATACAAAATTGATTTTTGATAATATTTTGAATATATTTATATAATTCAATAATTTCTGAATTTTTGATAGAAAATATCTATTTTTTTCAGATAACCGATTTAATATTCGATAATCGATATATATATATTATAATTTATCTGATTTATAAACAAAAATAACCGGAAAATTCCAAATATTTGAAAACAATTAAATTAGATTTTTACAGAATAGATTTTCAATCTGGTATTTCTATTTATAGAATTTTTTATCTGATAAAAAATATATATTGATATTGACTAAAAAAATATTTTCTGTATTGATTTTATAAAAAATAGATCAATCCGGAAAAAAATTAGATAGTAACAATTTTCGAAATATATCCGGATAAAAATATATAATTTTCTAGATATTCGGATCTATATATTGAAACAATTTATTATTTATAATTGATTTATTTTTTTTTCGATTATTTGTATAATAAAAAATATAAATTTGTATAGTTTTTTTAATAAAATTTTTATAGTTTATTTAATATTTATAAAATTGTAAATAAAATTATCCGGAAAAATAGAATTGTAACTAGAAATAGTATCGATTATATAAATTTGACAATAATTTTATAATTTTATTTTAAAGATTGTTCAATCAATTTATAGATTCTGATATTTGAAAAAAAAATTTTCCAGTACAAACTGATAATCCGAAAAATCTAAAATCTATATTTTCAGATAATTTTACTATATTTTCAGAACTATAGATATATATATTACAACTGTAGTATATAGAATTCGATTATCTGATATACAAATTTGAAAAACTATTCCGAAATATTCGAATATATTATACAATATCTGTTCCAATATTTTCGAAAAAATAAAAATATATAAAATTCTACTATTCAACAATATATAAACAGTTACAGTATTTTTCGGTGATTCAATTGTAGTATAATAGAACAATAATAAATTTTCTATAGTTAACAACAAAATCTGGATTCGAGATCCGGAGATATACAGATTCAGAAAATCTAAAAATTCCGGAACAGTAGAAATTTTTTTTAGACAGTTAATAAATATTTCAATATTGCTAGATTTTTTTAGTTTTCCGATTTTTTTCCGGCTATATTTAATTGATTAAACTGTATTTTTTGTATCCGGTATTTACAATATATATATCTATATTGTTTACAGTAAAAATATATAATATTTATACAAAATTGTTTTGATTGAAGATTTTCTGAAACTACAGATATAGTATTTAGATCTATAGAATTGTTATTATCTATAATTAATTTATAACTAATATAATCGATAACTATTATACTATATTTATAGATAATAAATTATTTAATAATTCTATTCAATATAGTCGGTTATTTATATTTTTTTTTCTATTTCTATTGTAAATTTATTTTTATATCTATAAAAAAAAAATTAGATAAAAATATTTTCTATAATTATAATATTTTTGTAATCAGTAACAGTATTCTATTTATTGATAATATATTCTGTAAACAATTAATTATTTTTCTATAATATCCGGATAAATCTTTTCTATTTTTTAGTTTTTTTCAAATATTTGTTAAATTTTTGTATTAGTCAGTATTTAAAATTTTTCCAAATTACAATCAGATTTTCAAAAACTAGATTTTGTTGTTTTTTATATACAATCTATATATTATTAATATATTTGATAAATATTCTATAGATATATATAATTTTATTTTTATTTTTCAATATAATTACTGCAAAATATTCGGTCTCGGTAAAAAACTGTTTACAGTTATACAGAAACTAATATATAATATTATAAAAAACTATATTGTTATAATTACAAAAATTTTTTAATTTTGTTCTATACCAATCGATTTGACAGATACAAAATCGGAAATTTCTATTCTAATACAGTTGTTTTCGCAGTAACTAGATTTATATTTTTGATAAACTATATAGATTATTTTATTATCTGAATATATTCGATTGTATAATTTCTAGAATTATTGAAGAAAATTCGGTAATTTTGAATTATATCGAAAAAAAAAAAACAATAGAATCTATTCAGTATTAGAACTAAAAAAACAGAAAATTTGGATATTTTATTAAAATATTGTAAACAGTTAAAAATATCTGATACAAATAATTTTTTAGATTTAAAATACAATATTGATCGGAAATATTTGGATCCGATCGACTATATTTTTTTTTTTTATTTATTTCCAGATCGATATTATCTGTTTTATTTTCTAATATCGGTAGTAGAAAATTCCGACTGTTTTTCTATTTTTAGTCGGAAAAATATATTTATATTATATTATTCCAAATATTTTGACTAATTATATCTGTTGGTATTGTTGTTGATTGTTATACTACTGATATAAACTGATACAATTATACAATTTATTCGAAATTCAGAATATCAAATCAATCCGGTTTTGTATTTGTATCTATTGTATTCCGATAGTATTGTTTCTGATACAATATAGATATTGACAAAAAAAATAACAGCAATATCTGTTTATAGATTTTCTCAATCAGAATTTTACTGTTCTAGTAAAAAACAGAATAGATCTTTTCGTTTGTAGTTGCAGCGATAAAATTCTTCTCGGATCAACCGTAGAAAATTGATTTCAGTAGAATATACTACTATATAAAATCTGAGAGATAAAATTGTATATTTTGATATTGTACTCGGCTAGCAGTATTATATACAAATAGATAAATATATATCCGTTCGGTTATATACGGATACCCTGGTATTCAGAATATCTGTACAGTAGTCGTAATCTACCAAGATGGTAGTTCCGGGATCTCAATATCTTATAAAAAAAACAATATATAACTGTATTCTATTGTCTGTTGGAAATTGTTTGAACAAATATTGTATTTATATTGTTTTCTATCGTATCATTTTTTTCGATCAGAAATATTTTTGTATCTGCGGCTAGATCTGATATTTTAATATATCTATTATACCAATATTTGTTGATAATTGTGAAGACTAGTAGTAGGGATGACTAATAGTCTTAGTAGCAGAGGGGAGTAGTCCCAAATAGGAAATTTTTGAATTGTTCAGATTGAAATAAAATAGAGAA
>Ga0102593_1002051_pt1 | contig 16720 bp, 12 predicted proteins | sample AraplaCol_mMS_r2_2_FD_76862 | JGI IMG/M metagenome (GOLD analysis project Ga0102593, IMG submission 76862) | Arabidopsis root microbial communities from North Carolina, USA - plate scrape MF_Col_mMS_r2 (SPADES assembly) (version 2) | ecosystem: Host-associated > Plants > Roots > Endosphere...
CGAGCGCCACGGTGGTTGACTGCGCGGGTGAGTAGAACGCCGACCGTCGCCCGCAGGCTCTTCGACCGCTTCGAACCCGTCCACGCCCTGACGTACTTCGCGCCGGAAGCTCGCGAATCGCTCGGCCAGGCCGGTTTTCGCGGGTTCTGGATGTGTTACTTCGCGGCCCGGGCCGCTCCGCTCGGTGCGGTGGGCGCCGACGTCGTCACCGCGGTGTTCCACAACTTCGCACCCGCTCACGTGGCCCGCGCGCTACCCGCCGCATGGGAATTCGCCGGCCCGGACGACGCGCTCAGGGCGCGGGAATCCTCCGCGGTCGCCGCCCTGAACCGCTGCGGTGTCGTCGACGGACCCGAGGTGCGGGCCGCTGCGGACCTGCTGGCCACCGCGGCAGCCACCGCGCCGCTGGACGGCCGCCCGCTCTTCGCCGCCAACCACGCGTTGCCGTGGCCGGACGAGCCCGTCGCCCGCCTGTGGCACGCCAGCACCCTGCTGCGCGAGCAGCGTGGGGACGCGCACGTCGCGGTGCTCGTCGCCAACGGCGTCTCAGGCCGCGACTGCAACGTTCTGCACGCGCTCGCCGATCGGGTGCCGCGGGAGTTCATCATGCGCAGCCGTGAGTACGACGACCAGGAGTGGCAGTCCTGCGTGTCGCGCCTCGCCGACCGCGGCCTCGCCGACGACCATGGGGCACTGACGGATTCGGGCCGGCAGTTCAAAGAGCACCTCGAGGACACGACCGACCGGTTGTCCGTGTCGGCCCTCGACGCCCTCGACGACGACGAGCTGCGGGTGCTCTTCCGCGCGCTGACCCCGATCACCAGGGCGGTGGTCGCCGGTGGTGACATCCCGTCGGCCACGCCGATGGGATTGCGCCGCGACGACCTCGACGACGACGACGCGCGCCTCTCCTAGCGCGGGCCGTACATGATCAACCCGACGCCCAGCAGGCAGACCACGGCGCCGGTCACGTCCCAGCGGTCGGGTCGGAACCCGTCGGCGACCACGCCCCACAGCAGCGAGCCGGCGATGAAGATGCCGCCGTAGGCGGCCAACACCCGCCCGAAGTTGGCGTCGGGCTGAAACGCCGCGACGAAACCGTAGGCGCCCAGCGCGAGCACCCCGGCACCCGCCCACAGCCAGCCGCGGTGCTCTCGGATGCCCTGCCACACCAGCCAGGCGCCGCCAATCTCCAGCAGGGCCGCCATCACGAACAGCGCCACCGACTTGAGGATGGTCACGTCTGGTTGCGGTTCCATTCGAGCCAGCCCACGCCGCTACGGCCGTCCGCGGTGGTCACCGTGGCCCAGGCACGTGGGAATCGGCTGACCCGGCCGTCGGGCGAGACCAACCGCACCGGCGCGTGGCCGCGCACGTCGACGGTGGCGGTGAGGTCACCCGGGGTGATCTCCAGGGTGGTGCCGACCGGCAGGTCGTCCTCACCGAAGGTCTCGCGCGCGATCACCGTCTGCACCTCGACGATCTCGCCCGCGCGCTGGACGTAGCCGGCGGCCATCCGAGGCGCACCGGGGATGCGGAGATCCAGGCCGTGCACGTGGGTGCCGTCGTCGAGATGCAGCGCGCTCCACACCCACTCCATGCTCCACCAGTCCCGCGCGGCCCAGGAGTGGTCCCGCTGGCCGGGCACCGTAATGAACTCATACGAATGACCTTCTGCCCGAACCGTTCCCGACACGGTGCACGGAATCTCGTACCGCGTCGAGAGCCGGTACTGATAGGGCGTGCCGACGGTGGTCCACACCAGGTCCACCTCGAGGTCGACGGGCCTGCCCGCGGCACCGGCGAGGAGGTCGGCCGGGTCGTCGTAGGCCTGGCCCCTGCCTCGCAGCGACACGCGGTAGGACTGCAACGGCGAGGTGGCCTCCAGCTCGAGGTCGACGCCGTCGGCGTGCACGCGGGTGTGGTCGTCCGGCAGCGGGGCCTGGAAGTCCAACACGGCGATCGTCGGCAGGTGCGGCCCGCACAGCAGGGCGTTCACCCAGGCATGTCCCTGATTGGGGATCAGTCCGAGGCGGAACCAACCGCCGACCTCCTGAGAGGCGTCGACGAAGTCGAAGTACCAGCTCTCGCTCCACAGCGGCTCGTCGGACGGCTGGTGGCTGCCTTCGTCGGCGGCGTTGGGCTGCAACGGTTCTGGGCGCGACGGTGCAGGCAGCGTCGACAGTGCGTCGGTGTCGAGGACGTGTTGGCAGTGCCGCGCGATCATCGTGAGGAACATCCGGTCGCCCCGGTCGGTGCGTTCGACCAGCATCGGCGACACGATCGACATCATCACCCCGAAGAAGCTCTGCCGACGAACGCCGTCGCGCACCTCCGACAGGCTGATCGGGGCGTCGGGTCCGAGCGCATCGTGATAGGCGCCCAGCAGGGCTTCACCGTGCTCGCGACGACGGTCCGGGGGTAGCGCGCACCCGAGGAAGTAGGCGACGTCGGTCATCGCCGGCCCCCACGTGACGGTCTGCCAGTCGACCACCGTCAGCGGCCGGTCGGCCCCGTCCTGGCCGAACAGCATGTTGTCCAACCGGAAGTCGCCGTGGACGAGGCCCTGGGGGCGACCCGCTGCCGCCTCGGCCGCGACGTAGTCGTCGAACGATTCGACCAGCCGCTCGCACACCTCGAGGTGCTCGGCCGAGATCTCGTCGCGATAGCGCTCGAGGAACCCGGCGTACAGGGCGGCCATCAGCCCCTGGTTCAGCGGTGACTCCCGGTTGAGCCACTGCGCTTCGGCGAGGGCGGCATCACCCAGCAACGGGCCGTGCACCCGGCCGAGTTGAGTGAGCGCCAAGGTCGCCTGCTCCAGTGAGGCGCCGGCGATCTCGTCACCGACGACCGCCGGTGCGGCGTCACTCAGCAGCAGGTCGAAGGCCCCGGTGGCGGGGTCGTAGGCCGCGTGGTGACATTTCGAGATCGGCCCGCCCAACCCCGGGGCGACGTCGGTGTAGAAGCGGACTTCGCGTTCGTAGAGTCCCATGGCCAGCCCGGTCTGCCTGCTGCTGGGGTCGGCGGCCGCGACCTTCAGCACCACCGAGGCAGGCCCACGCCGACCGTCTGCATAGGTCAGGCCGACGCGGTAGCACTCGCTCATCTGGCCGGTGCCGATGCGTTCGACGGTGAAGGCGTCGACCTCGCCAGCCCCCAGGGTGGCCGTCAGCCACTCGGCGGTGAGATCGGTGGGGCGTTCGACGAGGGCGTTGGCGAGGAAGGGTTGCACGGCGACCACGTTAGTTCAGGACATGACGACCTCGGGGGCGTTTTCACCCACGAACTTGACGGGCGTCAACTTTGGCCGTGGCACGTGTTCGACGGGGTGGCGGGCACGTCCAGCGACGGGTTGCGGTCGAAGAATCCGAACGGCTTGAGCCAGAAGGAGACGACGTCGACGGGCATCACCGGCCAGTCCTCGGGCCGGGTGAGGTGGTGCAGCCCGAAGACGTACCAGAGCACCACGTCAGTGTTCTCGATGGGCCGGTCGGCCTTGGTCCACTCCCCCAGCCCGGTGTCCTGGCTGGACTGGTTGACGAATTCCCCTGCCGGCCAACGCTCGTCGGGCGAATTCGGGGTCACCCACAGCGTGTGCCCGATGACGTTGGCGCGCTTGAGGACTGGCGAGTCGGCGTCGAACATCGCCGGGATCGCACCGCCGGGAACCAGCTTGTAGGCAGGGTGACTGCCCAGGCCGTTGGTCACGTTGGGGTTGACCACCTTCCACGCCCGCTGGGTGGCGAAGTCGACGTCCTGCATGCCCTCGCGCTCGGTGCGCAGCGGCACGTTGCGCGTCACCAGCGACAGGCCGTACGGGTTGTCGGGACCCGTCGGCTCGGCGTGGGACTCGGACATGACGACGGTGTTGTCGGAGCCGTCGACGTCCATGTCGAGGCGGGCCACCAGGAAGTGCTGGTGGAACGGCGCATAGGTGCGCTCGTCGACCAGGGTGCCGTTGGGGTTCGGGGCGCCGGCAGCCAGCGGGGTGGTCACCATGATGCCGGTGGCGCGGACCTCGCACTCGATGTTGCCGTCCTGGTAGAGGCGCCAGTACACCAGGTACTCGTAGTTGGCGACCGTCACGTGGAACGAGATGGTCAGCCGCCGAATGCGGCGCACCTCCGCGCCCGCGTCATGGTCGACGTGCTTCCACAGCACCGCGCCGTCCTCTTCGTGGATGCAGATGGCGTTGGTGATGGTGTACGGCTCGCCGGCGCTGTCGTGCATGACGGCGTCGAGATACCGGATCTCGCCGAGGCAGTCGCAGCCGAGTTCCAGCGAGGTCGTCATGAAGCCCAGGCCCCATTCACCGATGTCGAAGGCCGTGCGGCGGTAGTGGTCGACTGAGGAGTCCCGATAGGGAACGATCATCTCGGCGAACGACATTCGGTGGGCGATCGAGCGTTCGCGGTTGCCGTCTCGATAGCGCACGGTGTGCAGCGTCATGCCCTCCCGATAGTTGAACCCGATCCGCAACGACCAGTTCTGCCACCGCAGCAGGTTGCCGTCGAGGGTGAACGACGGCCCCTCTGGCTGTGTGATGAGCAGTGGCGTGAGCGGCTCGCGCGTCGACGCGGCACGGATGCGTTCCGGAACGTGGGCGGGCGCGTATTCGCCCATCACGTCCGGTACGTCGACGCCCGCCTCCGAGAATGGGCCACTGTCCTCGACGCGGAGGACCTCCATCGAGTTGAGGTCGACGACGCAGTGCAGCCCGCTGACCAGGTGTGCGTAGGGGTTGGCGCCGGGGGCGTCCTTGCGCCAGGTGTCGGACCAGCCCAGTCGGCGCTCGCGGAACTCCGGCGGGGCGACGGCGTCGCCGAAGGTCCAGGTGTCCATGAAGACGAGGTCCAGATCGGTGATGCCCCGCTTGGCCAGGGCGGCGATCACCTCGGGATGCGCGCGCAGGAGTCGGTCGCATTCGACGAACTCGTCGACGGTGAAGTTGGCCTGAACGCCGGGCACGTGGTCGAACGACTCGACCCGGTCCTCGGTCAGCGAGACCACCGCCTTGTAGGTGGCGTTGGCCGACCGGTCGAAGCAGATCACCACGGCGCGGCGTGGTGGCACCTCACCGTCGTCCTCGAAGCGCGCGAGCTCATCCTTGGACGGCTCCACCAACTCCATCGAGGCGAATCGCCACCCCAGGGCGGACTCCGACGACGGAGCGGCCGAGACCTGACGTTCTCTGCGCAACACCGCAGCGACAGTGCTGAATTCCTCGGCGGACAGTGGGTCGAGTGGATGCGTCACCGCACCACTCGACCACGTCGACGGCGGCCGTGCGAGAGGATCGGCGGAAAGCCCACCGCCGTCAGCTCGAGGTCAGCGTGAACCCCTCCCACGCCAGCCTGCGGTCGGCATTGGGATCGTATTCGAGGCGCGAATGACGGTCGAAGATCATCACCGCGCGTTCGTCGGCGGTGTACCGCGGCCAGCCCTCGCCCGGTGATCCGGTGCGGCTGAACGCCCGCCATCTGTTCTGTACGTCGTTGGACACCCGACGCGCGGAGCGGCGATCGGCGACGGCGGTCATCAGTGACCCGAATCGGGTGCGATACACGTCGAAGACGGCGAACAACTCGGTGGCGTGGGTGGCGCCGAGACCCGAGAGGTGGAAGGTGCGCGGCGCGTAGTCGTAGCGGTAGACGTAGGTGGGCGCGTGCTGGCCGTGGGCCACCGCGATCTCCCATGCCGCCGTCCCGAAGGCGAAGTCTCCGCCGAGGCGGACGCATGCAGACGGGCTGGGATACCCGGGGTAGGCCTTGGTGATTCGCTCCCGCACCGCCACGTCGCTGTCGGCGAGCAGCATCTCGATCGCGGGCTCGGTGGTGGGCAGCAACTGGAGGAAGCGGGTGAACAACCGCCCCTCGTCGGCGTTGGTCCCGACGATCAGCGGCACGGGGTGCGCGTCGCCGGACCGCATGGCGGCCAGCGGGTCTCGCGGCAGGAACTCGGTGTCCCAGGTCGGTCCGACCGGGAAGGCGCCCCGCATGGCCTTCATCCCGTCGATCATGAGCTGGTCGAGTGCCTTGACCAGCCGTGCCGGACTCGCCGACATCACGGCGGCGGCGCCGTCCCGCGGTTCCACGCCGAGCAGACGTGCGAAGTCGTCGGCGAAGGCGGCGGCGACGGCTTGACTGCCCGCCATCCCGCTGGCCGGACTCTCCGAAATGGCTTGGGAGAAGAGGCCCTTGGCTGCGGGCGTGGCCAGCAGCGTGGCGACGGCGTGCGCGCCGGCGCTCTCCCCGAAGATGGTCACGTTGTCTGGGTCACCGCCGAAGACGGCGACGTTGTCGCGGACCCAGCGCAGAGCCATCACCAAGTCGCGGAGGAACAGGTTGTCCTCGATGGGGTGCTCTGGGGTGGACAGCGACGCCAGGTCGAGGCAGCCCAGCGCCCCGAGCCGATAGTTCACCGACACGTAGACGCACCCCCGCCGTGCGAGCGCGGCCCCGTCGTAGATCGGGGTGGCGGAGCTGCCGAGGATGTATCCACCTCCGTGGATGAAGAACATCACCGGCAGGGGTTCGTCCGAGGGGTGCTCCGGTGCGACGACGTTGAGAGTCAGACAGTCCTCACTCATCGGCTGGAACTTGCCGATGCCCAGCAGGGTGTACTTGCGGTCCTGCGGCGCGCAATAGGTGAAGCCGTGGCAGTAGCGAACCCCGGGCCACGGCTGAACCGGGCGAGGCGCACGCAGTCGCAGCGGTCCCACCGGCGGGCTGGCATAGGGAATCGACCGCCACCGGTGAACCCCGTCGGCGGTGAAACCCTCGATCACGCCGCTGTCGACGGTCACGCGAATGGTGCGTTCGTGCATGACCCGACGTTAGCGAAGAACCCGAGCCCGGACGTGCCTGACGGGCCGTTCGGGTCGGGACCGCTACCCTTGACCCCATGCGAATCGCCCTCCTGATCGGCATGTCTGCGCTGGTGGCGGGCTGTTCCAGTGGTACCGGCGGGCCGGTCACCAGTGGTCAGAGCGCACCGTCGGGGTCGACTCAGACCTCGACGCAGACCTCAGCCCACACGAGTGCTGCGACCACGAGTCGGCCCTCGACCGCCGCCGCCGCGCCCGGCCGAGGTGCCTCGATCTCCGACGTCAGCGCGTGGATCGAGGCTGGGAGACCCGCCGACGTGGCGGCCTACCGCACGATGACCCGCGACGGTCAATCCACCGAGCTTGGCGACGGTGTCGCGTTCACCACCGCGGGCGCGGAGACCAATTGCGTGACCAACCGCCACCAGGACGGTGCGCTGGCCTGCCTGGTCAAGCTGGCCGATCCGCCACCGCGCCCGCCCGGCATCGAAACGATGTGGAAGGCCAACTGGGTCGACTTCACCGGCACGGCCGTGGACGTCGGATCGCTCCACGGCGATCCCGGCCCGTTCGCCGACGGCATGGGTGCCGAACTGGCCGACGGCCAGAGCCTGGCCTTCGGTGACTACCGGTGCCGCGCGGACGCGGCCGGCCTATTCTGCGTCGACTACGCCCATCAGACGGCCGTCGCCCTGAGCGCCAGGGGCGTCGAACCCTTCGGCTGTCTGCAGAAGACGACGCCGCCTGCCGACATCGGCCTGCGGTTCAGCTGCTGAGGGGTTCGCCGCCGGCCGTGCGAGCGCCCGCAGCCACGCCCACGCCGAGGCGCAGGCCATGGCGGCGCTGCCCCCGGCCAGACCGGCCACCGCGGCGGGGCCAAACATCGCGGGCGTGTCGACGAGCACGAGGAACCCGAAGCACGAGGCCAACCCCAGCAGAGCTGCCAGCGGGGAGGTCCACGGACGTGGCGCACCGAAGAACGTGGCGACGAGCATGCCCAGCATCAGCGCGACGAGATGACCGACGTCGGTGAAGTCCTGGTCGGCGACGACGGCGGTCACGGCAACGGCCACCCACCAGCCGATCCACGCCGGGCGCCAGCGGCGGGGTATCGCCGGGGTGATGGCGCCGAGCACCGCGGTGGCTCCGTAGCTCATTCCGACGTCGGCGGCCCGGGTGACACTTCGGGGCAGCCAGCCGTGGGCGACCGCCGCCCACAGTCCGGCGGCCACCATCAGCGTGGCGCCGACGTGGCCCACCGCGAAGGCGATCATCAGTCGGCGGCTGCGCCACAGCAGTTCGGCGAGCGCGAGCAGGCAGATCAGGCCCGGAAGCCAGTGGAGCAACGGGCCGGCGTCGACGACGACCGCGCTGCCGAGCAGAGTGCCGAGGTGGCCGTGCCGGAGATTGTGCAGGTTGGTACTGGCATGCCGGATGACGCGGTCCTGCATGGCGGGGTCGAGGCCCACCAGGATCACGGTGACGACCGCGAGCACGACGGCGTAGCCCACGGTCACCCTGACGCGGGCCAGTCGAGCGACGATCGCAGGCACCATCGCCGTCGACTATGCCCCCGGCGCCTCGACCTCGGCCTCGTCGCTTCCTGGCAGATCCCTGCGAGTCTTCACCCAATACATCACCAGGTCGTCGGGAACTCCGGGTGTCTTCGCCGAGAACAGTTGTCTACGTACTCGTTTGACCGTGATACCCAGGGCGTCGAAGTCCTCGTCGGAGATGCGTTCGAGGGTTGCGTTGGTGACCACCAGGCCACCCCTGGTGGCTCGATCCATCACCCGGGCCGCGACGTTGACGTCGACGCCCAACCAGTCCGAGCCGATGCGCTGCGGCCGACCGGTGTGGATGCCGGCGCGCATCATCGGCGTGTGACCGCCGACCTCGACGGTCGTGACGGCCTCCAGGGCTGCCAGCACCGAGGCGACGGCAGTGGCGGGATCGCGGAACACCGCCATCGCGCCGTCGCCCATGCGTTTGACGATTCGGCCGCCGGCCTCCAGCAATGGAGGCTCCGTCACCTGGGTGACCCGCCGGACCAACTTCAGCGCGGCGTCGTCCCCTGCGCGCAACGACCAATCCGAGAATCCGACGAGATCGGTGAACACCAGCGTCACTTCGGGATTGGCCGGCTGGCCGGACACGCGCTCGGTCAACGCCTGCCAGACCTGGAGTCCGGCGAGGCTGACCTCTCGCGAGGCGGCGTTGCGGTCCAGGATGCGGTCGGCCGCCCGGGCCGCGGCCCTCGGCCCGCCGACCCCCGAGACCGACAGGGGGTCGCCGAACTCCGGGTCACCGGGCAGCAGCCGGCGTGCCCGTCTGACGAGGGCGACGATGCCCTCGTCGTGGTTGGTGTTCTTCAACCAGCGCAACGGACCGCCGCCGTCGCCGGACCGTTCCTCGAACGATTCGGCATCCACGCCGACCAGCCTAGGGGTCTCCCGCGCCCCCGCCCTGGGACGTCGCTCACATCAGGGCGGCTCGTCGAGATCGTCCCAGGTCACGACAGCGTCAAGGGCCGACACACGAACGTGTGACGACACCAGCCGCGCCGACGGACGATCGTGGACAACGCGCGTTGTCACGCATACGTTGGAGGACGACCCGACCTCGTACGGCTGTGAGGACGAAGTGCCCCCTGAATCCGCGACGCCTGCCGACCCGCTCGGCCCCGACTCCCTGACCTGGAAGTACTTCGGCGACCTCCGCACCGGGCTGCTGGGCGTCTGGATCGGCGCCATGCAGAACATGTACCCGCAGCTCGGCGCCGGCGTCGAAGAACACTCGGTGCTGCTCCGGGAGCCACTGCAACGGGTGGCGAGGTCCGTGTACCCGATCATGGGCGTGGTCTACGACGGCGAGCGCGCCGCGCGCACGGGCGCGCAGATCAAGGGTTACCACGAGACCATCAAGGGCACCGACGCCCGCGGCCGTCGCTATCACGCCCTCGATCCCGAGACCTTCTACTGGGCGCACGCCACGTTCTTCATGCTCATTCTCAAGACCGCCGAGTACTTCTGCGGCGGGCTGACCGAGGCCGAGAAGCGCCAACTCTTCGACGAGCACGTCCAGTGGTACCGCATGTACGGCATGAGCTCGAGGCCGGTGCCCAAGAGCTGGGAGGACTTTCAGGTCTACTGGGACACCACCTGCCGCGACGAGCTGGAGATCAACCAGGCGACGCTGGACATCTTCTCCATCCGCATCCCCAAGCCCTGGTTCGTCGCGCTGCCGACCCCGGTGTGGGACCAGTTGTTCAAGCCGATGGTCGCCGGGCAACGGTGGATCGCCGCGGGTCTGTTCGGTCCCGAGGTTCGAGAGAGAGCCGGTATGCGCTGGACCCCGGGTGACGAGGCGGTGCTGCGCCTGTTCGGCAAGCTCGTCGAGTTGGCGTTCGTGGCGGTGCCCGACGAAATCCGCTTGCATCCACGGGCGTTGGCGGCCTACCGGCGTGCGTCGGGCCGCGTGCGGGCCGACGCCCCACTGGTCGAGGCCCCGGCCTTCATGGGTCCCCCACGCGAACGCCGGGGCTTGCCCGTGCACTACGTCCCTGGCGGGTCGGCGGCGTCGGCCCTCGTCGAACGGGCCGGCTCCCTGGTCCACACCACGTTCTCCCTCGCCGGCCTGCGTCCCGCACGCGGTCGGCGCGTACACCGAAAGGCTGCCTGACGAGATGCTCGAGTGGTCAGACGTCGACGTCGCCGTGCGCGACGCAGTCCGAGAATTCGTCGACCGGGAAGTTCGGCCGCACGTCGACGACCTGGAGAGCGGCGACATGGCGCCCTACCCGGTCATCCGAAAGCTGTTCGCCACCTTCGGCATCGACGCGATGGCCAAGGAATCGTTGGAGAAGCGACTGGCCGCGATGCGCGAGGGCACGGTCCGGTCTGGAGGCGGCTCCTCCGGTGGCATGTTCGGTGGTGGCGGGGCCCAGGCCGGCATGGGTTTCGTACTCATCAGCGAACTGTGCCGGGTGAGCATGGGGCTGGTCACGGGCGTGGGCGTCAGCCTCGGCCTGACCGTCCCGACGATCGCGTCGCGGGGCACCTTGGCGCAGCAGGAACGTTGGCTGCCCGAGCTCGTCACCTACGAGAAGATCGGCGCCTGGGCGATCACCGAGCCCGATTCGGGTTCCGACGCGTTCGGGGGCATGAAGTCCTACGTGGTGCGCGACGGTGACGGGTACGTCCTCAACGGTCAGAAGACGTTCATCACCAACGGTCCCGACGCCGACGTGACCGTGGTCTACGCGAAACTCGACGAGAAGGACGGCGCGAGCAAGCGCGACCGCAAGGTCTTGACCTTCGTGCTCGACAAGGGCATGGACGGCTTCGTGCAGTCGAAGCCGTTCCGCAAGATGGGCATTCACAGTTCGCGTACCGGTGAGCTGTCCTTCCACGACGTCCGTCTCGGCCGAGACCGCCTCCTGGGTGAGACCGAGGACAATGCCTCCGGCGACGGCCGCGACAGCGCCCGTTCCAACTTCTCCGCCGAGCGCATCGGGGTGGCGGCGATGGCACTGGGAGTGATCGAGGAATGCCTGCGGCTCTGCGTGGACTACGCCACGTCCCGCACGCTGTGGGGGCAGGAGATCGGCCAGTTTCAGCTCATCCAGTTGAAGCTGGCCAGCATGGAGGTCGCCCGAATCAACGTGCGCAACATGCTGTTCCGTGCCATCGAGGCCACCCAGTCGGGGATCGCCATCTCACTGCCCGAAGCCTCGGCGATGAAGTGGTACTGCTCGCAGGCGGCCACCGACGTCGCCATGGAGGCCGTTCAGGTCTTCGGCGGCAACGGCTACATGACCGAGTACCGCGTGGAGCAACTTGCCCGCGACGCGAAGTCGCTGATGATCTATGCCGGCAGCAACGAAGTGCAGATCACCCATGTGGCGAAGGGGTTGCTGAGGGGCGATTAGAGCGCGCCGGCCACCACGCGCCCTTCGAAGATCACCGCGTCGACCTTGACGTCTCCCAGCGACGTCGCCGGGACCTCGAGGAGGTCCTGATTCAGCACCGTCACGTTGGCGACCTTTCCGACCGTCAGCGAACCCAGTTCGTCGGCCAGTCGCATTTGCTTGGCCCCGTTGATCGTGTAGCCGGCCAACAGCAGTTCGCGCGGCAGCACCGCGTCGGCGGCGGGGCGTACGGAGCCGGGGTAGGCCGCCGCGTCCAGCGGGTATTCGGGGTCGACCCGGGTGGCGGCCACCTGCATGCCGAACACGGGGTTGCCGCGGTGCAGTTCGTAGGCGGTCACGACGTCGCTCGACAGTGCGACCACGGCGCCGCTGCGAACGATCTCGTTGAAGCGGTACATCCGGTTCCACCGTTCGTCGCCGAGGTGCTTCTTCGCGCCTTCGCCGAAGTATCCCCCCGACCAGTGGGCCGTCCAGTTCACCGTGATGCCGAGCTCGGCGGGACGGTGCATGTCGGCGGGATCGACCAGCTCGCAGTGGGCCAGTGTCACCTGCGTCGTCCATGCCGAGGCGTCGGCGACCAGACTGGCCTGGGCGGCTTCGACTGCGTCGCAGGCGGTTCGGAACGCGCGGTCACCGACGAGGTGGATGTGGACGTCTACGCCGTGAGTGTTGCAGAGCAGCAAGCAGCTGGTCAGTTCCTCGACATCCAGCCCGATGTCGCCGAGGTGACTTCCGGAGGCGTGGCTGCAGGTCGGTGTCAGGACGGCACTGTTACCGCTCTCGTTGGTGCCGTCGAGGAACAGTTTCACCGTGTTGACGCCGATGCGTCGGGTCGAGTAGCGGGCGTGGTACTCCCGTAGTCGGCGGATGGTGTCGGGCAGATCGGCCATACCGCGAAACCGAAGTGCACCTTGGTAGTACACGTGGAGTTCGTCCCGCCGGTCCAATTCCCGGAGTGCGCGCAGAATGTCGTCATCCTCCACCAGGGCTTCGAACACCGCCGTCACCCCGTGCTCGGTCATGAACCGGAAGAAGGGGGCGATGCTCTCCGGCGTGAGCTCCTCGGGGGGCGTCCATCCGATCTTCTCGTAGAGCCGATCGATGAAGTGGTGATGGACGAGTTCACGCAGGAGGCCCGTGGGTTCGCCGTCGTCGTCGCGCACGAACATCTCCAGACCCGGAACCGGATCCGGGGTGTCGCGCGTGATCTCCATCAACTCGAGCATCCTGCTGTTGACCCAGTGCTCGTGTTCACTGAAGTCCTGACAGAGGCAGGGCCGGTCCGACACCGCGGAGTCCAGCAACTCCTTGGTGGGTGCGGTCCCGTCGAAGGTCGCGCTCGGGTAGTACTCGAAGTACAGGAACGGGATCTCCTCCGGTGGGTGCGCCGCGGCGTACTCACGGATGAAGCCCAGGATCTCGTCGACGTCGGTGGTCCACGGCAGCCGCACGTGCCACGAACTCTTGGCGACCATGCTCGGGTGGGTGTGCGAATCCACGAAACCGGGCACGACGGTGCGGCCCCCAAGGTCGTAGACCGGCAGGGACGTCTCCCGCGGCGGCGGTTCACCGGTCCCGACGTAGGTGATCAGCCCGTCCTCGATCACCACGGTGTCGGCGACCGGCAACTCCGGGTCGGCGGTGTACACCACGGCATTCGCCAGCACCATTCCCATGGCGACGACGCTAGGCGTCCGTCTCGCGCCCCGACATGACGATCGTGCTGGATGGACACGACGATCCTGCCGTGATGCGTGCCGGCACTGCACTGGCGGTCGGGTCGTGCCTACATTCAAGCCATGACTGACCTCAAGAGGGTGCTGACGCTGCGCAACCTGGTGGTGTTCGGCCTGGCGTACCTGGCTCCCACGGTGGTGTTCAACTACTTCGGAGTCATCACCACCCTCACCGGCGGCATGATGACCCTGGCCTACGTGGTCACCACGGTGGTCATGTTCTTCACCGCCTACAGCTACGCCCTGATGGTGAAGGCGTTCCCGGTCGCGGGATCGGCGTACACCTACGTACGCCGCGCCGTCCACCCGCACCTGGGCTTCCTCACCGGATGGGTGATGCTGCTCGACTACGTTCTGCTGCCGATGGTCTGCTACCTGCTCATCGGGATCTACATGAACGAGTTCGTCAGCGCGGTCCCGGTCTGGGCCTGGGTGGTGCTGGCTGCCGCGATCGGCGCCGTCACCAACATCGTCGGCGTCAAACTCGCCGCGGGGATCAACACCGTGGTGGTCACCGCGCAGGTGCTGTTCGCCGTCGTGCTGGTCGGCATCGTCGTCGTGTTCGTGCTGCACGGCAACGGAAGTGGCACGCTGCTCGACGCCACCGCCCTCTTCGACTCCGCCACCTTCGACGGACCGAACGTGCTGTGGGCCGCGTCGATCCTGGCAGCGTCCTTCCTGGGCTTCGACGCGGTGTCGACGATGGCCGAGGAGACCGTCGACCCGGCCCGAACGGTGCCCCGGGCGGTGCTGATCGTTCCGGTCGCCGCCGGAATCGGCTTCTCCGTCATCTCCTACTTCATGCAGATCGCGTGGCCGGCGGCGGCGACGGAGATCGAGGACCCCGACTCGGGCATCTTCGAGTTGCTCGTCCGCCTGGGTGGGAACACGCTGTCGACCGTGTTCCTGGTGACCGACAACCTGGCCAGCATGATCTGCGCGATCGCCGGCCTGGCCGCCGCCTCCCGCATCCTCTTCGGCATGGGCCGCGACGGGGTGCTGCCCCGCCGATTCTTCGGCTCACTCAACGAGCGGTTCCAGACCCCCGTCAACAACATCCTGCTGATGACGGGAATCTCCCTGACTGCGGTCTTCTACGCCGACAACCTGATTGGTGCCGAGGCGTTGGTCGCCTTCGGTGCCCTCAGCGGCTTCATCCTGGTGAACTATGCGGTGATCAGTCACTACGTCATCCGCGGCCGTCGCCGATCCGGGCTCGATCTCGCGAGATACCTCCTGTTGCCGGGAATCGGCATGGTGGTGTGCGCGGTACTGCTCTACAACGTCGACGTGCACGCCAAGATCCTCGGTCTGGCATGGCTGGTGGCCGGAATCGTCTACCTCGGCGTCACGACACGGGGATTCCGCCTGCCGCCCAAGGAGCTCGACCTCTCCGAGGAGACCGGCGCCGTCGGCGAAACGCGTCAACCAGCGGTGAGCTGACCGACGGTACTACCGTGGACGGGTGCTCGACGTGCGCATCGACTTCGTCCCGGGAACCCGGGTCAGCACCGACGTCGTCGCCATCCGGCGGACCCGGCTCCATGCGCACCCCAACGCGCTCGAGATCGTCTACGTCTTGCGGGGCGGCCTTCGCACCAGGGTGAGCAGCGAATCCTTCGATCTGGACGCCGGCGACTACGTCGTCCTGAACCGCGCCGATCCGCACGTGCTCGAAGGGTCCGCCGAGAACGTCACGGCGGTACTGCATCTGAACGTCGAGGCGTTCCGTGACGTCGACCCGTACGCGGACCGAATGATGTTCGCGTGCGAATCCTTCGACCTGCCGCGGTACCGCAGGCAGGAGGCGCTGCTGCGGGGTCTCGTACTGGACGTGGTCGACGCCCCAGCCATTGGGGACGCCGACGGGCCGGCGACCGAGCTCGTGCGGACGCTGTGCAACGGGTATTCGCTGGCGGACTACTACCAGCGCGATCGGCCCGTGACCGGGGCTGCGCGTGAACGGTTCCACAGTTTGATGGCCTACGTCCACGCCAACGTCGGCAGTCGGGATCTGCTGGAGGAGGTCGCCCGCGAACACCACTACTCCAAGTCCTACGTCTCACACTTCGTCAAGGAGACCGCCGCCATCAGCTTCAGCAGCGCGGTGAACGCCACACGCGCGATGCACGCCGAAATACTCTTGCTGACGACCGATTACACGATGCGTGACATCTCCGCCCAGTGCGGATTCTCCGACGTCAAGTACTTCACCCGTTGCTTCGTGGACTGGTTCAAGCAGACACCCGCCGATTACCGCGCCGCCAACCGGCCCGCCGTGCAGCGCGACGACGACGTCGCACCCGTGCCGACCGAGCTGACCGCCGAGCTGATTCACGAGCACCGGCGGCGAGTGGCCTCGCCCACCGACGCCCCGAGACTGTCCATCACACCGATCCTGCTCAAGAACGTCGGATCGCGAGCCGACCTCCTGCCCAAGGTCGCCGAGTTCACGGCCGGTCGACCACACTCCGAGGAGGCGGTGCCCGCTGGTGTGCGCCGACGAAATCATCTGCTGCCGATGCGCTTTGGGCCCGCCGAACTGGAGAACGGGGCCGCGCTCAGCGGGCTGGCGTCCTTCGAACAGGCCGGGGTCACGCCCTGCATCGTGGTGGAGTACGCAGGACGAGAGGCCACGGCCAGCGTGATCGACGCACTTGCCGGGCAACTGCAGGATGTGGAGCTCGCGACGGTTCCCGTGTGGTTGACCTACCGCGGCCTGCACGCCCGAGACGCGGTCGACGATCTCGTCGACGACGCGCACGCCCGGCACCACCTGGACATCCAGCCGGTGTTCACACGCTAGGGCCGCCGCGGTGTGCCGCTGCGCTCTGATAGAGGCAGATCGCCGCCGCGGCAGCCACATTCAGGCTCTCCGCTCCCCCGGCCATCGGGATCTTCACGCGGACGTCGGCGGCCGCCGCGACCGCTGCAGGAAGCCCGTGGGCCTCCGAACCGAACAACCACGCGGTGGGCACGTCGAGCTTCAGGCCGTCCAAGGAGCGTTCGCCGTCGAGGGTTGTCGCCATCACGACCAGTCCGGCATGGACCAGCTCGTCGACGAGCGCCAGCGTGTCCGGCGCGTCGAGGACCGGCACGGAGAAGATGCTTCCCGCCGAGGCTCTCAGGCACTTCGCGTTGTATGGGTCGACGCCGTCGCCGGCAAGGATCAACGCGTCGGCGCCCATGGCGTCGGCGAGCCGGATCAGCGTGCCAGCGTTGCCGGGG
>Ga0102593_1002053_pt1 | contig 16716 bp, 9 predicted proteins | sample AraplaCol_mMS_r2_2_FD_76862 | JGI IMG/M metagenome (GOLD analysis project Ga0102593, IMG submission 76862) | Arabidopsis root microbial communities from North Carolina, USA - plate scrape MF_Col_mMS_r2 (SPADES assembly) (version 2) | ecosystem: Host-associated > Plants > Roots > Endosphere...
AAGGATGCGTTGCGCCATGCGGTGTTGGGCGAGTCACGGCGCGGGTTGCGGCGCCCGCCCAGGTCGACCATCGGGACGTACCCGATGCCCGCCTCCGCCAGTCCGCCGGCGAGGGTCGCCGCGGCGAACTGCGGGTGGCGGCGCGACCCCGGATAGCGCCGCACGTCGGCCACTGCCTCGATGCCCGCCTGCATCAACTGGCTCAGGAATTGCGGCCATTCCCGCGTGGAATGGCCCACGGTCCAGATCGTTCGCATGGCCCGAGCATAGTCGGCGCCCTGTCGCCCGGATGAGAATCAATCTTGGGTGAAGGCCGCTGGGCTACAATGCGCGGGCTTCCCCCACTCGCCCCAGACACCCCGATGTCCTCCGCTTTTGGCACCGAAACGGTGCTGGATGTCCGTCACTGGACGGACGATTACTTCAGCTTCACCACCACGCGCGACGACGGCTTCCGTTTCGAGAACGGGCAGTTCGTGATGATCGGCCTGCAGGTCGAACAGCCCGACGGCTCGCACAAGCCGCTGCTGCGCGCGTACTCCATCGCCAGTGCGAACTGGGAGGAGCAGCTGGAGTTCTTCAGCATCAAGGTGCCCAACGGTCCGCTGACCTCGCGCTTGAAGTCGATCCGCCCCGGCGACCAGGTGCTGGTCGGCCGCAAGCCCACCGGCACGCTGCTGATCCATGACCTGCACGTGGGCCGCAATCTGTATCTGCTGGGCACCGGCACGGGGCTCGCGCCGTGGCTGGCGGTGATCAAGGATCCGGAAACCTACGAGCGTTTCGACAACGTCATCCTCACCCATGGCGTGCGCAGCGCGCAGGACCTCGCGTACCGCGACTACTTCGTCAACGAACTGCCGCGTCATGAATTCCTCGGCGAGCAGATCGCCGCGAAGCTGAAGTACTACCCGGCCGTGACGCGCGAGGCGTTCGAGTACGAAGGCCGCGACCAGCGCGGCCGCCTCACCGAGCTGTTCGACAGCGGCCGGATGATGGAACACCTCGGCCTGCCCGCGCTGGACGCCGAACACGACCGCGCGATGATCTGCGGCAGCCCGCAGATGCTCGCCGACTTCCGCGACATCCTCGACCGCCGCGGCTTCACGGCCGCCCCGCGAATCGGCACGCCGGGGCAGTATGTGTTCGAGCGGGCGTTTGTGGAGAAGTGAGGCGGAGCGTTAGCCGAGGGAGTTGATGGATCGGATCACGGCATGGAGTGCGTCCATGACCTCAGGCAGTACCAGCGGAATCAGCACGGCACCCATCGCCGCGAACTTCGGCCACAGCGCACGCAGACCACCGCCGAAACTCAGATCGTCGCCGTGGCGGGTGAACATCGGGCCGAACATCGGGTCTTTCTCCAGATGCAGCACCACGATCACCGTCGCGACGAATCCCACGAGCAATAGCGAAACCGACGCGGCCTTGAACCAGGGTTCGTAGACAGGCGTGTACGCCGACATGGCGAGCAACACCACCACAGGGGCTGCCATCGCACACCAGCTTGCTGCGCGGATCGCAACGACGAGAAGTTTAAGTTCGGCAACAAGGCGAGCCTCCCACGTGGAAAAGGCCGCGTCGGTGAGGACCCCTCCCGCGATCATCTTCCTGGTCCAGTTGATCCACGCGGCGGTCGTATGCACCTTCAAGTGCGAAACGTTTCTCGCGTCGAGCGACACATTGAAGGGCGTCTGGGTTTTGACCTGCAAGAGGTTGGGCGTAGGCCAGTCCTTCTTGCCTTTACGCGTTCGCACGGCCTCGGTCGCACTGGAAAGCCACAAGGTGAGTCTTCCAAGCTGCACCGTTTGTCGCCACATCACGAAAAGGAATGCGACGGCGCAAACCTGCACCAATAGCGCGACCAGCCATGGTGTGCGCAGATCCACGCTGACCGGCGCACCATCGGCGAGATAGAACGCGAGGACGATGGCAATCATGACCACTACAGGAATGAGCCACGGGCGACCGTTCTCTCCGGCGCCGGGCCAACCGAGCTTCTTCCCGTATACCGCGTATCGCCTGCCGGCGATGCTCAGGCGGATTACGCCCACCAGCGCCACGCAGCCGTATAGAGCCCAAAGGCAATAGACGGCGACGATGTCCCGACCATGCGCCAGGCTGAAGCGCCAGGATTGCACTCCCCAGGTCGGGTCGAACATTCCACCCTGCCTTTGCACGACCTGCCACAGTCGAACAAGCGCGACTGCTGCGACGATGCCCGCAACGACGACCATCGGCCCCAGCAACCCACGTGGCGGCTTCAGCGAGGCAGTCGCGCAGCGACTCGGGCTTGGTGGTGTCGAATCGCTTCGGGGTTTCCCGGATCTTCTTCCGGACGATGCAGGTCGCAACCATCCATACCACCGCTGCAGGCGGACGATGAGCCATCGCGAATCCATCAGGACAACTTCGGTGAAGTTGGACATCGCCGAACCGCCCTTCGCTCCCCTCTTGAGCCAGACCGCCACGAGAAAGAAGAACATGGCCAGCAGAGCGATGCCCAGATACCAGAATTTCTGCATCGAAAGCCGATAGTCGGCGGCGACCATCGTGCTGCTTCCGCTGGGAAGACCCTGAAACCCAGCCAGAGTTGCCACGTGCAGCGTGGGTCTGCAGACGCGCTCACCCTCGTTCGCGGCCTCTACATATTGCACTGGGTCAAGGGCTTCGGCAGCGTGCGGCCCAGCATAGAGAAAGGCTGCACGGAACACGTTCGCTGAAAAATCAGTCGAGAACGAGTATCTGCCTAGTCCGGCGGCCGGCGACGAATTGCAGACCTGCAAGAAATTCCCGACAACCTGGCAAAGCTTCACCAGGTTTTCCGGCAAAGATTCGGCGCGATCTTCGGACTCCTCCGGAACCGTCCTTGGCGGGCAATCCTCCTGGCTTCGTCTCTGACTACATGCAGCCAGCGTCTGATCCGACTCTTTCACGCAAACCGTCGGCTCACGTGCGGGCACAACGATCGCTCCCCGGCTTGCCGCTCTGTAATCCGGGTGCACGGCCAGGTAATCCATCTCCAGCACGACGGGCAGCGACGAAGGTAGCGCTTTGCGCACTTCGCTCAGCAGGAACAGCCTGTCGCGGACATCGGTGGCCACAATCACCACCGCATCCGGAGGTGCCCGCATCCGCAAAGAATCGAAAATTCGATGAAGCAGAAGCTCGTCGGATCGAGAGGTCAGTCCGGGCTGGTAGATGGGAGGCCTGCTGCTGCCGCGCTCGGCGCTGGCCATATCGAGCTCGAGCAGTCGTCCGCTGGCGATAGGAACCCGTTGCCGCGCCTGCTCTTCCGCCTTGCGCAAGCGCGAGTGCTCTGCGCGGATGGACGAAATGTTCGGCGAGAACTGCCGAACCGACACCGAGAACTCCTTGAGAGGACATCCTTCCCGGATGTCCGACTCGTTTTCCGCTTCATCCATCGTCTTGGAGAGGTTCTTCGCAAGTTCTCCCGCCCCCCTGCCGAATGTGGATTCCTCCACAAGGAACACGATCCGCTGATCAGGCAGCAAACGATGGCTACACAGATAAGTGACGAGCGTCGCCATCTGCTCCTCAAGCGTCCAGGACAAGGACGCGTACTGCACGTTGATCCCAAACCCGTGCTGCGCAATATCCTCGTTAGTGCGAACGGAGGCAGTCGGGCTGAGCATTTGCACGTCGACTGGACCGGGAGTGGCGCCAGTTGCACACTCTGTCCCGCAATCGAGTCGTTTGATGGCAACCGCCAGGGACTGCATCGAGCCTGAGTATGTCGGCGCGATCAGGCGAAGGACCTTTCTGTTGGACACTCGATCGCAGGGAATTTTGGCCGACAGGTCGGCCACCTTGGCTGTCACCCCATCCAGCAGCAACGCACAGCGGGCAGCTGCCTCGAACTCACGCAACTGGACTCCATAACTGGGCGATTCGCCAACCAGATACACGAGATCGTAGGTCACGGCGCTGGACTGAGCCGACGTGAGACCGTCGTTCGAATCGCCTCCGCTGCTGGCTTCCGATCCACGCCAATCGTCTCGCCGGAACAACATCAGACTCGGAACCGCGCGGTGCGTCTTGTCGTAAGACGCCGTCGCCTGTGGAGCGTCTGCTTCGTCAGCGTCCTCACGTGGTGTCCAGGAGAACGCGAAACCGTCCAGCTCATAGTCGCGCGCCTGGTAAGCGCGGATCAGCGCAGCAACATCCAGATCGAAAGACCTACCCATCGTCGTCTCGAGCGGATCCGGCAGCGTCACGACAATGGCATGCAGCGAGACCACGGCATCCGCCGGCAAGTGCTTCAGCGGCGTCAGAGCGCTGTCCAGCTGCGGTGTGGTCATGAAGTACGGCGACGGATCGGACTCCTTCGCCTTCGACGTATCGTCGCCCTGGGCGCCCGCCGCCTGCTTGGGCGCGACGGCCCCCTGCGCCATTGCGGTGAACGCGGACAGCGCGAGCACCAGCGCCACCAACAAACCCCACACATACAACGCCCGTCCGGCGCGAGCGTTCCTGCTCGCCCCTTCCCGCGATCGCCCCGCATTCCACGGGGCGCAGGCAATCCAGCCCGGATTCCAACGGCCGCACATTGCAACACCTCCACCCGGACGCAACGCGGAGGTATTCGGGCACCGGCCATGCCATTCGTCGGATGCGCGCCGTCAGGCGGCTGGCATCGCCTAATGTTTCCGGACCTGTATGGGGCGCGCTAAAGCGAAGTGAAGGCCATGTTTCCTGACTGTGGAATCAGGCCAGCGCGGCCTCGATGTCCTTCGCGATCGACTCGGGCTTGTCGGTCGGCGCATAGCGCTTGAGCACCTGGCCGTCGCGACCGATCAGGAATTTCGAGAAATTCCATTTGATCGCGTCGATGCCCAGGAAGCCGCCCTTCTCGTCCTTCAGCCACTTCCACAGCGGATGCGCGTCGTCGCCGTTGACGTCGATCTTGGCGAACATCGGGAAGCTCACGTCGTAGGTGAGCGAGCAGAAATTCTTGATCTCGGCTTCGTCGCCCGGCTCCTGATGGCCGAACTGGTCGCACGGAAAGCCCAGCACGTCGAAACCGCGCGCGGCGTAATCGCGCTGCAGCTTTTCCAGGCCCGTGTACTGCGGGGTGAAACCGCACTTGGAGGCGACGTTGACGATCAGCAACGCCTTGCCTTCGAAATCGCGCAGCGCGCGCGCATGGCCGTCGATGTCGGTGGCGGTGAAGTCGTAGGCGGTGGTCATGGGGGCGCTCCGGTGGAGGGTTTCGGAAAGCATAGCGCTCAGCGGCGCTCGGGACGTCGCCTGCGCCATCCAAAGCCGTCGTCCCGGCGAAGGCCGGGGCCCGCATTGCCGGTTCTTGCGATGCCTGGGCCTTTCGGAAGGCGTGACGGCCTGGGTCCCGGCCTTCGCCGGGATGACGGAAACAAGACATTGCTGGTGCGACCCAGAAAACAACAACGCCGGGACAAGCCCGGCGTCGTTGGTCCTGCTTCGAATCCGACCGCTATCAGAACGAAGCGCGGAACTCCGCACCCCAGGTGCGCGGCTCGTTGATCATGCCGGTGAGGTTGTTGAAGTCGATCGCGCCCACCACCTGCACTTCGTCGGTGATGTTGCGGCCGAACAGCGCCAGGTCGTACTTGCCGTAGTTCCAGCTGTAGCCCACGCGCAGGCCGCCTTCGACCAGCGACTTGCCGGTGAATTCCTTCGAGTCGTACAGGAAGAAGTTCACGTCGCTGCGGTACATCCAGTCGGTGTAGACGTAGAACTCGTTGCCGTCGTTCATCGGCAGGCCCCAGCGCGCGGTGAGGTTGTGCGTCCACTTCGGCGCCTGCGGCAGCTGGTTGCCGTCGATCAGCGCCTTGCCGTTGGCATCGAACGGATCGGTCACGGTGCACTGCGCGCACACCGAAACCGCCAGGTCCGCGTCCTTGATCTCGGTGTCGTTGTAGCTGCTGCCCAGCGTCACCAGCAGGTTGTCGGTCAGGTACGCCTGGAAGTCCATTTCGAAGCCCTGGCCCACCGACTCGTCGGCGTTGAGCAGGACGTTCGCGTTGGAGGAACCGCCCACGGCCGTCAGCTGCTGGTCTTCAACCTTGTAGTAGAAGACGTTCGCGTTGATGCGCGCGCGGTTGTTCCAGAAGTCGGCCTTGACGCCGGCCTCGTACGAGATCGAGGTTTCCGGCGCGGCGACCGACATGCGGTTGAACGCACCGGCAGCCTGGATCGAGCTGCCGCGATAACCGGTGGCGACGCGGCCGTAGACGTTCACGTCGTCGTTGATTTCATACGTCGCCGACACGTCCCAGCTGAACTTCTTGTCCTTCGGCGAGGCCGACAGCGTGCCGCCCGGGCCTTCGGCCGCGAGCAGGTCGTCCTTCGTGCAGAGCACCGGGCCCGGGATGATGCCCAGCGTCGGGCCGATGCACGGCGCGAAACCGGTGTTCCAGTAATCCAGGACGTTCAGTTCCTTCTCGTCCCAGGTGTAGCGCGCGCCGGCACGCAGTTCGAGCGCGTCGGTGGCCTGCCAGGTCGCGGCGCCGAAGACGGCCCACGAATCGTTGGTCTGGCGCACGCGCTCGTAGCCGTCCTGGATGCCATTGGCCAGCGAGTCGTAGCTGAAGCTTTCGACGTCGTAGTCCTCATTGAAATAGAACACGCCGCCCTGCCAGTTCCACGGCGTGCCGGTGTTCGATTCCAGGCGGAATTCCTGCGTCCACTGCGCGTGGCGCGGAATGCCGTCGGCGGTTTCGGACTGGAACGGGATGAAGCCCGGGCCGTCCGGCGTGCCGCCGTCGATGTCGCCGCGGCTGTAGGTTTCCACCGACTCGTAGCCGGTGATCGCGTACAGCGTGTAGGTGTCGCTGAGGTTCCAGCTCAGGCGCGCGCTCGCGCCCTGGCTGTCGAGTTCGGAATGGTTGAGGCCGTTGAGCGAGACGTGGTCTTCGCTGAAGCCCGGCACCAGGTCGTTCGTGCCCGGCTGGATGATGTTGGCGCGGAACAGGCGCGCGGTGCCGTTGAGGCGGCGTGCGTGCGCGTTGAGCAGCAGGTCCCAGTCGCCGTTTTCGTACAGGAACTGCACGCGGGCGGCGGATTCGTCGTAGCCCTCGAAGCCGTCGTTCGGGCCGGCGAAATCGTTGGTGACCCAGTCGTCGCGACGCTGGAACAGCGCCGATGCGCGGGCCGACCACTTCTCGCTGAGCGCGCCGCCGACGGCGCCCTCGAAGTTCACCATGTTGTCGCTGCCGACGCCGAGCTTGCCGTAGCCGCTGGTTTCCTGCGACGGACGCGCCGATTCGAACTTCACCACGCCGGCCGGGCTGTTACGGCCGAACAGCGAACCCTGCGGGCCGCGCAGCACTTCCACGCGGTCCATGTCGAACACCGGGAAGCCCTTGAGGATCGGGTTTTCCTGCACGACATCGTCGTACACCAGCGACACCGGCTGGGAGGTGTTGAGGCGGAAGTCGGTGTTGCCGTAGCCGCGGATGTAGAAGCGCGGGAAGGCGCGGCCGAACGAGGATTCGATGTTCAGGCTGGGCACGCGGCCGGACAGGAAGCGCACGTCGGTGCCGCCGGCGCCGAACACGTCCAGGTCCTGCGCATTGATCGTGCTGACCGAGACCGGCACGTCCTGCAGGTTTTCGACCTTGCGCTGCGCGGTCACCTGGACGGTGTCCAGCGTGGTGGCCGACGGCGTGCTGGTGGTCTGCGCATCCTGCGCGAAGGCGGCCTGCGCCGGCAGCATCAGGACGATGGCGGCGGTCAGGGCGTGGCGGGGAAGCTTGCGGGCGGAAGCGCGCGGCTTGGACATGGGACGGTCTCGATAAGCGGCGCCGAAGAAGGGTGGCGCCAAGGGTTCGAAGGCCGACGCATCGAATGCTTCTCTCCGGCATGCGATGCGGCGATGCGATGAGCGAAAAGTTCTACTCAGCCGTCCCTTGACGGCCTCGGCACGGACCCGGTCCCGCGCCCTGGCTGCTCGACATGACGGGCGAATGTTACCAGAGTGTTAAAGGGCCGTACTGGCGCGTACAGGTTCCTGTCGCGGCGGCCCACCGTGCGTGCAACCCCTCCCCCGCCAACGGGAGAGGGGAACAGCATCAAGGGAAACAGTGACTTATCGCGAGTTCAACACCCGCACCGCCGGCGCGAACGGCTTGATCCCCAGCGCCTCGTGGATTTCTTCCGGGTAGTACGCCGTATCGCCCTTGAGGACCAGCGCCACCTTGCGGATATCGGCGATGTTCTTCGTCGGATCGCCGTCGATCAGCACCAGATCCGAGCGCTTGCCCGGCGCGATCGAACCGCGCTCGGCCAGCGTGCGGCTGTACTTAGCGCCGTTCCAGGTCGCTACCTGCAGTGCCTGCGACGGCGTCAGGCCGGCTTTGACGTACAGCTCCAGCTCGCGCTGCAGGGTGAAGCCGACCATCTCGTCGGTGCCGGCCACCATGGGCACGCCGGCCTTGTAGGCGCGGCCCACGAACTCGACCATCTTGTCGTAGGAACGGGTGTACTTCGCGGCGGTCGCGTCGTCGGGGATGTTCATCTCCGCCGCACGACGCCCGCGCTGCACGTCCGGCGGCAGGTGGTCGGCGACGTCGGCCACGATCGGCGACATCTCGCCCTCGCGCTGGTGCAGGAATTCGAACGTCGCCAGCGTCGGGTCGATCACCACCTGCTTGCTCGCCAGCGTGTGGATGAAGTCCTGCACCGGCTTGCTGTCGAGGTCGAGCCCGTCGGTCTTCTCGGCCGGCAGGTAGAAACGCGCCAGCGTGCGCGTATCGGTCTTGTCGTCGACGAAGAAGTTCAGCATCAGCTGGTTGATGTGCTGGATCTCGTCGAAGCCATCGTCCACCACGTCCTGCGCGCGCAGGAACGCCGGCACGTGGCCGCTCACGCGCATGCCCTTGGAATGCGCGTAGGCCACGGTGTCCTTGAGGATGTCCTTCGGGAACGAGTTGTAGATCTTGATCTGCGGATAGTGATGCTCCGCATACCAGTCGACCGCCTTCTTCGCGTCGTCCAGGTTCTTCACCACGAAGCCATTGCGCGCGGAGAACTTGCTTTCGCCCTCGATGAAGCCCGCTGGCACCACGTCGGGCGACATCAACGTCCCGTCCCTGATCTCGCCCAGCATCTGCTGGAGCGTGGCGTTGTCGTTGCCCATGTCGCGCACGGTGGTGACGCCGGCGGCGAGGTTCAGCCCGCCGTCCCAGCGGCCGACGTGGGCGTGCATGTCGAACAGCCCCGGCAGCAGCACCTTGCCGTTGGCGTCGATCTCGTGATCCGCGGCGGCCGGCTTCTTCGACGCGGGCGCGATCGAAACGATCTTCCCGTCCTTCACCAGCACGTCGCTGGCGTCGCCCAGCGTCGCCTTCTCGCTGTCGAACACGCGCGCGTTGCGGATCAGCGTCGTGCCGGACAGCGGATGGCCCAGACGCTTGGCCAGGTCGACCAGCGCCTCGCCTTCGGCCTGCTTCTGGCGGTTTTCCAGATCCGCCGCGACGGCCTGGCAACCGTCCTCGACCAGTTGCACGAAGCCCGGATAGATGTAGGCGAACAGGCGCGGGTTGGCGTCGGTGGTGGCCCACACGAACGACGGCACCAGGCCCACGCCCGTCATCGCGACCAGCTGCACGTCGCGCTTCCTGTCGCCGCACTGCACCTGCGTCTGCGTGACCTTGCGCTGGGTCAGCGTGCCACTCGGGATCAGCGGCAGCTTGCCGTCGGCGCGCTGGGACAACGCGTTGAACGCCACCGAGAAGCCCGCCGGCGAGCCGCCCAGCGGCTGGTACAGCGCGGTGCCCTGCACCGTCTGGCTGCCCTCGTCGGAGGTGGACTTCCACTGCGCCTTGTCGCCGTTGCGGGAAAAACTCTCGTCGATCTTCGCCCCGAAGGTGGACGTGCCCTGCACCTTGTAGGTCCTGTAGGTGCCGTCGGGCGCGAGGGTGTACTCCTCCTTCAGCTCCGGACCGCGCCCGTTGTCCTTGAAGATGAAGTCGACCTTGGTCGTGCCGTCGTCGTTGCGCGTGACGACCTGCTGCCCCGCCTGCTTGCCGCCGTCGACCAGCGCGACGTAGCGCAGCGTCTCGGCCGCCAACAGGTGCGGCGCCGCCGCGAGCAGCCCCAGGGCCAGGGTTCCAACCAGCGCGACGCGGGTCTTCGCGCGCGTTCTTGAGATTCGCATGTCCATCCCTGCCCCATCGGTTGTGCGGACCGGCGGTCCGATTGTTCCGGGAGTGTAGCCAGCCTGTGCCGGTGCGGGCCGTTCATTCCCCCATGCCTTTCGTCATGGGTCCGTCCGGAGGCCTTCGGGTAGGCTTCGGGCTCCCTTTGACGAGGTTTCCACCCGATGAAGCACCCTCTCGCGCTGGCGCTGGCCGTGGCAATCGCCGCGACCGCCCCCACTTACGCAAAGACCCCCAAGCAAGGTACCGCCGTGAGTGCGCAAGCCGACGCCGCCAAAGGCGCGAACCCCTTCTTCGCCGACAGCCCGCTGCCGCTGCACTACCCGCAGTTCGACAAGATCAAGGACGCCGACTTCGCGCCGGCCTTCGATGCGGGCATGGCCCAGCAGCTGAAGGAAATGGACGCGATCGCGAACAACCCCGAGAAGCCGACCTTCGAGAACACCATCATCGCGATGGAAAACTCGGGCCGCACGCTGGGCCGCGCGACGACCGTCTTCTTCAACCTGGTCGGCACCGACACCAATCCGACGCGCGAGAAGCTCCAGGGCGACTACGCGCCGAAGTTCGCCGCGCACCGCGACGCGATCAACCTCAACGGCAAGCTCTTCGCCCGCGTGAAGGCGCTGTACGACACGCGCGATTCGCTGGGCCTTGATGCGCAGGGCGTGCGCCTGGTCGAACGCTACTACACCGATTTCGTCCGCTCCGGCGCCAACCTGTCCGACGCGGACAAGGCCAAGCTGAAGCAGATGAACGCCGAACTGGCCGCGCTGGGCACCAAGTTCAGCCAGAACGTGCTGACCGAAGTGAACGCCTCGGCGATCACGGTCGATACCAAGGAAGAACTCGACGGCCTGTCCGACGAGCAGATCGCCGCCGCCGCCGAAGCCGCGAAGGCGCGCAACCTGCCGGGCAAGTACGTCATCGCCCTGCTCAACACCACCGGCCAGCCGCCGGAAGCGCAGCTGACCAACCGCGCCCTGCGCGAGCGCCTGCACAAGGCCTCCGTCGCCCGCGGCAGCCGCGGCAACGAGTTCGACAACACCGCCATCGTGTCCCAGGTCACCAAGCTGCGTGCCGACCGCGCCGCGCTGATGGGCTACCCGAACTACGCCGCCTACGTGCTGGAAGACGAGACCGCCAAGACGCCGCAGGCCGTCAACGCGATGCTCGGCAAGCTCGCCCCGCCGGCCGTCGCCAACGCCAAGCGCGAAGCCGCCGACCTGCAGGCGATGATCGACGCCGAGCAGAAGGCCAAGGGCCAGCCGACGTTCAAGCTCGAGCCGTGGGACTGGTCCTTCTACAGCGAGAAGGTGCGCGCGGCGAAGTACAGCTTCGACGAATCGCAGCTCAAGCCGTACTTCGAGATGAAGAACGTGCTCGAGAACGGCGTGTTCTACGCCGCGGGCCAGCTGTACGGCCTGAAGTTCAAGGAGCGCACCGACCTGCCGAAGTACCGCGAAGACACCTTCGTGTACGACGTGTTCAACGAGGACGGCTCGCAGCTGGCGATCTTCATCTTCGATCCGTACGCACGTGCGTCCAAGCGCGGCGGTGCGTGGATGAACTCCTACGTCGACCAGTCCGACCTGTCGGGCTTCAAGCCGGTCGTCGCCAACCACCTCAACATCCCCAAGCCCAGCGAAGGCAAGCCGACGCTGCTGACGTGGGATGAAGTGACCACCGCGTTCCACGAGTTCGGCCATGCGCTGCACGGCATGTTCTCGAACGTGAAGTACCCGTACTTCAGCGGCACCAGCGTCCCGCGCGACTTCGTCGAGTACCCCTCGCAGGTCAACGAGATGTGGGCCGACTGGCCGGCGATCCTGGCCAACTACGCCAAGCACTACCAGACCGGCGCGCCGATGCCGCAGGCCCTGCTGGACAAGGTCATCGCCGCCTCGAAGTTCAACCAGGGCTTCGCGACGACCGAATACCTGGGCGCGGCGATGCTCGACCAGAACTGGCACCAGGCCACCGAAGGCCAGCTGCCGGCGGCCAGCGGCGTGATGGCGTTCGAAGCCAACGCGCTCAAGCAGGACGGCGTGGACTTCTACGCGGTGCCGCCGCGTTACAAGACGCCCTACTTCAGCCACATCATGGGCGGCTACGCGGCCGGCTACTACGCCTACATCTGGTCGGAAGTGCTGGACGCCAACTCGGTGCAGTGGTTCAAGCAGAACGGCGGCCTGACCCGCAAGAACGGCGACCACTTCCGCGAATCCCTGCTCTCGCAGGGCGGCAGCACCGATGCGCTGCAGCTGTTCCGCAACTTCGCCGGCCACGATCCGCAGATCGAGCCGCTGCTGGAGAAGCGTGGCCTGACCACCGCGCCGGCCGCACAGCCGACGGGCAAGGCGTCGAAGAAGTAAGCATCACGTTGTTCGCGTAAAGCGCAACGAAAAGCCGCCCGGGGAACCGGGCGGCTTTTTTTGTTGCCTCGCGTCCGCGAATGGGAGGCGGGACGCGGAAACCTCAGGCGTTCTTCGGACGGATCGCCACCGCCGCCGCATCGGTGAACACGACCTTCAGCAGCTCGCCGACCTTCACCTGGCCGAGCTTGGCCTGATGCTCGGGTTCGCGCACGGCCAGCTTCACGGCGCGGCCTTCCGGACCACGCACGGTCAGCGTGTTGTGGGCGGGATCGACGGCGATCACCGGCGCGACGATGGTCACCACGTCGCTCGCGGCGACGCCCGGCTTCTGGCCGCGCTTGGCGACGGCACCGTCTTCCTTGCGATAGGCGCCCGGCTCGTCGGAACCGGCCGGTTCCAGCGAGACCGTCACCGCTTCCAGGTAATCCACCTCGAGCGAATCGCCGACGTGGATCTTGTTGAAGTTGCGAACCTCGTCGCCGGCATGCAGCTGCACGCGGCGGCCGTCGGGCCCTTCGACGGTGAGCTCGCGCGCGGGCTGGTCGAGCGCGACGATCTTGCCACTCACGGTGATGACGTCGCCGACCGTTTCGGCGGCCGGGGTCGTCGGCTGGGCACTGCAGCCGGCCAGCAGCAGCAAGGACAAGGATGCGATGGAGGTAAGGCGCTTCATGGTGTCTCCTGTGGGTGGTGCGATGAAGTGGTGCTTGCGGGGGAAAGAGCGGGCGCGGCTTCGCTCAGCGCGCGACGCTGAAGGCCATGCTCGCGATCGAAACCAGGCCGACCATCCACAGCGCAATGGCCGTGGCCAGCGCGGCAGAGAACAGCGACACGGCCGATTCGTGCGCCAGCTGCTGCGCCACCAGCCCTTCGCGCTCTGTGCGCAATGCGGCCATGAAGCGCAGGTGCTGGGCGATCCCGAGCATGAGCATCAGCAGGCCCAGCGCGACCAGCGCCAGACCGAAGTCGCGCGGCGCGCGGCCGTCGGCGAATGCGCGCGCGAACGCGAGCTGGCGGAAGACCTGGAAGATGGTGAAACCGAAGCTGATGAGCGACAGCGACGTGCGGATCGCCGCCATCAGCGTGCGGTCGGCGGCCAGGCGCGTGCGTTCGAACGCCATGCCGGTGCGACGCGCGGCGAGTTCGACCGACGTATCGGCGAAGCGCTCGGCGAGATGGACGCTTTCGCGGTTCATCGCGACTCCGCCGCGATGGCACGCGTGCGCGACGATTCGCTGACCGGCCCGCAGGCCGATGGGTGGATCGAGAAATTCATGTGGGCGTCCCGCGGTCTGATGACGGCGGGCCGTGCCACCCCGACGTCGCGCTTCGCAGTGCATCGAGGGACCTGACGCCCGCAGCGGACCGATTAGAACAACCGCCAGATGCGCCTTCCATCAGACGAAGTCGCAAACGACGACGCGGCCGATAGCGGCCGCGTCGCGTCAGGCTTTCACAACCGCAACTTGACGTTGCGTTGGCGCGTCACCGCTCGCGCAGGTGATTCACTTCGAGAAAAATCTCACGCGCCAGCACGCCCTGGTCGGGCTGGTCGATGAAGAAGCCCTGCACGCCCAGGCCGTAGAGCTGCAACGCCTCGGCCACGACCGACTGCGGCACGCCTCCCGGCGTCTGCGCGAGATAGGTTTCCTCCGCACGCAGCGTGTACGGATGCACCTGCAACCCCGCCTTGAGCGCCCACGCGAGCATCGGATGCACGATCCCGGTGCCCTGCCCGGCCAGTTCCGCCTTGCCATCGCCATTCGCATCCACGGGCGAAGCCAGCGTCGTGCGTGGCAGCAGGCTGCCCTTCCATGGGCCGACGCCGCTGGCGTAGTTCGCGCGCATCCACGCCAGCGAGGGCTCGGTCGCGAACGCGCCATAACGCGTGTTCGCATCGAACCCGCCCGCCGCCTGCACCAGGCCGCCGTAGACCGCGCCGAGGTTCGCGCCGTGGGCGAGGTTGTAGGCGACGTCGTAGGGCGTTGCGCCCTGGAAATCGTCGTAGAGCTGCACCAGCGGCAGGTCGATGCCCGCGGCCGGCATCAGCGATTTCTTCAGCTCGATCAGATTCTCGAACTCGAAGCTCTGGATGTAGATGCGGCGCGGATCGGTGAAGCCTTCGGCCACCAGCGTTTCGACCAGCTTCGCGCCGAGCGAGGTGTTGATCGGCGTGCCATCCAGACGACGGCCTTCGCGCGCGAAATACGTCGGATGCTTGGTTTCCGGATAAATGCCGATGCGCCGCCCGTTGCGGCTTTCGCGCTTCACCAGCGCGATCACTTCGGCCAGCGTCGGGATCGGATACAGCCCGTCGAAGCGCGTGTTGTTCGGACGGATCGCCGGAATGCGCTCCTTCGCGCGCAGCGTTTTCAACTCGGCGAGCGTGAAATCCTCGGTGAACCAGCCGGTCATCGGCACGCCGTCGATGGTCTTGGTCACGCGGCGGTTCGCGAATTCCGGATGCGACGCGACATCGGTCGTGCCGGAGATCTCGTTCTCGTGGCGCGCGACGAGCACGCCGTCCTTCGTCGCGACCAGATCCGGCTCGATGAAGTCCGCGCCCTGGCGGATCGCGAGGCGATACGACTCCAGCGTGTGTTCGGGGCGATAACCGCTGGCGCCGCGATGGCCGATGACGATCAGGCCCTGGCGGCCGGGCGGATCGGAGGGACGGTGGCGGTCGGTGGAACGCATCGCCGCATCATCGGCGAAAGCGGCGGGCGTGGCGATGCCGAAGGCGATCAGCGTCGCTGCGGCGAAGCGGAACAACCGGCGGGTCAGGACGTGCATGGGCTCGCTCCTTGCGGTCAGGGGACGCCGGCTCCCCCGTGCAACCGGCCGCGCCATCCTCGCGGGAGAAGATTGCGCGACGTTGACGGTGTTGCGTCAGCCGCCCGGTGCGATGGCGCGCCGCTTCACTGCCGATGCCCAAGCGCATGCGACACGGATCAGTCCGATGGAGCGGACAAAAAGCGCATTCCGCTCAATGCGTCGTGCGCACCACCGGCGCCAGCGACGGCAACGACATCGGCGGCGTGAAGCCCGCGATCGAACGCTCCGGCTCGCGCAGCAGCATGCGGCGCACTTTCGCCTCTTCGTCGTGCGGCAGTTCCACGAGCAGGTTCACCTCGCCCGACACCAGCGTCCCCAGCGGTACGCCATCGCGATACAGCACGCGCGAGCCCGCCAGTCGCGGCACCTTGTCGCCGCTGACGATGGTGCCGACCAGGTTGAGCGGATCGACCGCCGACACGCAGACCATCGCATCGTCGTGCGGGCGCTGGCGGACCTGGCGCATCAGGCCGATCGCCTCGGGCAGCGCGAACTGCTCGCCCGACAGGCCGGAGATGAAACGGCCGCCACGGATCTCGCCGCGCGCCTCCAGACGATGATAGACGCGCACCAGTTCGCGCCACGGCGGCAGCCACTGCGCCTCGCGTTCGAGCAGGCGCCAGCACACCACGCCGTAGCGGCGCAGCAAGGTACGCGCGACGTGCTCGATGTCTTCGGCCGTATGCACCTTGGGCTCCGAACTGCGGCGGATCAGCGCCCAGCGGCCGGCGTCCTCGATGCCGAACAACGCGGCGCGACGGCGGCGCGATGCGTTCGTCGCGCTCGGCCGTTTCGATGCGGGCACCAGCAACGCGCGCAGGCCGGCATAGCTGTCGCAGTGGATGCGGCCGCGCGCGACGAGTTCGGCCAATGCGTCTTCCAGTTCGGTGCGCAGCAGGTGCGCGCCGCCGACGAGCTCGTCGAAGAACGACGCGCCGTGTTCGCCGAGGTAATCGACCACCTTCTGCGCGCGCGAGGACAACGCCTCGTCCGCGGCGGGCGGCGGCGCGAGTCGCGTCCACACGGCGGCGTCGCGACGCGGCAGCAACACGACCGGTGTTGCGCGTACGGGCGTGCTGCCCTTCGCGGCGCCGTTGTCGGCCGGGCCTGCGCGCAGGCGCGTCCACAGCGTGCGACCGGCGGTGCACAGATCGTCGAGCCAGGAGATCGAGTAATCGTTGATGCGCGCCGGCAGCAGCTCGCTTTCCCATGCGGCCGCGGGCGCTTCGAAGCCTTCCAGCTGCGAGACGACGCCGGCCAGCGCTTCGGGCCCGTTCACGCGCGCGCCCGGCGCGACGCGCTGCCAGTCGAACAGGAAACGCATGAAATCTCGCGGCGCGACC
>Ga0102593_1001661_pt1 | contig 16695 bp, 13 predicted proteins | sample AraplaCol_mMS_r2_2_FD_76862 | JGI IMG/M metagenome (GOLD analysis project Ga0102593, IMG submission 76862) | Arabidopsis root microbial communities from North Carolina, USA - plate scrape MF_Col_mMS_r2 (SPADES assembly) (version 2) | ecosystem: Host-associated > Plants > Roots > Endosphere...
TGCGCCAGCCGGGCAACAGGCGGTCGATGCCGACAGGGTCGACGACGGCGCCGGAGAGGATATGGGCGCCGACTTCAGCGCCCTTCTCCAGCACGACGACCGAGAGTTCCGGATCGATCTGCTTCAAGCGAATGGCGGCCGAAAGGCCGGCCGGACCGGCGCCGACGATCACCACGTCGAATTCCATGCTTTCGCGTTCCGGCAGCTCGGTCATTTCGGTCATCCATTCGTCTCCACTCGGCCGTCTCGCGACCGTTCATCCCCATTGTGGGGTATTCTCTTGTCAAAACCGGAAAACATTGTCGAGCCGGGAAGCGACAGCCAATCCTCCAATTCGCACAATGACGTTCATCCGCACAGAAGATTATATAACGCTTACGTTAACGTCAATTATTGGAGTACCCGTAACGCGCTCTTCGTCCTTTTCTTTCACGGGACTTGCGCCCTATAGATGGGCCACCGGAAATGGAGGAAATCATGGATCTCGGCATCAAGGGCAAACGCGCACTCGTACTCGCCTCCTCACGCGGTCTCGGGCTCGGCATCGCAAAGGCGCTGGCGCAGGAAGGGGCAAATGTTCTTCTCTGCGGGCGCAGCGGCGAGCAGCTGGAAGCCAATTGCAAGGCGATCAACGCGCAGCGCAACGGCAAGGCCGACTGGATCTGGGCCGACCTTGCGGATGACAATTTCGTCCAGACCGTTACGGGTGCCGTGCAGGAGAAATTCGGCGGGCTCGATATCCTCGTCAACAATACCGGTGGCCCGACGCCCGGCACGACCGAGGACATGACGCCGGAGAAGCTCGAAACCTATTTCCTCTCCATGGTCGCGCGCGTCATCACGCTCACCAATGCGCTGCTGCCCGGCATGAAGGCGCAGGGCTGGGGCCGCATCCTGACGGTTGCCTCGTCGGGAGTGATCGAGCCGATCGCCAACCTCGCCCTGTCGAACACGCTGCGCCCGGCCCTTGCCGGCTGGAGCAAGACGCTGGCGTCGGAAGTCGCCGGCCATGGCATCACCACGAACATGCTTCTGCCCGGCAGCATCCTCACAGCACGGCTCGACGATCTCGACGGAGCTGCTGCCAAACGGACCGGCAAGAGCGTCGAGCAGATTCGCGTGGAGAAGGAGGCGCGTATCCCGGTCGGGCGCTACGGCAAGGTCGAAGAATTTGCCGCAACGGCGGCCTTCCTGTGCAGCCAGCCGGCGAGCTACATCACCGGTTCCCTGATCCGCTGCGACGGAGGTGCTGCGCGCTCCCTCTGACCCCTGCCCCTCATCCGGCACGGTCCGCAGCGGCCCATGCCGCTACGCTGTCGATTTTCGCGCCGACATAGGTGGGATCGTCTGCAAGTTCGGCCAGCTCGGACAGGCGGTGGAAACCGGTGAGAATGGCAATGCGCCGGCGGTCCAGCCGGCGACCCGTCAACGTCTCGTAGCCAGAGACGATGCGTGATGTCAGATCGGGCGAGATGAAGTTCGAATAGATGAATTCCTGATGCAGCGGGCCTAAGCCTGAATCGGCGAAATCATAGAGGCCGTTTAACCTGCCCTCGGCATGGTCGAAGGCCATATTCCAGCCATGGCCATCGAAGAAGCCGTAAGTGACCCCGCAAGGATCCGGCGGCAAAGCCTGGAAATCCCAGATGACTTTCTCTGCATAGCTTGCCAGTTCGGACGACAGCAACGGCAACGCCACTTCCCGCACCTTATCAGGCGATTGCCAGGGCAGGATCGGGCCGGCGCCGAGCGCGCGCATGCGGTCGTCATCGAGATCATGCAGTTCTGCATAGAAGCGGGCGAGATCGTCGCCGAGGCGCTGGCGGGCCGCATCCGGCAGAAGCTCGTAATCGTCGGTGATGAGGTGTTCGCCCTGGATCTTGGCATGGCTGGAGAAAATCGGAGGGCCGTCATGAATGCGCATATCGGGAACCGCCATCGACAGCGACGGCCTGATGGCGCCGAGAAGAGCGGCTTCCCTGACCAGCGCCCTCTCGGCGGCCGGATTGCGCGGAAACTTGAAGATCAGACGGTCATCGACATCGATGGCCGTCGAATCCCAGCCCTTCGTCGCGAGCTTGAAAACGGAGCCCGTCAGCTCCGGAAAGATGTTGGTGATAAGCGCGCGAAAATCACCGGCGTTCAACTCGGCCATGGCAGTCTGCCTCCGCATTTCCCAGGTTCCATCCCGCGCAAAAACCTGCATGCGGACCAAATAGTGTTTCGCCGGTACAGCCTGCGCTGGCAGCTCGCCAAGGCGGAGAACGCTGCCTAAACGACTATATATTAGTATAGTTTGAATATTACGGAATGTTCATTACGAAAATTTAAGCCGTTATAACTGCTTAGTGATCATTGCCGGGGTGATTATGTCTTTTTTGCGCCGCAATATAGGCGGCTCAATCACCGTAGAAAATCACGCAATCTGCCCAACAAAACCGGTTTCGCTTATGAAGAAATTTTGGATCACCGTCAGCATTGTAGCCGTGGCCGCTGTTGGCTTCTGGCAGTTCGGGAACAAGATCCCCTACGCTTCTGATATTCCTTATCTGTCACAGTTCATCAAGAAGCCCGACGGGAGCCAGAACGGCAATCATCAGCAGGCCCAGGCCGACCAGGCCCAGAGCGGCGGCGGACAGCAGGGTGGTCAACAACAGGGTGGCGGGCGCCGGCGCGGCGCAAACGGTCCCACAATGGTCAAGACCGTAGCAGCCGTGAAGGCCGCTTTGCCCACCGACGTCACGGCAACCGGCTGGGCAGATGCCGACGACAATACGACGATTGCCGCCCAGGAACAGGGCCTCATCGTCAGCATCGAGGCCAATGACGGCGCCACGGTCAAGGAGGGCGACCTGATCGCCAAACTGGACGATCGGACGGCCAAGGCTGCCGTCGACAAGGACAATGCGATGATCGTGCGTGATGCAGCAACGCTCGCAGAATCCGAGACGGCGCTGACAAGGGCGCAGGACCTCTTCAACCAGAAGGCCGGCACGCAACAGAGCCTCGACCAGGCGAGAGCCGCCCGCGATACCGCCGCCGCAACCGTCGAAGCCGACAAGGCCACGCTCGCTTCGGACCAGGTTATCCTCGAGCATACCGATATTCGCGCGCCTTTCGATGGCAGGCTCGGCGATATCGCTCCCAGCAAGGGTGCCTTCGTCAATGCCGGTGCGGCCATCGTCACCATCGCCAAATACGATCCGATCTATGTGAAGTTCCACCTGCAGGAACGTTACCTGCGTGAACTGAAGAAAGCGCTGGCCGTCGGTCCGGTCGAAGTCAGCACGGCGCCCAATTCCACCAAGGGAAGGGTGCGCAAGGGCGAGATCAGCTTCTACGACAACACGGTAGACACGGCATCGGGCACGATCCTTGCCAAGGCGAAGTTCGAAAACGCCTCGGGTGCGCTGTGGCCCGGCCAGTCGATCAATATCATCGTGCATTTCAACAATGACGAGCAGCAGGTGGTCGTGCCGACGGTTGCCGTCAGCCCCGGCCCCGACGGTTTCTTTGCCTTCGTGGCCAAGGACGGCAAATCGCATCTGACGCCAGTGACCGTCGCCCGTGCCAATGGCGGCTTCACGGCCATCGCATCGGGCCTTTCGGAGGGCGACCACGTGGTCGTCGAAGGCCAGGGCCAGCTCAACGACCAGCAGGCGGTCAGCGAGCAATTCGACGACAAGACCCTGAACGTCGCTTCCGCCGACGCGCCTCGGCAACAGCAGCAGGCCGAAACGATCGCGGTGGGGGCTGAGCAATGATCCCGAATTTCTGTATTCAGCGGCCGGTCGCAACGACCCTGCTTGCGATCGGCGTCATTCTGGCGGGTCTTGCGGGCTACCAGCGCGTGCCGGTCGCGGCTCTGCCGCAGGTCGACTTTCCGACCATCAACGTCTCGGCGCAGCTGAGCGGCGCCTCGCCGCAGACGATGGCGACTTCGGTCGCGACCCCTCTGATCAAGCAGTTCGAGACGATCCCCGGCATCAGCGAGATCAGCGCGTCGAGTTCGCTCGGCAGCACCAGTATCGTGCTGCAATTCGACCTGAACCGCGATATCGATGCGGCCGCCGCCGACGTGCAGGCGGCCATTTCGCATGCAACGCGGCAGCTGCCCGACAACATGACGACGCCGCCGAGCTACCGCAAGACGAACCCGGCCGATGCGCCGATCATGCTGCTTTCGGTGCAAAGCAATACCATGCCGCGCAGCAAGCTCGACGAGATCGCCGAAGACATCATCTCGCCATCGCTGTCGACGCTTCCGGGCGTCGCCCAGGTCAGCGTCTTCGGCGCGCAGACCTATGCCGTGCGCGTCGAGGTCGACCCCAACAAGCTGCTCACCCGTGGGATCGGCATCGACACCGTCAACAAGGCGCTTGCGGCTGCCAACAGCCAACAGCCCGTGGGCACGCTGCAGAACAATTCGCAGGCCATGACGATCACGGCCAATACGCAGCGTACCAATGCCGAGCAGTTCCGCTCGCTCGTCATCGCCAATCCGAACGGCGCACCGATCCATCTCGGCGATATCGCCGATGTCCAGGACAGCGTCGAGAACCAGTATACGGGCAGCTGGTATGACGGCCAGCGCGGCATTATCCTGGCCATCCAGCGCCAGCCGGATGCCAACACCGTCGACGTCGTCGATGCGATCAACGCCAAGCTGCCGCAGCTTCACGCCGAAATCCCGCCCTCGGTCAACACGGTCATCATGAACGATGCCGCAAAGCCGATCCGCGATGCCATTGCCGACGTGAAGTTCACGCTGCTTCTGACGATCGGCCTCGTCGTTCTCGTCATCTATCTCTTCACGGGCCATGCGACGGCAACGATCATTCCGGGCCTTGCCGTTCCGCTGTCGCTGATCTCGACCTTCGGCATGATGTATGTGCTCGGCTACAGTATCGACAACATCTCCCTGCTCGGGCTGACGCTCGCGGTGGGTCTCGTCGTCGACGACGCGATCGTCATGCTCGAAAACATCCTGCGCCATGTCGAGGAAGGCATGCCGGTGCGCGAGGCGGCGATCAAGGGTGCCGGCGAAGTCAGCTACACCATCATCTCCATGTCGGTGTCGCTGATCGCGGTCTTCATTCCGATCCTGTTGATGGGCGGTGTTGTCGGCCGCGTGTTCAACGAATTCGGCATGGTTGTTGCGATCGCCATCATCGCTTCGGCGATCGTCTCGCTGACGGTCACGCCGATGCTCGGTTCGCGCCTTTCCAACAACCACAGCCGTCCGCCACTGCTCATCCGCATCTTCGATGCCGGTTTCGAGCGGACGCTGCGCGGTTACGACAATGCGGTCGGCTGGTGCCTTCGCCACCGCCCCTTCATCCTCGGGGTCTTCCTGGCTTCCGTCGCGCTGACCGTCTATTTCTTCATGACGCTGCCGACGAGCTTCTTCCCGCAGGAAGATATCGGGCGCCTGACGATCAGCACGCAGGCCCGTCAGGATATTTCCTATTCGGCGATGGAGGCCCTGCAACAACAGGCCGCGACCGTCGTCAAGGCGAACCCGGCGGTCAATCACGTCATGTCGACCGTCGGCGGCAACCCCAACAAGCCCCAGAACAACGGCTCGATGTTCGTCGAACTGAAGGACAAGGATCAGCGTGAACCGCTTGAGCAGACGCTGCGCGAGCTGCGCACGGCGATCAACAAGATCCCCGGCCTGCAGGCCTTCGTGACGCCCAACCAGAGCCTGCGCTTCGGCGGCCGCCAGACCGCCAGCCAATATCAGCTGGTCATCCAGGCGCTGAACGCCGACCAGACCAACCTGTGGGCCGGCAAGATCCAGCAGGCAATGCGCGGCGACCGCCTGTTCACGGACGTGACCTCGGATGCGCAGAACAATGCCCTGCAGGCCAACATCGTCATCGATACCGAGCGGGCAGCCGCCTACGGGATCGACAATGACACGCTGCGCACGACGCTGCAGGAATCCTTCAGCGGATTTGCGGCTGCGGAAATCCAGTCGACCGGCGACAGCTACGACGTCATCGTCGAATACGACACGAGCAAACCATGGGACGATCAGAAGCTCTCTGAGATCCGCGTCGCCTCTTCCAATGGCAGCCTGGTGCCGCTGTCGAATTTCGCGCATGTCGAGCGCACGCTCGGGCCTGTCACCATCAACCAGACCGGCCAGCTCGTCTCGACCACCGTTTCCTTCAACCTGCCGGAGGGCGTATCGCTCAGCGACGCAACGGCCCGGATCGACCAGATCAAGAAGGATCTCAACATGCCGGCCGACGTCTTCACGTCTTATGGCGGCACAGCAGAGATCTTCCAGCAATCGCAGGGCAATACGCCCTATCTGATCCTGGCAGCGGTGCTGACCATCTATGTGGTGCTCGGCGTGCTCTATGAAAGCTTCATCCACCCGCTGACCATCCTGTCGGGTCTGCCGGCGGCGGCCTTCGGCGCGCTGCTGGCGCTGAAGATCATGGGCTTCGATCTCTCGATCATTGCCCTGATCGGCCTGCTGATGCTGATCGGCATCGTCAAGAAGAACGCGATCATGATGATCGACGTGGCTGTCGAAACCATGCGAACGACGGGCGAGAAGGCAACGGCGGCGATCCACGAGGCCTGCGTGCGACGCTTCCGCCCGATCATGATGACGACCTTCTGCGCCCTGCTCGGCGCCCTGCCGATCGCGCTCGGCACGGGTGCGAGCTCGGAATTGCGCCAACCGCTCGGCATCGCCGTCGTCGGCGGTCTCATCGTTTCGCAGATGCTGACGCTGTTCATCACCCCGGTCATCTTCGTCGAGATGGATCGCTTCGGGAATTTCCTCAATCGCTTGCGCAGCCGCGGGAAGACGGAAGAGCACGTCGCAGAGGAACCACAGGCGATGGCCGCCGAATAGAGAGACAGAAAGGGCGCCTTCCGGCGCCCTCTTCCTTTCAGCGGTCTTCGACCAATCCGGGGAAATCCGCAACCAGCGTATCGCGCGTCTCGAAGCTGATCGGATTGTCGGCGTAGCGATGATTGGCGATGTAGAGCCTCGCGAAAATCAGCCGTCTGTCGCCCTTTGTCGCCCAGCCGACGAACCAGCCGAGCGGCCGTTCATAATTGGTCTTGCCGGCCGCGTTGCGCAACCATCCGGCACCGGTCTTGCCTTGGATATCCCAACCGTCAGCCGCTTCAAAATGCGGGACGATCGCCTCTGTCAGCTGCCGCGCGCGCTGTGATATCGGCAGGCGGCCGGTTCGAAACCGGCGGAGGAACTGCACCTGGTCCTCGGCGGAGATCCTCAGCGACGACATCAGCCAGGATTCGGTCAGCCCATCCGTATTGCCAGGACCGCCCGAGACATCCTCATTGCCGTAGCCGAAGCGCCTGACGTAATCGGCAAAGGCACGTTTGCCGAGCTTGCGGGTCAGCGCCTGTGAGTACCAGACGATGGAATCCCGCTCCCAGATGGTCGGATCGGTATCCTTCTGCTCGCGCTGCGGTCGCTTGAGCTTCGGATCATATGTCCAGAGCGGATTGTGCTCATCGACCAGAATGCTGGAATCATAGCCCATCATGGCCAAAGGCAATTTGAAGGTCGACTGCGGATAGAAGCCCTGATCACAATTGCCCTGACGGTAAATCGTCTCGCCGGTCTTCTCATCGATAATGACGGTGCAGCGGATGGGATCGGCGGCATATGCCGGCGCCGGTCTCATGGAAATCACTGCAATACTTATGGAAAATGCCAGAAGAACAAGTCTTTCGAAAGCCACTTTCTCTCTCCATATGGTTCGACCTGGGCTTTCTAGGCTGGCTTGCGAGGCCCAATCAAACGACGATATTTCCGGTCAGGTATAAATCAGATTAGGCCATTGCCATGGTTCGACCATATTTGCCGCTGAATTCGCTGCGCGCCTTCGAGGCAGCGGCGCGCCATCTTTCCTTCACCCGGGCGGCGATCGAACTCTGCGTTACGCAGGCGGCCGTCAGTCATCAGGTGAAACTCCTGGAGCAACGGCTCGGCGTCAGCCTGTTTCGCCGCCTGCCGCGCGGGCTGATGATCACGGAGGAAGGGCTTGCGCTGCTTCCTGCCCTGCAGGATTCCTTCGACCGCATGGCCGACATGCTGGAGCGTTTCGAAGGCGGTCATATGCGTGAAGTGCTGAAGCTCGGCGCGGTCGGCACGCTTGCCGTCGGCTGGCTCCTGCCGCGGCTTGCCGATTTCCGCGAGCAATATCCCTTTATCGACCTCCGGCTTTCGACCAACAACAACCGCGTCGATATTGCTGCCGAAGGGCTCGACTATACGATCAAGTTCGGCAACGGCGCCTGGCACGACATAGAGGCCGAAGCCCTGTTCGAAGCGCCACTCTCGGTGCTCTGCATTCCCTCGATCGCCCGCCAGCTCTCCTCCCCCGAAGACGTCGCCCATCAGACGCTGCTGCGCTCCTACCGCGCCGACGAATGGCCGGGCTGGTTCGAGAAGGCTAACGTCACCTCCCCACCGATCCGCGGCATGGTCTTCGATTCCTCCGTGCTGATGATCGAGGCGGCACTGCAGGGCGCGGGCGTAGCGCTCGCACCGCCCTTGATGTTCTCCCGCCAGCTAGCTGCCGGCGAGCTGGAACAGCCCTTTCCGGTCTGGATCTCGAAGGGCAGCTACTGGCTGACGCGGCTCAAATCCCGCTCTGTTACGCCCGCCATGGAGATGTTTCGCAAGTGGATCGGCAAGATGGCAGAAGGGACACGCGTGCAACTCGGAAACTAAGCGGCATGGGTTGCTTTCCGCCTGCTCCTATGCGATCACGCGCCTCTCACAAGATATCAGGGGCGCACAACAAGGCGCCCTTTCGCATTTCGGGGTATCCGCCCCGGCTCATAGATTTTCGACATATTTGACAGGGAGCACGGCCATGGCACGGGCGCTCGGGCTTGACTTCGGCACGACCAATACTGTTCTGGCGCTGGCAGACGGCGGCGCCGACACGCATTCCATATCACTGACCAGCAGCGCCGGCACGGCCGACAGCATGCGCACTGCGCTGTCCTTCATGAAGGACGCGCAGCTTGGCGCTTCGGCTCTGAAGGTGGAGGCCGGACATGCGGCAATCCAGCAGTTCATCGACAATCCCGGCGATTGCCGTTTCCTGCAGTCGATCAAGACCTTTGCGGCAAGCGCGCTTTTCCAGGGCACGATCATTTTCGGCAAGCGGCAGAGCTTCGAAGACCTGATGGAAATCTTCATCCGGCGTCTGCGCCACTATGCCGACGAGAACTGGCCGGGCGACGTGAACCGCATCATAGCCGGCCGCCCCGTGCATTTTGCCGGCGCCAATCCGGACCCGGTGCTGGCGGTGCAGCGCTACAACGAGGCGCTGACACGCTTCGGCTTTCCGGAAATCCATTATGTCTACGAACCGGTCGCGGCCGCCTTCTACTTCGCGCAGAACCTGAAGGCCGATGCGACCGTGCTCGTCGCCGACTTTGGCGGCGGTACGACCGACTATTCGCTGATCCGCTTCGAGACCAGAGCCGGCAAACTGACGGCAACGCCGATCGGGCATTCCGGTGTCGGTGTCGCCGGCGACCATTTCGATGCGCGCATGATCGACAACATCGTTGCGCCGCAGATCGGCAAAGGCAGCCATTTCAAGAGTTTCGACAAGATCCTCGAGGTACCGTCAAACTACTATGCGAGCTTCAGCCGGTGGAACCAGCTGTCGATCTTCAAGAGTTCGAGGGAATTCGAAGACCTCAAGAAGCTGGTGCGCACAGCGCTGGAGCCCGAGAAGCTGGAAATCTTCGTCGACCTTATCGATCACGACGAGGGCTATCCGCTCTATCAGGCCGTCTCGGCAACGAAAATGGCGCTTTCCGCCGCCGAAGAGGCGCCCTTCGATTTTGCCCCGCTCGGCCGTGGCGGTCACCGCACGATCAAGCGCAGCGATTTCGAAAGCTGGATCGTCGATGACCTCGCCCGCATCGAGGGGGCGCTGGACGAGGTGCTGGAAAAGACCAACACCGATGCATCCGGCATCGACAAGGTGTTCCTGACCGGCGGCACATCCTTCGTACCGGCCGTGCGGCGCATCTTCACCGAGCGCTTCGACAGCGACAAGATCGAAACCGGCGGCGAGTTGCTTTCGATCGCGCACGGTCTGGCGCTGATCGGCGAACGCGACGATATCAACCAGTGGACTGTGCAATAGTGGCCGAAAGGGCGCGGGCAAGGATGCCCGCCCTTTCATTGCCGTTTTCGCTCCGCTAAAGTCTGCTCATGATCTCCGCAAACGACCTGAGTCCGGCCGAACTTGCAGCACTTCTGCATTTCCATGCGGAGGCGGGCGTGGACTGGTTGCTGGAAGAAGAGCCGGTCGACCGTTTCGCCGAGTTCGAGGCGATGAAGGCCGCGCGCCGTTCGGCGGCACCCGCCGCGCAACCGCAGCCAGACAGACAGGCGCCACCGGAGAGACCGGCGTCCCCTCGCCCTGCGCCGCAGCAGACGGCAGCGTCAATTCCGTCCTCGCGGCCACAGCCGGCAATTCCTGACGGCGAAGCCGTGCAGCAGGCGCGGTTTGCAGCCGAGAGCGCTCGCTCGCTTGCAGAACTGAAAACGGCGCTCGAAGCCTTCAATGGCTGCAATCTGAAAAATAGCGCCCGCTCGACCATTTTTGCGAGCGGCGATCCGGCAAGCGGCATCATGGTGATCGGTCCGGCGCCGGGCGCCGATGACGAGCGCGAGGGAGCGGCCTTTGCCGGCAGGCAAGGCCAATTGCTGGACCGGATGCTGGCTTCGATCGGGCTCGAGCGGTCAGCCATTCTCCTGACGCAGATCATTCCCTGGCGTCCGCCGGGCAACCGCATGCCGTCTGCGGCCGAGACAGAGATCTGCCGTCCCTTCATCGAGCGGCAGATTGCGCTTGCCGAACCGCGTGCCATTCTGCTGCTCGGTAACTACACGGCGCGCTTCTTCTTCGGCGAAAATGACACGATCCACGGGCTTCGCGGCCGCTGGAAGGAGATCGCTGTCGCAGATCAGGTCATTCCGGCCATAGCCAGCCTGCATCCCCAGGACCTGCTGACCGCGCCCGTCAACAAGCGGCTTGCCTGGAGCGACCTGCTGGCCTTCCAGGCTCGACTTAAAGAACTGTCTCTGCTTACAAATTAGCCAAGTTTGAAAATATTGTGAATATTCCCATGCAATATACGCATGGCTGCATCCTGCAAGGGTGCATTGAAGAATCGATGCTGCACTGCAATATAGAGGGCGTGTCTTGGGAGGAATGAACAGGAACCAAGGCCATGAGCAAAAGTTTTCGTCCTATACATTGCGGGTTTGAAACCCTGCGCCAAGCAAGCGATCAGGTTCGCAGCACCCAGGGCTACAGCCGTTTCGGCTTTGCCACGAACGAACAGATGATCGCCCGCGGTACCGGAATCAGCAGCCGCACCTCGCGTCCGGCAATGATCTTCGCGGACTTCCAGGAATATTGAAAATTCCGGAATGATGATCCGGCAGGCGGTTCGCCTGCCTTTTCGTATTTCCGAAAGTAGCGACCGATGTCCACAATTCTGATTTCACTGCTGCGCAATATCGACTCTTTCGAGCATATCCGTGCTGCCGTCTGCGCTGCGCACGAATATCGCCGCGAGCTTTGCGACACGCCGTCAGAGGCCAAGACCCCGGCTTCCGCCATCGCGCTCTGAGAGCACGGTTTGCTGGAATTGCTTCAGCAGTTTTCGGATTCGAACCTCGCCTTTGCCCATTCGAAGGCTTCGTCCACATAGGCGAACTTGACCGCCTGCCAGCCGACATATTCCCTCAGGAAATCGCGCGACAGCCACAGTTGCGACTTCTTCGGCTCGTCGTACCAGCCGAGACAACCGCGCTGGGCGCCCTTGGCGAGCAGCCGCTGGAGATGCGTGCGCGACATCATGAAATCACCGGCGAGCGGGCGGGTTTCCACCCTGCCGATCGCGAGCCGTGCCGGATCGCCTCCCTCGAGATCGAGCCGGGACATGAAATGATCGATGACCATGCCGCCCGCTTCCGTCCAGAGGAACAGCGCCACCTGCTCAGGCGGTTCGCGCCATCTGCTATCCTCGAGGCAGTTATAGGCGATACGCGGCTGGATCTGGCGGAAAAGCACGGGATTTTCGTGCAGAAACGCCGCCCGGTTTCCACCATCGATGAGATCAAGCGCGCCGAGGTTGGAGTGCAACCAGCCGAACATTGCCTGATGGCTGACTTCGGCGGGCTCGAAATGGCGCGGACGGCGGCGTTCGTCACCCGGTGTATGGGCGATGAAGCGGTAGGTGAAGAGTTCTTCGATGAAGGCAAGCACGGTATTGCGGCTGGCGATCTTGTGCGCGGTGATCTTGCCGGTCAGCCGGACGGCGGTGAAACCCGAGGTCACATCCCGCGGGTCATATTCCAAATGCAGTGCATAGGCCGTCTGCGTCAGGAGCCAGCGTTGATGCGAGGCCAGCAGGCGCGCCAGCCGCGGCCCCGCATCAAACATGCCGCGCATTTGCCCGGCCAGAAAGCGAATGCTCACTACGAAAGAGGGGTTCTGCGCCAGTTCTTCCGCTGTGAACGCCATAATGCTTTTCCTCAACCCTCGCTCGCAAGCCAGCGTTCGGAGCGGCGATACCGAAACTCCCCCGGCATCTATGGCCTATCGATTATGCACGGCTTTGAATAAATGAAAGTAATTCACTTTCATAACCATATTTCTGACAAAAGCGATATCCCAAGATTTCACCACCCCCTTCTCTTTTGAGGGAGTGGCGGAATAGTTTTTCAATTATTGCGATAGAAAATTCCACCTGTGATACAGGCACAGCTACTCAGGATTGCGGTGCGCCAGCTTTTCGCGCTTCGCGACTCTCGAGGCCAAGCTGGTGCTCGCGGTAGATGATGAAGACGCCGGCGGCGATAACGATGAGGGTGCCGAAGAGCATCGTACTGCTCGGAACGTCACCGAAGACATAATAAGCGACAATGCCGCCGAGCAGGATCGAGCTGTATTCGAACGGAGCGATGGTGGAGACATCGGCGTGCCGGTAGCTCTCGGTCAGGAGGATCTGCGCCACACCGCCGCAGAAACCAGCAGCGATCAGGAAGAGCGCCGAGGTCCAGTCGAGCAAAAGCCAGCCGAAGGGGACAGTGACCAGGGAAAAGACCGAAGCGGTGATCGAGAAGTAGAGCACGATCGTCGCCGTCTTCTCTTCCTCGACGAGGCGACGTACCTGGATCATAGCCATGCCGCCGAGAACCGCCGACAGCAGCACGCAGAGTGCGCCGACGGCCTGTTCAGCCGCCATGCCGCCTTCCCTGAACAGCGTGAGCTTCGGCCAGGAGATGATGGCGACACCGACGATGCCGAAACAGACCGCGCTCCAGCGGTATACGCGCACCGTCTCGCCCAGGAAAACCGCTGCGAAGATGACGGCGATTAGCGGCATGGCATAACCAAGCGCGATCGCCTCCGGCAGCGGCAGGTGCAGCAGCCCGTAAAAGCCGAAGCCCATCGAGATGATGCCGAGCGTCCCCCGCTTCAGATGACCGATCGGATTGGCAGTATAGAAGGCAGAGCGCAGTTGATGCCGGTAGCCGAGATAAGCCATGATCGGAAACAGCGCGAAGAAGGAACGACAGAAAGTCACCTGGCCTGGCGGGATATCCGAGCCTGCCAGCTTGATGAATGTCTGCATGGCCAGGAAGACCACGACCGACGAGACTTTCAGCGCAATGCCTCTCATCGGGTTTCTGAAAACCGATTCCATGATCCTGGCTCTTATGCGGGCATGCCGAGCGGGGAGACGCGTTCGACTCGAACGCAGCGGATGATTTTTTCATCGTAACCGAAGAAATGCGCCGGCGGGAAAAAATCTGCGCGTACCAAACGCCGTGCGTGCATTCGCACGCTCTAACTTTTGGAATTTACGCATCAGGCTTTTCGAAAATCGATTCTGATTTTCAGGCGGATGCTGCAGCGAGCAAGTATTTACCTGCTTTTGATCTGCCGCTTTTCTGTGCAAATTCGTCTTTTGATGAAAAAACTTCTCGTTTTACGCTTATTCGCCCGAAAATGTTCGCATCCGGACCCTTTGCGTTAACCTGTTGCAAACCATGCCCCAGCATCGTTCGCAGTTAATTAATCATACAAAAGAATCGCATTCGTACGCAGCCAGTCGCGTCAGCTTATTTTCAGGATCTTTTTGATGAAGCCGCTCAGCGCAGAGATCATATCCCAGTCACAGAATGCAACGCCCCGCTCGATGCGTGTCGTCACCGACGGCATTAGCACGGACCTGGAGCGTTTCAGCACCGACAACACCAGCATCGTCAAACAGATCAAGCTGCTTGCCATCAACGCACTGATCGAGGCGGCGCGCGCCGGTGAAACCGGCAAGGGCTTTGCGGTGGTTGCCAATGAAGTGCAGCGGCTGGCACAGATCGCCACCGAGATCACCAGCAAGTTCGAAAGCAATGTGCTGGGACGCATCGGCCTCAGCCGCGCGATGGCGGATTCGCTCGTGACCGAAATGGAAGGCGTGCGGCTGACCGATCTCGCGCAGACGCTGGTCCAGCTCATCGTGCGCAATCTCTTCGAGCGCACTGCCGACGTGCGCTGGTGGGCGACGGATACGGCGCTCTGGCAGGCATTGCAGGAGCCGGACAAGGATCGTATCGCCTTCGCGGGTGAACGGCTCGGCGTCATCAACCGCTTTTATACCGTCTATCTCGACCTCGTCATGACCGATCTCTCCGGCCGGGTGATCGCGTCCGCCAACCCGACCTTCCAGCGCAAGATATCAGGCTCATCGCTTGCCGGTGATCCTTGGTTCCGGGCAGCGGCCAGCTGCGCGTCCGGCGACAGCTATATCGTCGATGAAGTCAAGCCGAGCGTTCTGCATGACCAGCGGCATGCGCTGGTCTATGCGACCGGCATCCGCGAAGGCGGCAAGCTCGACGGCAAGCTGATCGGCACGCTCGGCGTTTATTTCGACTGGCAGAACCAGGGCCAGGCGATCGTCGAGAAGGAGGCGAACCTGCCGCCGCAGCTTGCGGAAAAGACCACCGTCATGCTGCTCGACGGCGCAAGCCGGGTGATCGCCTGCACCAATCAGGCTCTGCTCTTCACCCATTTCGCTCTCGCCAACCCCACCGGCCAGGCAAAGGGCAGCTATTACGACAACAATGGCTCGATCGTCGCTTTCGCGCGCACGCTCGGCTACGAGGATTATGACGGGCTTGGCTGGTATGGCGTCGTCGTGCAGCAGACGGAAAGCGATGTTGCGATCAAGAACGCCCTCAATCTCAAATAGCAGCTTTCTCCTTTCTGCTGCATGCACGATAATTCGACCATAATAAATTGGCTGTGAACTTGGCGCTCACGGCCAATTTGCTTTAACTTTAGTTCAGACTTTAATGTAATCATGGCGGCCAAATTTCAGCAGAGTGCGCCCGCCTCTGTATTCGGCCATTGTCTAATAAAGGTCTTCAGGCAACATGCGAACAGATACCGGCCAGGTCATCAATCTGGCAGATTACCGCCCAACAGATTTCGTGCTGGAACGCGTCGACCTGACCTTTGAACTGGATCCGACGGAAACAAAGGTAGAAGCCCGGCTGATCTTCCATCGCCGCGAAGGTGCCGATCTCTCCGCTCCCCTTGTTCTCGACGGCGACGAACTCAATCTTTCCAGCCTTCTCTTCGATCAGAACGAGCTGGCGCCGGAACGCTACACGGTAACGCCCGAAAGCCTCACGATCCGCGACCTGCCGGAAACGGCGCCGTTCGAAGTCACCGTTACCACGCTCATCAATCCCGAAGCCAATACGCAGCTGATGGGCCTTTACCGCACCAGCGGCATCTATTGCACGCAATGCGAGGCCGAGGGCTTCCGCCGCATCACCTATTTCCCCGACCGGCCGGATGTGCTGGCGCCCTATACGGTCAACATCATCGCTGACAAGGATGCCAATCCGCTGCTGCTGTCGAACGGCAATTTCCTCGGCGGTGCCGGCTACGGCCCGGGCAAGCATTTTGCCGCATGGTTCGATCCTCATCCGAAGCCGAGCTATCTCTTCGCGCTGGTCGCCGGTGATCTCGGCGTCGTCGAAGACACGTTCACCACGACGTCCGGTCGCGAGGTCGTGCTGAAGATTTATGTCGAACATGGCAAGGAGCCGCGCGCGGCCTATGCCATGGACGCGCTGAAGCGCTCGATGAAGTGGGACGAGGAAGTGTTCGGGCGCGAATACGATCTCGACATCTTCATGATCGTTGCCGTCTCCGACTTCAACATGGGGGCCATGGAGAACAAGGGTCTCAACATCTTCAACGACAAATACGTGCTCGCCGACCCTGAAACGGCGACGGATGCCGACTACGCCAATATCGAGGCGATCATCGCGCATGAATATTTTCACAACTGGACGGGCAACCGCATCACCTGCCGCGACTGGTTCCAGCTCTGCCTCAAGGAAGGCCTGACCGTCTATCGCGACCACGAATTCTCGTCGGACCAGCGTTCGCGTCCGGTCAAGCGCATCGCCGAGGTGCGCCACCTGAAATCCGAGCAGTTTCCGGAAGATGGCGGCCCGCTCGCCCATCCGGTGCGCCCGACCAAATATCGCGAGATCAACAACTTTTATACGACGACGGTCTACGAGAAGGGCAGCGAAGTCACGCGCATGATCGCGACCCTGCTCGGCCG
>Ga0102593_1002067_pt1 | contig 16597 bp, 13 predicted proteins | sample AraplaCol_mMS_r2_2_FD_76862 | JGI IMG/M metagenome (GOLD analysis project Ga0102593, IMG submission 76862) | Arabidopsis root microbial communities from North Carolina, USA - plate scrape MF_Col_mMS_r2 (SPADES assembly) (version 2) | ecosystem: Host-associated > Plants > Roots > Endosphere...
GACGGCGCCATGAGCACGTACGACAAGCGCCACCGGTTCCGCTATGCGCGCGGAGACGGACGCTACGCCGCCGGCCGCGATCGCCTCACGCTCGACTGGCGCGGCTGGCGCATTTGCCCGCTGGTCTGCTACGACCTGCGCTTCCCAGTGTTCTCGCGCAATCGTTATGACGTCGAGCGCGCGGGGCAGCTGGATTTCGACCTTATGATCTTCGTCGCGAACTGGCCGTCGGCGCGTGCGTATCCGTGGAAGACGCTGCTGCGCGCGCGGGCGATCGAGAACCTGTGCTACGTCGCGGCGGTCAACCGCGTCGGCACCGACGGCAACGGCCTGCATTACGCGGGCGACAGCGCGGTGATCGACTTCGTCGGCCAGCCGGTGACCGAATGCGTGGACGTCGAGACCGTCGTCACCGTGACGCTGTCCGCCGTCGATCTCGCGGCGCATCGCGAACGCTTCCCGGCGATGCTGGACGCGGATGCGTTCGAGCTGAGGTGAAGCCTGCGGCCGCCGCACGTCCATGCGGCCGCTTTTGTAGCCCGGGTAAGCGAAGCGCACCCGGGAGTTGTCACGCGCACCCGATGAGATGACGCAAAGCCCGAGTGCGCTGCGCTTACCCGGGCTACAAGACCACTCAGGCATCACGCCACCCGTCTTCCATGCAACGGGCGCACGCAAACAAGCGTTGCGGTTTCCATGAACAGCCCGATACGCACCATCGCACAACGGGCGTACACTGGCCCGGCCGCACTCGTGCGGCCCGCGTCACTCCGAAGCCGCATCAAGCCGCACCGACAACGACCGAAGCCCCGCGCGCCGCAGCAGCGTCGCGACGCGCCCGGCCTCCGAAGAGGAGCCCGTGCCATGTCGTCCGAGAACCTGTCCCCGCGTATCCAGGAATTCCTGTCGTCCAATCGCGTCCACTACGACACGATGACGCATCCGCATGCCTTCACCGCGCGCGACACCGCGGCGAGCGCCCACATCGACAGCCACGAGATGGTGAAGACCGTCATGGTGCGGCTGGATGGAAAGCTCGCGATGGCGGTGCTGCCCTCGGACGAATGGCTCGACCTCGCGCAGCTGCGCAAGGTCAGCGGCGCGCGTGAAGTCGCCCTGGCGTCCGAATCGGACTTCAAGGACCGCTTCCCCGAATGCGAGGTCGGCGCGATGCCGCCCTTCGGCAACCTTTACGCGATGGACGTCTACGCCGCCGCGAGCCTGGCCGAAGACGACGACATCGCCTTCAACGCCGGTTCGCATCGCGAACTGATGCGCATGGGCTGGGACGATTTCCAGCGCCTGGTGCATCCGCATATCGTCGAACTCACGCGGCACTAATCGCATCGTGCGTGCAATGCACGGCGCAAAGTTCCCGCCGGACGGAAGTCCGGCGCCGTGGGCGCGCGGTTAAGCTCGGCGCATGAACAGGGCATCGGGAGGCACGCATCAATGGAACTGAACTTCGCGACGCGCGCATGGCAGCGCGTTCCGTCCGGTGCACGCGTGTGGATCCGGCGCGCAGGCTTCGCGCTGATCGGCGTCTACGCGTTCTATCTCATCGCCGGCAACGTCTTCATCAACACACCGCTGGGCGAGTGGACGGCAAATCGCAAGCCGGAGAAGTTCCAGATCGAATGGGGCCACGGTTACACGCTGTGGCCCGGGCGCGTGACGGTCTCGGACGTGCGCATGAAGGGGCATGTCGCGCGAACGTACTGGTCGGTGGAGGCGGACAAGGCGAGTGGCCGCGTCGCGATCGCGCCGTTGTTCGGAAAGACCGTTCGCGTGACCGATGTGTTCGCGACCAATGTGACCGGCGGCGCCGACATGAAGGGCGAACGCGTCCCGCCGAAGCCGACGCGTCCCGGTGGCTGGGTGTTGCAGTTCGATCGCATCCGCACCGATTCGATCCGCTCGGGGCATTTCAACGACCTGGTGCTGGAAGGCACGGGTCGCGCGGAAGTCGGTTTCTACAAGCAGCTGCGCGGCGGTGCGCTGGAACTGATGCCGTCGACCGCGCATTTCGAGAACGCGCGCCTGACGCTGGGCAAACAGGAACTGCTGCGCGACGCGCGCCTGGACGCACGCTTCGCCATCGCGCGGCACACGCGCGAACAGGCGCGTGGCATCGCCAAGCTCAAGCTGACGGATGCGGAGCTGACGCTGGACGGCAAGGCGTCGTCGCTGCGTGCCGACGTCGATGCGCAGGGGCGCATGACGATGACGACCGTGCCGGGCGGCGGACAGGCGCAGGTGAAGCTCGGCCTCGCGCGTGGCGCGCTCGCCAGCGGCAGCGTCGTGCGCTGGAACGTGCCCGTCGTCGGCCGCGATCCGACCGGTCGCGAATATCGCAACTCGCTCGACATCGCGCTCGACGTGGGCCGCGACGTGCACCTGGTCGCGAAGACGCCGACGGTGCACGAAGGCCGTGTCACGCTCGATGCGGACCTCCTGGTGCGCGGCACGCAGGTGCCGCTGTCGCCGCCGCGGCAGATGCTCGCCGAGCTGCTGCCGCGCAGCTCGGGGCATGTGGTGGGCCGCTGGCAGTTCCGTTCGCTGCGCTGGCTCGGGCATTTCTTCAATGCGCCGTGGCTGTCGCTGGACGGTGCCGGTGCGGTGGATGCGGATGTGCGCGTGGTCGATGGACGCATCGCGGCCGGGAGCCGCGTGGCGGTGCCGGACGTGGAGGCCGTTGCGCACGTGATGGGCAACCGAATCCGCGGGCGCGCGCGTGCCGACGGCCGTCTGGATCCCGGCCCGAACGACGAACTGATGCCGCACCTGGCCCTGACGATGGAGCACTTCGACATCGCCGCCGACGACACGCCCGCCACGCCCTTCGTGCAGGGGCAGAATCTGAGCGTGGTGCTCGAGAGCGTCTCCGGCGTGGAGCGGCAGGCGCTGCGCCGGCCGGGCGCGATGCACGAAGTCGGGCAGGCGATGCGCGCGCACCTCACCTTCGCCAACGCGCAGGTGCCGGACCTGCGCGCGTACAACCGTTACCTGCCGAACGAGCACATGCGCTTCGATGGCGGTTCGGGGACGTTGTCGGGCGATGTCACGCTCGATGGCGCCGGCGCGATCGGGCAGGGCACGCTCGGCATCGACGCGAAGGGCGCGAGCATGCATCTGGCCGGCATCGCGTTGCGCACCGATGTGGACATCGACACGCGCCTGCAACGCGCCGACCTGAAGCGCCACACCTTCAACATCGACGGCACGCGCATGGCGCTGAACAACGTCAGCTTCACCGAACCCGGTGGCGAATCGCGCAGCGGCTGGTGGACGCGCGTCGACCTGAAACGCGCGCGCATGGACTGGGATCGCCCGGTCAGCATCGACGGACGCGCGCAGATCGCGATGAAGGACGTGGGCTTCCTGCTCGCGATGTTCTCGCGCCAGAAGGACTACCCGAAGTGGGTGTTCAAGCTGATCGATTCCGGACAGGCGCAGGCCAGCGGCAACGTGCGCCTGGCCGGCAAGACGCTGGTGCTCGACAACGTCGATGCCAGCAACCAGCGCTACGACATGAAGGCCCGCATCCGCCTGCACGACAAGCAACGCAACGGCAGCCTCTACGCGAAGTGGGGTCTGCTGAGCTGTGCCGTGGCGCTGAACAACGGCCAGCGCGTTTTCCACATGATCAAGGCGCGCGAGTGGTACGACGCGCAGCCGGCGCTGGCGCCGTGAGGCGTCGGAACGAAATCGTCACCACGGGTGGGTACGCCGGAGGTGATCCTTCCGTCGCATTCGGATGCCCTAGTAGGTGACCGTGACGGTAATCGTGTCGACGTAACTTCCCAGCTCGCCCCTCGGCTGTACCGGCAGGGTGCCGTACACGGTGGCGGTCTGCGCGCTTCCGTTGCCGGTGCCGGTGAATGTCGTGGTGCCGCTGCTGCCATCTCCCCAGGGTTGGGAGCGACCGGCGTCCTTGTACAACTGGTAGGTCAGCGACGATCCACCGCCGCTGAGCGTCATGGAACGGTTCGCCACCGTCGCGCCGCTTCCCGTGCCGGCGTTCAACGCAATGGCATAGCTGGTGCCCGTCGAGCACGTCGCGGAAATGACGCTGGTGACGTTCACCGGATTGGTGAGAAAGCCGATCGCGCCGAAATCGACGTTCGCCGCCGATATGACGCAGTTGGAGACGACTGTTGCCTTCACGTAGAACGGAAAGGTCGCGGTATTGGCCGACGTGGTGCACGCCGGCGCCGCACCGCTGTAGGCGGTGGCCTTTATGTTTTCGTCGCCGGTGCCGTAGTACGCCTGGTAATTGCCGGGTGGGACGGTGGTCTGACCTCCGAACACCCGTGAGTAATAGGGCACCGAACTGCTGCCGGCGCCGCCGCTCAGGGCGATGTCGGTATAGACCACGCGCTGCTGCGGGTCGTTGACCGCGTACCAGGTCTTGGTGCGCGCGGCGTCGCTGTAGATCTCGTATTTCAGACGCGTGGCGGTGGGACCGCCCATCGTGCGTACATCCCACGCGCCGTCGGGCGTGCCCAGATTGATGCAGACGCGAACGTAGGGCGTGGCGTATCCGCTGCAGTTGATCGTCATGTTCCCGTTGAGATCGTTGGGAGACGGCAACGTGGTGTCCATCGGCGAGAACTGCATGTCGCCCAGGGTCAGCGAGCAGGTCTGCGCGTGCGCTGGAAAGGCGCCGATGGCGAGCAGTGCCGCAACAACGAGGGCTGCGAAACGGCTCATGGCGCCACCGCACGGCAGACCACCGGCCCGAGCGTCGTGGCCGCCGCGCTGGCGTCGAAGGAGAACATCGCGTCGCAGAACGTGCCATCGTCGAGTTCCGCGCGCAGGCGGTTGTCGTCCTGCAGCGAAGGCAGGAACACCAGGCCGTCGTATCCGACGATCGCCGTCTGCCCGTTGTCGAGCGTCACGCCGGTGCCGACGGGAAGCGGTTGTTGCTGTTCGTCCACGAGGATGACCGACGCACCGCGATAGTGACCGACCGGAAAGCGCACCAGCACGCCCGATTGCCCGCGCGGCGCCACTTCCAGGCGATCGCTTTCCACCAGCACGTCCACCGGAAGCCCGAGGGTGTCGATCGCCAGGCGTTGGTGCGGTACGACAGCAGATCCGGAATGATCAGATGGCCTTCCTTGTTGGTGGTGCCGGCCAGGCGGTTCTCGCGCAGCACCGGCACGTTGGCCAGATCGCCGGTGGAGACCAGCCCGAAGGAGTCGTAGATCTGCCGCGTCGCCATCAGGTCGCGGTCCATGTAGACCAGCGCACCGGTCGCGAACAGCGAGGTGTTGGTGAAGCTGGCGCCGTGCAGGTCGGAATGTTCGACCTGTACCGACGCGTCGCCGTACCGGCCGCGATAATCCAGTCGGCCCATGCCGTGGCGGAAGTCGTCGTTGCCGGCATCGACCTGCACGTTCCAGCCGAAGCCGCCATTGTCGTAGTCGATGGAGCGGTTGGCGGCGAGGGCGAGCGTGCGCTCGTCGCCGTAGCGGGTTGCGCTGGCGGACATGCTGGTGCGGGCTCCCAGGTTCACGATGATGCCGAGGTAGGCGCCGAGCGAATCGCTGGTCTGGCTGTCGCGAAACAGGTTGGCGAACACGTTCGTTCGCTTGCCGAACGTGCCGTTGTAGCTCAGCGTCAACACGTTCGATCCACCGAACTGCGAGGCCTCCTGGCGCGAATGGGCCAGCGTGATGGAATGGCGTTGGCCGATCGGCAGGCTGATCGCGGCGTACCACTGGCGCTCGGGAATGGGCGAACCTTCCAGGCTGCCGAGGTCGCGATAGTCGTCCTGCGTGGTGATGCCCTGCAGGCTGACGCTGAAGGCCGGCGACAGATACTGATAGCCGAAGCTGAACTGCGTGCCGCTTCCATCGCCGCCGCTTCCCGAGGCCGACGCATTGAGCACGCCGAAGCGCGAAAGACGCAGCAGTCCGCCCACGCCGAGATTGTGCAGGCGGTCGGCCAGTTCGGTGTGCGCTTCCAGCGTGAACGCATCGGTGACGCCGTAGCGCAGCGAAGCGTTGGCGGCGGGCGTATCGGCGTAGTCGAACGAGCGGCTTCCGTAGGCGCGGCGCGGATAGCCGATCTGCACCGCGTAATCGGACGTATGCGGCGTGAGCAGGCGAGGGTCCACGTAGAGCGGCCGTTCGATCGCCACCTGCCGGCCGAGCGGATCGTCGAACACGATGCGCGCCATGCCCGCGCCGGTGACCGCGGGCGCATTGGCGAACACGAACGGCCCGCCGGTGGCGTCGCCGCTCATCTGGCGCAGGCCGTTGATGTACAGGTCCACCGTGGTGGGCACCACCGCCGTCCCGCCGAGCGCCGGCACGGGAAAGGTCACCAGGTCCGGTCGCACCTCGAAATTGCGCGAAAGACTGATGCCGCCCAAACGCACCGAACGCGACCAGGCGAGCGACGAGCCGACGTAGTCGCCCACCGTCCAGGTGCGCATCGCATCGATGTCGGTATACGTCCAGTAGCTGTCCTGCCGCAGGAAGCTGCTCTGGCCCGAATTCGTCGTGAAATACCCGGAGTTCACCAGCACACCGGCGCCGGAGAACAAGCGCAGTTCGCCGAAGGCGGTGAAGGTGCGGTTGCGGCGTTCGTAATAGGCGTCGAATTCCTCTTCGCTCATCAGCGGTTTGTCGCCGTAACGTCCGGCGCCCTGCAGGGGCATGCGCACGCGCCGGGCGTTTTCCTTGCGCTCCAGTTCCACGCGCGTGCTTTGCAGATGCGTGGCGTAGTTCAGCACCAGTCCCCGGCCGGACTGCGGTGCGGGCGGCGGAGGCGACTGATACCCGATGCGTTCGGGCACCAGCTGCGCCTCGGGCAGGATCAGGTCCAGGCGCTGGTCGTTCTCGCGGTATTCGTAGTGCAGGCCGGGCCAGGCATCGAGGGCGATCTGGCGGTCGTCGTCCAGCGGCAGGTTGTCGGTGCGCACGCCGATATCGGTCAGTTCATCGGCCGAGATGCGGAACTGTCCGGCGACGCGGTCCACGCGCACGATGTAGCCGCTGTCGCGGCCGTTGAGGAACGCTTCGAGGTAATAGGTGCGAACGCCCTGTGCGTCGTCGTCGGTCTGCATCGCGAACGCAACGCTCCCCATCGCCATCAACCCGCAGGCGGAGGCGAGCGCGATTGCGGAGCGACGGATCGCAGGCATTCGTCACCCTCTGTGCAGCGCTACCGGGCCAGCACGCGCCTCTCGATGCCGCGCCGCCCGATATCAGGAACGCGCGCCCTGTCGCGATGCGCACGGCCATGTCGGCGATGTCACAGGTCGACCTTCACCTCCTGGCCGTTGAACTGCATGCTCACGCGCACTGGGCGCCCCTTCGCGGCGGCGTTGGCGGGAACGTCGATGTTCCACTGCATCGTCTGGCCGGCGAGCACATAACCCAGCAGACCCGGGACGACGGGCGTGCGCGTACCGGCGGCGTCCTCGAGCATCACGTTGGAGGCCAGCATGTGCGCCTTGCCCTGGTTCTGCGCCTGCAGCGCCAGCGCATTGCCGGCGACCTTCGCGTTGAGCGTGACCTTGCCGCTGGCCACCTTCGCCGCCGGCAGCGCGAACACCGGCACCGAGTAGCGCATCTGCACGGCGACGCCGACCTTCGGTGCGTCCTTCGCGCTGGGCAGTTCATCGATGATGAGCCGGTACGCTTCCTCCGCGGCCACGGCCGACTTGTCCACACGCACCACGCGCACGGCCTGCGTCTGCTTCGGCGCGAGGGTGACCATCGGCGGACTGGCGGCGACCTTCTGCGTCGCGGTGAGATTGTCCTTCTGGTTCTTCTGGTCCCATGCGAACACGCGCACCTGCACGTTCGCAGGTGCGTCGCCTTCGTTGGTGACGTTGAGCACCGCGGCCGGCTGACCCGGTGCGAGCGTCAGGGTGGTGGGTGCGACGTGGATCGATCCGGCGATGGCAACCGCGCTCGCCAGCAGGCCGAACGAGGCGAGCATCGATGCGTAGGCATGCATCCTCATGACGTTCTCCTCCGGTCAGTAGGCGACGGTGACCGTGACGGTGCTCGCGTATGCGCCGACGGGCGGCGTCGTCTGCGAGGGCAGGCGCGCGTAGATCGTGTGCGTCACGCCCGAACCGGTGCCGGTGCCGCCGACGGTATCGGTGCCGATGGTGTTGCCCCAGTTCTGCGTGCGCCCGCTGTCGCGATACAGCGAATACGCGAGCGTGTTGCCGCCCGGGCCGGCCATCTTGCGGGCCGCGATGGTGGAACCGGTGCCGGTGCCGGCATCCAGCGCCAGCGTGTAGGTCGTGCCCGGCGTGCAGGTGATGACGAGGTTGCTGGTCTGGTCGGTGTTGGCGGTGGTGACGCCTACGTTGCCGAAATCGATGTTCGGCGCGCTGGTGATGGAGCAGTCGCTGACGATGGTCGCCAGGACCTGGAAGGTGGTGGATTTGGTGGCGGCGTGGCTCGCCGCTGGAACGCCGATTGCGGCGACGACGGCTGCGGCCAATACGAGACGATGCAGGTGAAGCGAAGACATGTTGACCTCCCATCGGATTGCACGCCATGCAGCGCGGTTTACGATCAAAAGATCAGAACAGCACGGTCGCGACGATCGTCGATGCGTGCGATGGGGCCGTTGCCGCGTCGTGGGCGGGCGATAGCGCGATCGCGTAGACCGTCGCCTGCGTGCAGCGCAGGACGATGGCGTCGTGCGCCGGGGAAGCGGCGAGGGCGGACGGGGCGCGGATCGAGCAGCTCGCAACCACCTGTGCAGTGACCGCGAACGTTGACGAACGCGTGGCGGTGAAGGCGATCGATGGCAAAGCGAGCAGGAAGGCTGCCGCGAGCGAACACAGCGACTTCGGTACTGCGGACATGGCGCGCCTCGCTGGTCGGGCCACGCATCCAACTCGACGTTGAAACGGTCGGACGTGCCGGATGAACTCGGTCAGACGATGCTTCGCCTGCACGTGTTTGCACATGGTGAAAACACGCGACCACGAACCGATGCGAATGCGAGATCCGACAGACGGTTCGCGCTAGCGGGAAGTAACCGGTGCACAAACGAACAGGGCGCCCGGAGGCGCCCTGTCGATCATGCGATTGCGATGCGATCGGCGGCTGGATCAGCCGCGCGGACCACGACCGCCACCCGGACGTCCACCGCCGCGCGGACCGCCCGGACGCGGGCCGCCTGCGGGACGGTTGCCGCCGGGGCGACCACCCGGGCGATTACCCGCCGGACCGTTGCCGCCGGGGCGATTGCCGCCCGGACGCGGACCACCCGGACGCTGGCCGCCCGGGCTGCGCGGCTTGTCGCCGTAGGGGTTGAAGCTGCCGGGGTTGGCGTGGTCGGACGGGAAGCTCGGCGCGTTGCCCGGATGTCCGTACGGACGCGAGCTGCGCTGGCCCTGGCCTTGGCCCTGACCGCCACCGCCGCCGCCACCGCGACGTTCGCCGCCGGGACCGCGGCCTTCGCCACCGAAACCGCCGCCGCCGAAGCCGCGACCTTCGCCACCGAAGCCGCCTTCGCGACGCTGGCCACCGCCACCGCCCGGACGCCCGCCCGCACCGGCGCGACCGCCACCGCCACCGCCACCCGGCTTGCCGCCGTAGGGCTTGCGGGGACCGCGTGCGCCATCGGGATTGCGATGGCCGCTCGGACCGGTGTCGACGCCATCGGGCACGTACCAGGTGCGGAACGCGGCCGGATTGCCTTCCGGCAACGGCTTCGGGCCCTTTTCCTTGCGCTGCTTGAACGGCTTGTTGCCGGCCTTCGCCGCGGCTTCGCCGCTGACCGTCAGGCCGCCGTGCTTGCGCGGGCCACCGCGACCGCGGCCGCGATCTTCGCGAACGTGGTCGAAGCGGCGCAGTTCGCGGCCTTCATCGGCGGTGTTGTGGCCGCCGACGTAACCGTGCGAACGCGCCTTGCCGGTGAGGTCGATCGTGGCCTTGGTCGCCTTGCGCTGGCCGATCACCGGCTGCAGCGTCAACGCGGACGGCGCGCCGTCTTCCAGGCCCAGCTTGCCGCGCAGCGCTTCCACCGCTTCGGACGGCAGTTCGCGCGACTGGCCGCGCAGCAGTTCGCGCGGCAGCGCGACTTCGCCGTAGCGGATGCGCTTGAGGCGGCTCACCTGGCAGCCCTGCGACTCCCACAGGCGGCGCACTTCGCGATTGCGGCCTTCCTTCACCACGACGCGGAACCAGTCGTGCGAATCGGTGCCGCCGATGCGTTCGATCTCGTCGAACTTCGCCGGGCCGTCTTCCAGCGCGACGCCGCGCGCAAGGCGGTCGACGATGTTGTCCGGCACGACGTCCTCGCCTTCGGGCGCGCGCACGCGGCAGACGTATTCGCGTTCGACTTCGAACGACGGATGCATCAGCGCGTTGGCGAGTTCGCCGTCGGTGCTGAGCAGCAGCAGGCCGGTGGTGTTGATGTCCAGGCGGCCGATGGCGATCCAGCGTGCGCCCTTCAGCGCGGGCAGGGCCTCGAACACCGTCGGGCGGCCTTCGGGGTCTTCGCGCGTGGTCACTTCGCCTTCGGGCTTGTTGTACATCAGCACGCGCGAGGGATCGGTCAGCGCGCTGGCGACGAACTGGCGTCCGTCGAGCTCGATGCGGTCGCCGCTCTTGACGCTCACGCCGATCTGCGCGGTCTCGCCGTTGACCTTCACCAGGCCGTCGGCGATGCGCTGTTCCAGCGCGCGGCGCGAACCCAGTCCGGCCTGCGCGAGCACCTTGTGCAGGCGCTCTTCCAGTCGCGGCGCCTCGGTGGCGGCGGGATCGGCGGCGCGTTTGAGGGTGAGCTTGCGGCTCTTTTCTTCAGTCATTTTTGTGTTGCTCCGACTCGGCCAGTTCGGCTTCGTCATCGGTGGGAACGGTCGTCGTCTCGACGGCGTTGTCTTGCTCGTGATCGTTCTCGTCCGCCGCGCGCTCGCCCGGCGCGGCATCGGGGTCGCCCTGAAGGGCGTATTCGTTTTCGTCGATGTCGAGGTCGGCGACCTCGGCGTCGATGGTTTCGTTGTTGTCGTCGGCAGTTTCTTCGGCGTCCGTCGCGGCCGCCTCGGCGGTCGCTTCGCCTTCGCCGGATTCGACGTCCGCGTCGGAGGACGCGTCGTCACCGGTTGCTTCGTTTTCGCCGGCGTCGGCTTCGTCGGCCTGCGATGCGGTGTCCCCGGCCTGCGCGTCGGACTCGTTCGCCGGCTCGGCGTCCGTGCCGGCGTCGCCCGCTTCGCCATCCGCAACGCCCGCCGCGATCGGCGCCGGCGTGCCTTCGAACTGCAGCTGCGGCTCGAGTTCGCCGATGTCCTTCAGTTCCGACAGCGGCGGCAGTTCGTCCAGGCGCTTGAGGCCGAAGTAGTCCAGGAAGACCTTCGTCGTGCCGAACAGAGCCGGCTTGCCCGGGACGTCGCGGTGGCCGACGACGCGGATCCACTCGCGTTCTTCCAGCGCCTTGATGATGTTGCTGTTGACCGCCACGCCGCGGACCTGCTCGATCTCGCCGCGCGTGATCGGCTGGCGGTAGGCGATCAGCGCCAGCGTTTCCAGCGTCGCGCGCGTGTAACGCGTCTGGCGCTCGGTCCACAGGCGTGCGACCCACGGATGCACGTCGGCCTTCACCTGGAAGCGGAAGCCGGACGACACCTCGACCAGCTCCACGCCGCGGTCTTCGCAGCCCGCGCGCAGGGTTTCCAGCGCCGATTCGACGCTGTCCGGCGGCGCCGGCTGGTCCTCGGGGAACAGCGCGTGCAGCTGCGCCAGCGTCAGCGGCTGGTTCGCGGCCAGCAGCGCGGCCTCGACGATGCGGTTGATCAGTTGTTGGTCCATGAAGGGGTCTTTGCCCTGCGTCTGCATTTGCTCGTCATTTCCGCGAATGCGGAAATCCAAGGACTTGCCTGTGTTGTCGCCCCATACCGGAGCAAACGTCGGACTCAGCCATCGTTGGCCGCCGGCTCGTCGAACTCGCTGCTCAGTTCGATGTCTTCCCCGTCCTTGAGCAGCGCGAGCGACTTCACGTAGATCGGTGCGAACGGTGCTTCCTGCACGATCTCCACCAGTTGTTCCTTCGCCAGCGTCAACATGCCGAGGAAGGTGACCACGATGCCGAGCTTGCCTTCCTCGGCGGTGAACAGCGTTTCGAAACGGTAGAACGCGCCATCCTTCAGGCGTTCCAGCAGTTCGCCCATGCGCTGGCGGACGCTGAGCGCATCGCGCTTGATCGCGTGCTGGGTGAACAGCTCGGCGCGCTTGAGCACGTCGTGCAGGGCCAGCAGCATCTCCTTCAGCTCCACCGGAGGCGGCAACCGCACCGAGGCGCGATCCGGGACGAAGGCCTGCACCGGCGCGGTATCGCGATCCTGGCGGGGCAGGGAGTCGATGTCCTCGGCCGCCTTCTTGAAGCGCTCGTACTCCTGCAGCCGGCGGACCAGCTCGGCGCGCGGGTCTTCTTCCTCGCCGACCTCGTTGACCGCGCGCGGCAGCAGCATGCGCGACTTGATCTCAGCCAGCATCGCGGCCATGACCAGGTAATCGGCGGCCAGCTCGAAGCGCATCTCGTGCATGGCCTGGATGTAGTCGACGTACTGGCGGGTGATGTCCGCCACCGGGATGTCGAGGATGTCCAGGTTCTGCCGGCGGATCAGGTACAGCAGCAGGTCGAGCGGGCCTTCGAACGCCTCGAGGATGACCTCGAGCGCATCCGGCGGGATGTACAGGTCCTGCGGGATCTGCAACACGGGCTGGCCATGCACCACCGCCAGCGGCATTTCCTGCTGCTGCGGCGCGGTGTTGGCCGGGGCGGCCACGGGTTGCGGATCGCTCGCGTCGGCTGCGCGTTCTTCGGTCATTCGGGAGCGGCCCCTCCGGGCCGTCGGCACTGCTATCGCTCAGGCTGGCGGTCGCTCGACCACCGTGGATGCAACACAATTAATTAGTCGCGTTGGCGGACGTGGCCGGGACCAACCCGGTGCGGACGCCTTGGCGGGAACTTCCCTTCAGGAAACCTTTCCCTTGATCGGAACGTCGGCCCGGCCCGGACGACCAACGCCGGTGCGTCACGCGGGGGCGTGGCGGGGCGATGAAGTCTGGGCGCGAGGCCGTCGGGGGCAGCGGCGCACTGGGTGCGTGCGAGGCGACGGTGTGGGGAGCCGGTCGCGTCGGGCCGCTGCAGCCGGCCTTGTGAAGGCAAGGGTACGGCCTCGTCCGGGCCGTGTCCAGACGCGGGGCGACTACAATTCAGCCAGGTTCCCATCAGTACGGAAGGACGCGGCAGAACATGTGGTACGTGATCGAAGGTTATGACGGCAATGACGTGCTGGCGCAGCGCCTGGCCGCGCGCCCGGACCACCTGGCGCGGCTGACCGCCCTGCGCGACGCCGGACGGCTGCTGCTGGCCGGCCCGTGTCCGGCGATCGACTCCGAGGACCCGGGCCCGGCCGGCTTCAGCGGCAGCGTGGTGATCGCCGAGTTCGAATCGCTCCCGGCCGCCCGCGCCTGGGCCGACGCCGATCCCTACGTCGCCGCCGGCGTCTACCAGCGCGTGGAGGTCCGGCCGTTCCGCAAGGTGCTGCCGTGAGCCTGCCCCGCGAGGAGCGCGTCGGGGCGATCCGGGTCGCCATCGAGGCCGCCCTGGCGCCGGTGTCGCTGGAGATCGAGGACGAAAGCCACCGCCACGCCGGCCATGCCGGCGCGGCGGACGGGCGGGGGCACTTCCGCGTGGACGTGGTGAGCGAGGCGTTCGCCGGGCTCGGCAGCATCGCCCGCCATCGCGCGATCTACGCCGCCCTCGGCGAGCTGATGACCACCGACATCCATGCGCTCTCGATCCGGGCGCGCACGCCATCGGAAGCCGCGTAACGGCGTCGCACCGTGTCGCGCTGCACCATTCGTGCGCCGGTTTAAGTGCACGAACGCCGAAGAAGTCGGCCTTTATCGCAGCGACGTAACATCCGCTTTACACTTCAAATTGGAAACGTTTACAGTCCGCGCGCATTGTCCGCACAGGCCCTGACAGCGTGCCGAGCGTAACCATCAAAGACGTCGCCCGCGTCGCACAGGTGTCCGTAGCCACCGTGTCGCGCGCACTCAACGGCCACGGCAACGTGGCCGAAGACGTCCGCAATCGCGTCTTCGCCGCCGCGCAGGAGCTGCGCTACACCCCGCACGCCGCCGCGCGCAGCCTGAGCAGCCGCCGCACGCAGACGCTCGGCGTGGTGCTGCCGGACCTGCATGGCGAATTCTTCTCAGAACTGATGCGCGGGATCGACCAGGTCGCCCGCGCGAAGCGCCTGCACCTGCTGGTGTCGAGCTACCACGGCAATCCGGACGAGCAGGGCGCCGCGCTGCGTGCGATGCGCGGGCGCGTGGACGGTTTGCTGGTGCTGTCGCCGTTCGCGGAAATCCCGACGCTGCTGGGCGAACACCTGGATCCGGCGCTGCCGACCGTACTGATCAACAGCCAGTCCGGGCTCGATGGCACCGCGGTGTTGCGCGTGGACAACCACGGCGGCGCGGTGGCGATGGTCGAGCACCTGGTCGCGAGCGGCCATCGCAACATCGCCTTCATCGCGGGCCCGGTCGACAACTTCGATGCGCACGAACGCCTGCGCGGTTATCGCGATGCGCTCGCGCGCCTGCTGCCCGGTGCGCCCGAATGGGTGCTGCAGGGCGACTTCGACGAAGCCTCCGGCCATCGCGCCGGTCGCGAACTGCTGGCCGCTCCGCAGCGGCCCGACGCGGTCTTCGCCGCCAACGACATGATGGCGCTGGGCTGCCTGTTCGCATTCGCGCAGGCCGGCGTGCGCGTGCCCGGCGACATCGCGCTGGCCGGCTTCGACGACATCCCGCTCGCGCGCTACGTCCACCCGGCCCTCACGACCATTCGCGTCAACATCGCCGAACTCGGCGCGCGCGCGGCGCGATTGCTCATCGCGCAGATCGCCGGCGAAGGGACGGGCCCATCGGTCGGCGAGTCGTCGACGTCGTCCGGCGACGTGCTGGCGACCGAGCTGATCGTGCGCGAGTCGAGCGGGTCCAACCCGACTACGTCTGCTCCGTGAATGCCTTTGCCCCGGGCGTCACGGTTCCTTGTGTGTGTTCGCTGTAAACGATTCCACGTGGTTCGACATGCTTTTGGAGAGAGGAAGCATATGAATTCGAGGTTCCCCCGCTCGAGACATCCGTCGCGCCGGCTGCTTGCCTGCGCCCTGGCCAGCTGCCTGGCCGTCGCCGCCCCCGCGGTGATGGCCCAGAGCACCTCGGCCACCATCCGCGGCCAGATCACGGTCGATTCGGCCCCTGCGACCGACGCCCAGATCACCGCGACCAACACCGCCACTGGTTTGACCCGCAAGGTCCAGGCCACCAACGGCACCTACAACCTCGGCGGCCTGCCGCCCGGCACGTACCGCATCGATGCGGTCGCCAACGGCCAGGCGACGACGAAGACCGTGACGTTGCAGGTCGGCCAGACCGCGACGATCAACCTGTCCGCAGGCGGTTTGCCGGAAACCGCGCCGACGGGCGATGCGACGACCGTCGATACGGTCACGGTGACCAGCGAACTGGTGGCCGAGACGAAGACGTCCGAGATCGCCACCTACGTCACGAACAAGCAGATCGAATCGCTGCCGCAGGGCACGCGCAACTTCCTCGCCTTCGCCGACCTGGCGCCGGGCGTCGCGTTCGAAACCGGCAACGAAGGCTCCACGCGCATCAAGTCCGGCGCGCAGAACGCCAACGGCATCAACGTCTACATCGACGGCGTGGGCCAGAAGGACTACGTGCTGCGTGGCGGCATCAGCGGCCAGGATTCCAGCCGCGGCAATCCGTTCCCGCAGTCGGCGATCGGCGAGTACAAGGTCATCACGCAGAACTACAAGGCCGAGTACGACCAGCTCAGCAGCGCGGCGATCGTCGCCACCACGCGTTCGGGTACCAACAATTTCGAAGGCAGTTTCTTCTGGGATTACACCTCCACCGACTGGCGCACGCGCACCGTGTTCGAGGAGCGCGCCGACGACAAGGTGCGCACGAAGGAAGAGCAGTACGGCGCGACCTTCGGCGGTCCGATCCTGCGCGACACCGCGCACTTCTTCCTGTCGTACGAAGCCAAGGAATACGAGTCGCCGCGCACGCTCACGCCGGGTCGCGGTTTCACCATCGACCAGCTGCCGGGCTTCCTGCAGGAAGAGGCGGGTTCGGGCCTGTTCGCCGCGCCATTCAAGGAAAACCTGTACTTCGGCAAGGTCGACTGGCTGATCGGTGAGAACCACTACTTCGAGTTCACCGGCAAGTACCGCGACGAGGAAGAGCTGACCAACACCGGCGGCCAGAACCTGCCCAGCTACGCGACCAACAAGCTCAACGAGGAAACGCGCGCAGACCTGCGTTACCAGTACACCAACGGTCCCTGGCTCAACGACTTCCACCTCACCTACGAGGACTCGTCGTTCAATCCGAGCCCGTACACCAGCGACATCGCGTACATCCTCAGCAACCGCAGCGACAACGGCGATGCGGATTTCAACAACGTCATCGTTCGCAGCGGCGGCGGTTCGGACTTCCAGGACAAGGGCCAGAAGGGCTGGGAGTCCGAACCGCCGCCGCTGCGAACGATGACGTTGTTGAAA
>Ga0102593_1002069_pt1 | contig 16571 bp, 10 predicted proteins | sample AraplaCol_mMS_r2_2_FD_76862 | JGI IMG/M metagenome (GOLD analysis project Ga0102593, IMG submission 76862) | Arabidopsis root microbial communities from North Carolina, USA - plate scrape MF_Col_mMS_r2 (SPADES assembly) (version 2) | ecosystem: Host-associated > Plants > Roots > Endosphere...
ACGAAGAGCAGCGCATGCCACGACAGGCGCAGCCCTTCCACGCTCGGCACCGCGGACCAGCCCAGCACCGAGGCGCCGACCGCCGCCGCCAGCAGCACGGGCCACGAGGCCAGCACCGTGAGCGCGGTGTACTCGATCACGTCGAGTTCCGGAAGGCGCGCAGCCCCGCGCGTGTACCAGACCCAGCCCAGCGTGCCGACGAAGGCGATCGCGTCGCCCATCAGCGTGCTCGCCCCGCCAGGGGAGCCCGCGCCGCCGGCCAGCAGCCCCGAGACGGTCGCCACGCCCAGCAGCGCCAGTGCGCTGGTCAGCAGGGTGGTGCGCGTGGGGCGCACGCCGTCGAGCAGCCAGCGCACGATCTGCGTGGTCATGGGCGTGGTGGCGATGATGACCGCGCCGTGCGAGGGCACCGAATGCGCCAGCCCCACCAGCAGCATGACGCTGAACACGCCGAAGCCCGCCGCGCCGCGAAGCGCAAGCGGCCCCGCATGCCGGCGCAGCTTGCGCCACGGGGCGGCGCCGCGCGGCAGTATCAGCAGCACGAAGAGCAGCGCCGACAGCGTGTAGCGGATCAGCGTGAACCACACCGGTTCGACATGGTGGAGCACGCCCTTGCTCACGAGGAACAGGGAGCCCCACCCGGAGGTGGCGAGCAGCAGCGCGGCGGTGCCGGCGATGCGTTGGCGACGGGACATGGGAAACCAGCCTTTTCTTTGCGATGGATCGATGCCCCAAGAATCGGGGCTGCGGTCCGCCATTGCCATTCGCATCTTTGGACAGGGGGCTCCAAAAAAGCGAACGGACGCATCGGGCGCCGGCGCTCACAATCGGCGGCCATGGAGCTCTACCAACTCAAGACCTTCGTCGCCATCGCCCGCGAGGGCAGCCTGACCCGTGCCGCCGAACGCGTGTTCACCAGCGCGCCGGCAGTCAGCGCCCAGCTCAGGGCGCTGGAAGACGAGCTCGGCGTGAAGCTGTTCGAGCGCACGCCGCGCGGCATGTCGCTTACCGAGGCCGGCGTGCGCCTGCTCGACGAAGCAGAGCGCACGCTGGCATCGGCCATGCGCATGCGCTCGGCGGCCGACCAGCTGCGCGGGGCGGCGCAGGGCGTGGTTCGCTTCGGCACGGTGGTCGATCCGGTCGCGCTGCGGCTGGGCGAGGTGCTGGTGACGCTGGCGCAGCGGCATCCGCAGGTGGCGCTGCAGCTGAGGCAGGGGTTGTCGTACCAGACGCTCTCGGCCGTGCAGCGCGGCGATCTCGACTGCGCCTACGTGCTCAGCGACGCGGAGCACATCGAGGGACTGGAGTTGCACCGCCTCGGCGCGGTCGACCTGGTCGTGGTGCTGCCGGCGTCGGTGGCCGAGGCGCATCCCGGCCTGTCGCTCGACGAGCTCACGAACCTGCCGTGGGTCGGCACGCCACCCTCGTGCGTCCTGCGCGTGCATCTCGAGAAGCTCTTCGCTGGCGCAGGCCGCGAATACCGCCAGGGCCGCACGGCCGATGACGAAAGCGCCATCCGCAGCATGGTCGCAAGCGGCATGGGCGCGGGGCTGATCCGGCTCGACCAGGCGCAGCAGGGCGAGCGCAACGGCGAGCTCGCGATCTGGAGCGGGTGGCGCTCGCACACCTGGCTGTGCTGGGTGGCGCCGGGCGGTGACCGGCGGGCAGTCGCGATCGAGGCGGTCGAGGCGGTGAAGAAGGCCGTGATGGAGGCCTGGGCCTGAGGCTGCGCCTCGTGCGGGGGCCGGCACGAGTGGGCATTGCCGGGCGGAGTTGCTGAGACTCCAGGCGGCAGCGCGTGGTCAGCCAGCGGTCAGGCCGCGCGCAAATTCCATGGATTGACGGGATGGCGGCCAGTGTCGCGGCCTGTCATGATTCGCGGCTGCATGAATCACGAGCCGAAGAATCCACTCGCAGATCTGTTGAACCGCGCCAGGCAGGCCCTGGCGGACCCGGCGGGCATGCTGCCTCCGGCGGCGCCGGTCACCGCCGAGGCGGGTTGCGTGGTCTTCTTCGCCATCGGCGAGGCCAGCAGCCGGGCCCGCGTGGCCTCGGGCCGGGGCTCGGACATCGAGGCCGCCTGGCGCGCCGCCGCCGATGCCGTCGCCGCGCAAGCCAGGCGCGGCGCGCAGCCTCCGCAGCGCCTTCGCGCGGAGATCGTCGACAAGGTCGTGCCGATGAGCTGGGGCGAGCTGAAGGCCAGGCTCGCGAAGACCAAGCGCAACTACTTCAACGAGGGAATCGCCTTCGACGCGCGCTTCGAGTTCGCCCTGCTCGCGCAGGAGATGCACGGCAGCGCCGTGCTCTACAACGGCGACGTGGACCATGCCGAGCCCAACACCGGCAACCTGCGGCTGCACACCAAGCGGCGCTTCGGCCGCGAGCTCGACTTTCCTTCCGACGACGCCGCGCCGGTGTGGTGCTTCACCACGCGGGCCGTGTACGTCGATGCCCAGGGCGCGTGGCCCGTCACCGCCGAGGGGCAGGCCGCGGGCTTTCGCGAACTGAGCGACTGGAACGCGCAGCAGGTTCATGCGCTGATCGACGACGCGGGCAACTACCTCGCCGCGCAGGTCAAGCCCACGGGCGAGTTCCACTACGGCTGGTTCCCCTGCTTCGACCGCACCATCCCCACCTACAACACGCTGCGCCATGCGAGCTCGACCTACGCGATGCTGGAGGCCTGGGAGCTCACGCGCAACGACACGCTGAAGGCGGCCATCGACCGCTCGCTGGCCTTCCTCGCCGGCACGCTGATCCGTCCGGCCAACCTGCCCGACGGCACGCGCGCGGCCTACCTGCTGGACATCGGCAGCGAGATCAAGCTCGGCGGCAATGCCGTGTGCCTGCTCGCGCTGGTCAAGTACACCGAGCTCACCGGCGACGAACAATACCTGCCGCTGCTGGAGCAGCTCGCGCTGGGCATCCGCCACATGCAGGACCCGGAGACCGGCAGCTTCGTGCACGTGCTCAATGCGCCCGCGCTCGACGTGAAGGACAAGTTCCGCGTCATCTACTACGACGGAGAGGCCGCCTTCGGGCTGATGCGCCTGTACGGCCTCACACGCGACGCGCGCTGGCTCGCGGTGGTGGAGAAGGCCTTCGAGCACTTCATCGCCGCCGAGCACTGGCGCGCGCACGACCACTGGCTGAGTTACTGCGTCAACGAACTCACGCGCTACAGGCCCGAGCTGCGCTACTACCGGTTCGGCCTGCAGAACGTGGCCGGGTACCTCGACTTCGTGCTGGAGCGCATCACCACCTTCCCCACGCTGCTCGAACTGATGATGGCCGCGCGCGACATGGTGCTGCGGCTGGAGGCCGACCCCGAGCTGCGCCCACTGCTGGCCGGGCTCGACCGCGACAGGTTCGACCGTGCGCTCGAATACCGCGCGCGCTACCTCGCCAACGGCCATTTCTGGCCCGAGCTGGCGATGTTCTTCCGCAACCCGGCGCGCATCGCGGGCTCGTTCTTCATCAAGCACCACAGCTTCCGCGTGCGCATCGACGACGTGGAGCACTATCTCTCGGGCTACGTGGCCTACCACCGCATGCTGAAGGCTGGCGAGGCCGCGGCAGCGGCCGACGCTGGAGACAACAGCGCCACCGGCACCGTCGCATGGGGCGGCGACGTGAACCTCTCGCGCCGCCAGCACTACCGGCTGAAGGATCTCGGCGGCGCGCACAGGATGCTCGGCGACATCACCGCGTTGCGCGAAGCCGACCTCGGCATCGTGAACCTCGAATGCGTGGTCGCCACCGTCGGCGAGCAGGGCGTGGACAAGGGCGAGGCCGGCCCGTACTACTACCGCGCCCGCCCCGAGATGCTCGCGGTGCTGACCGAGGCCGGCATCGGCATGGTCGCCACCGCCAACAACCACAGCGGCGACTACGGCCCCGAGGCGCTGATGGAACAGCAGGCCCTGCTGCAGGCCGCGGGCATCGCCCACGCCGGCACCGGCCGCACGCTGGAGGCCGCGTTGCGCCCGGCCTTCCGCCGCGCGGGCGGCGTGCGCGTGGCGCTGTTCTCGCTCGACGCCACGCAGCCGAGCTTCGCCGCCACAGCCGCCAGCGCGGGCGCCGCCTGGCTGCCGCTCGAAGACCCCGCCGCATGGATCGCCACGCTCGCGCCGCGCATCGAGGCCGCGCGCCGCGAGGCCGACGTGGTGCTGGTTGCGGTGCACTGGGGCGCCAACCTCGAGACCGAGCCCACGCAGGCCGAGATCGCCGTCGGCCATGCCATCGTCGATGCGGGCGCGGACGCGGTGCTGGGCACTTCGGCGCACGTGCTGCAGGGCATCGAGACGTACAAGGGCAGGCCCATCCTGCACGACGCCGGCGACCTGCTGTTCGACTCGGTGCGCAACGACCTCGGGGATTCCGGCGTCTTCACGCTGAAGCTGAGCCCGCGCGGCGTGGAGGAGGTGGTGTTCACGCCCGTGGGCGTGGGCTTCGGCTTCTCGCGCCAGCTCGAAGGCGATGAAGCGCGGGCATCGAGCGAACGCTTCACCGCGCAATGCAGCGCGCTCGGCACGCGGATGAGCCCGCTGCCGGGAGGCCGCTGCGCGGTGCGCCTGTCGCCGCCCGCGCGGCCCGCGTTCCATGCGGACCCGTCCGGCGCCGGCGTCCAGGACTTCCGGCCCGCTCGCGCCATTGCGCCCCTGCCGACGCCGCGGCCTGAGTGGCTGGTGGACGAGGTGCCCAGGGAGGCGCGCATCGCGCCGCTGCAATTCGGCCCGCTGCGCCTCGTGGGGCTGCGCTGCGTGCCCAGGCAGATCGTCGGCCGGCGCATGCTGTGGGTCGAGTCTTTCTGGAGCATCGACGCGCCCGTCGCCGCCGACCTGCGCCTGCACTTCCGCGCCTTGCCGATGCGCAGCAAGCGCATGCCGCCATGGGGCGAGGGCATGGACCACGACCCCTGCGACTGGATGTGGCCCACCAGCCGCTGGGAGCCCGGGCGCATATACCGCGACCGCTACGGACTGCGTCCGCCGCGCGCCGGCCTGCTCGAAAGCGACGTGCTGCAGATCGAGGTGGCCGTGCGCGGCGAGTGGCCCGAACTGCCGCCCGCGCGGCGCCTCACGCTGTGGTGCGGCCTGCGCGTGCCGGATCTGCCCGTGCCGCTGCCTCAGCGCCCCGCGCCCGTGCTCTGGGCCGACCGGCCCGGCGCCGGCCCGAGCCCAGCGCCCGTGTGGACCGCCGACGAACTGCAGCGCGCCACCGGCGGGCGCTGGCTGGTCGAGCCGCCACCGGGCTGGTACGCCAACTCGGTGGTGCGAGGACCGGTGCACATGGGCGTGCTGCCGCAGCCCTCGCTCTTCGTCGCTTCCGACTACCGCACGCTGGCTGTGCACGAGAGCTACAGCAAGCCCAGCTCCGACAACTGGGACCGCCACCTGGAGCTGCCCCGCCTGCAGATGGCGTTGGCCGGGGCCGTGGTCGCGCACACGGTGGAAGGGCTCGATGCGGCCTTCCCGCTGCTGCAGGCCGACGACCCCATCCGCGCGATGCTCGCCATGGGCGAGGCTGCGCGGGAGCGTTTCAAGGGCCTGGTGGTGGGCGTGACCGGCACCGTGGGCAAGTCGTCCACCATCGCGATGCTGCGCGACCTGCTGCCCGAGCGAGCGCGCGTGCACACCACCGTCTACAACTACAACTCGCGCGTCGGCGTGCCCGCCACGCTCGCGAACCTCGGGCCGGACACCGACGTGTGCATCCTCGAGATGGCGCAGAGCGGCCTGTGGATGGACCGCGGCCCCATCTCGCTGATGGCCCGGCCGCACGTGGCCATCCTCACCGAGGTGGGGCTGTCGCAGACCCGGCAGGCTCCGACGCTGGAGCTCACGGCCGCCTACAAGTCGCGCATCTTCCTCGGGCTGGAGCCGGGCGGCGTGGCGATCGTGCCCGACCACATTCCCTGCCTGCGCCAGGTGGTGGACATGGCCGCGCTCACGGCCGGCGCGATCTGGGTGGTGGGCAGCGGGCCCGACGCCAATGTGCGGCTGATCGAGACCCGCCCCGAACCCGGCGGCGGCTGCCGCGTGCGCGTCGCCGCGCCGGGAGGCACCTTCGAATACCTCTTTCCGGTCGAGAGCGCGGGGCTGGTGCGCAATTCGCTGCTCGCGTTCGCGGCGCTGCTGGCCATGGGCTTCGACGGTGAGGCCGCCTGCGCGCGCATGCCGCGGGTGCGGCTGCCGGCATCGGTGATGCAGGTGCGTGCACTGCGTACGCAGGCCGGCGTGCAGGCCACGCTGATCGACGACAGCTGGAACGCCGAGGTCATGTCGATGCGCAACGCCATGGAGTTCGTGCGCAACTGGCAGCGCGCCGACAGCGGCCCGGGCGTGCTGCGCAAGATCGGCGTGCTGGGGCGCATCGTCAACCTCGACAAGGACGCCGAGGCCATGCACCGCAGCCTGGCGGCGCCGCTGCTGGCCTCGGGCATCGAGCACCTGGTGACGCACGGCAACGAGATGCGCTGGCTGCGCGAGGAAGTGCCCCCCGAGCTGCTCGGGCCGCACTTCGACGACGCCGCGCAGCTCGCGGGCTACCTCGGCGGCTTCCTGCGAGACGGCGACCTCGTGCTGGTGAAGGGCGACCGCGACCGGTCGGATTTCGGCAGCATCCCGGGGCTGCTGCAACGGCTATGAAGCTGCTGCACACGCTTCGAAGACTGCGCTTCGTGCTGCTGCTCGTGGCGCTGGCGCAGACCGCCTGCGCGCAGCGCACCGGGCCCGACGTGCCCAGAGTCTTCGCCGCCGGCGCCGACGAGGTGCTGTACTGGAACCAGCCCGCCGACCGCGCCCGCTGCCCCGACCGCAACGGCTTCCTGTGGGTGCAGGCGGCCGAGGGGCCGTCGTGCATCCGCTACTTCGCGAGCGACGACATCGACGGCGCGCGCATCGCCATCGTGCAGTTCTCGGGCGACCGCGACGGCGTGATGGACCAGGCGCCCACGCGCATCCCCGGGAACACCGAGGAGCTGCGCACGCTCGACGCGCAGCGCAGCCGCGACCGCGCGGGCGTGCCGTGGATCTTCGTGGCACGGCCCGGCACGTACGGCTCCTCGGGCGATCACCGCAAGCGCCGCCAGCTTGTCGAGTTCCATGCGCTCGATGCCGCGCTCGACGCCCTCATGCAGCGCCACCGGCTGCAGCGCATCGTGATCGTCGGCCACAGCGGCGGCGCCACGGCCGGCGCCGCGCTGCTCACGCTGGGGCGCACGCGCGTCGCCTGCGCGGTGCTCACATCCGGTGCCTACGGCCTGCTGGAACGCGCGCGCATGCTGGGCCGCTCGAAGGACGGCCGCACCGACACCACCGGCAGCACGCAGTTCTACGACCCGCTCGACCACGTGAACGGCATCGTGCGCGACCCGGCGCGGCGCATCGTGCTCATCGGCAATCGCGAGGACAGGAACACGCCCTATGCGCTGCAGGAGCGCTTCGCCGATGCGGTAGCCAGGGCTGGCCACCGCATCGAGCTGCGCACCCACGCGGCCGAGCCGCCCGACTTTCACGACCTCAAGGACCGCATCGCGCTGCATACCGCGTCGCAGTGCGCACGCGAGGCACTCTTTCCCTGATCACCGCACACATGAGCAATCGAGAACAGAAAAGCAGCGTCGCATCGCGCGAGTACGGGCGCATGCCCGACGGCCGCGTGGTCACCGAGTACACCCTCGACAACGGACTCGGGCTGAGCCTGAGTGCCATCAACGTCGGCGGCATCGTCACCGCGCTGCGCGTGCCCGACCGGCACGGGCGCAGCGGCAACGTGGTGCTGGGCCTGCCCTCGCTGGCCGACTACCTGGGGCCGCATCCGCACCTCGGAACCATCGTCGGGCGCTACGCGAACCGCATCGCGGGCGGGCGTTTCACGCTCGATGGCAAGGCGTACCAGCTGGGCCTGAACAACGGCCCCAATTCATTGCACGGCGGCGCGACGGGCTTCGGCAAGCGCTACTGGGAGATCGTGCCGGTTCCGGCGGAGCAGGCGGGAAGCGACGCCATCGCCATCGAGCTGAGCTACACCAGCGCCGACGGCGAAGAGGGCTACCCCGGCGAAGTGCGGCTCACGCTGCGCTACACGCTGAGCACCAGCGCGAACACCTGGCGCATCGACTACAGCGCCATCGCCGACAAGCCCACCGTGCTCAACCTGAGCCACCACGACTACTTCAACCTCGCCGGCAGCGGCTCGGTGATGGACCACCGCCTGATGCTTGCCGCGAGCCGCTACTGCCCGGTCGACGCGACGCTGATTCCGCTGGGCACAGCCGACGTGACGGGAACTCCCTTCGACTTCCGCACCGCGACCCGCATCGGCGAGCGCATCCGCGAAGGCCACGAGCAGCTGATGCGGGCCCATGGCTACGACCACAACTGGGTGCTGGACCGTGCCGACACCGAGCAAGGCCTGGCGCTCGCGGCCCGGCTGGAGCACGAGGCTTCCGGCCGCGTGATGGAAGTGCACACCAGCGAGCCCGGCGTGCAGTTCTATTCGGGCAACTTCCTCGACGGCAGCCTCTTCGGCAGCGCGGGCGCCAGCCTGCGACAGGGAGACGGTCTGTGCCTGGAGACGCAGCATTTCCCCGATTCGCCGAACCGGCCGGAATTTCCGTCGACGGTACTGCGGCCCGGGGAGCGCTTCCACAGCGCGACGGAGCATCGGTTCTCACTGATGGGTTGATGCCGCTCCCGCGATCGCACATGCAATCGCAGGTCAATAGAGGCTGTAGTGGTAGTCGTAGCTGCGAAACCGCAGCTGCGGCTTTCGAGGCTCGTCGAAATGGAGCTGCAGCAGATTGCGCGGGTGGGCCGTGTCGACCAGCAGCTGTTCTTCGCTTTCGGGCGACGCGGCCTGCGAAAGAGCGAGGCGCTTGAACACGTGGGTCAAGGCCGCTTCGGCCGTCTGGGGCTGGTAGTCGTCGTCCAGCAGCAGCGCGGGCTCGGCGATGTGCTCCTGGTGCAGCCAGTACCAGACACCTTCGTTCGGCGTCGCGGGCTGCGCGCCGGGGTTGCCCTGGTCTCCGGCGCTGTTGGGCGGCTCGCCGGCGACCACGCCTTGCGGGTCCCAAGCGAGGGCACCCAGGCCGTCGCCGATCTCCGCGAATACGGCCACGCTGCGGCGGTAGCGCGCCAGGACCGAAGGCGGCAGCAGCGCGCCGAGGCCGCCGTTGCCGTCGCCGTATCCGCCAAGCCCGAGCAGCAGGCCTTCGGCCGTCTGCAGGCGATGGGGCTGCAGGAAGTACGAGTTGTCGATCCGGATGTCGGCTTCGGCAAGCAGCACGCGCAGCGGGGAAGGCAATGTGGTGCCGAGGCGGACTTCGGCTTCGAGCAGCGCGGCCTCGGCCTCGGCGTTAGTGCCGGCGGGCGGACGGGCGTTGCCGACCTCCACCAGCCCGGAGAGTTCGGCGAAGGCGCGGATGCGCTCGTCCAGCGGCCTGGCGGTGTCGTAGAGAGGGTGGGAGATGCGGGCCATGTCGAGCACCGACCAGCGCCGCCTGAACGACGTGGCCTTGCCCTGGGCATCGACGTGCGATCCGCGCAGCTCGAGCCGACTCAAGTTCTCCGGCAGATCGAACACCACCGAAGGCCGTTTCTTCAGCCCTGGCAGCGTGGCCGTGTGCTCCAGCCTCGCGATGGCCTTGCCATCCGCCAGCACGTCGGCATTCACCTGCTCGCCGACCTGGAGCCATGGATGGATGCCTGCACGCCCCTTCGCCGCGTGCAGAAGCGGTGCGTCTCTCGCGAAGACTTTGGAAAGGAGATTGCCGATGTAAGAAGAAAGAAGCGCTGCCATGTTCGATGTGTGGATATCGCCGCCCGGGAGTCGATGCGCGGGTGCCGCGCAGCAGGACGCCGAGTATCGTTTCACGAAACTCCCGCACGCACTTCACCTCGACTTCACCGCGCGTGGGCACACTGCGTCCCGACAGCGGTTCGGCGCTGGTAGAGGCAAAAAAAGAGGGGGAGGGAAACCGCTCAGGGACCGCCTCGATGCCAGCCGCTGTCGCCATTCACCCGGCGTGTTCAAGGCCCTGCGGCCTTGAGCACCGCCACCACCCCAAGCTCCAAAGCTCCCGCCGTCAGGCCTTCGACGACAGGCGCCGCCGCGCCTTGACCGCGGACGCCAGCCCTTCGAGCACCGGCACCGTCTGCGCGAAGCCGATGCAGGCATCGGTGATCGACACGCCGTGCTTGAGCGGCACGCCGGGCTTCAGGTCCTGCCGTCCCTCTTCGAGGTGGCTTTCGATCATGATGCCCGTGATGCGCCGTTCGCCGCCCGCGATCTGCGCCGCCACGTCTTCGGCCACCACGATCTGGCGCTGGTGCTGCTTGCTGCTGTTGCCGTGCGAGACGTCGATCATCACCTGCGGGCGCAGGCCGTTGGCCAGCAGCGCCTCGCAGCTGGCGGCGACGTCGGCGGCCGAGTAGTTGGGCGCCTTGCCGCCGCGCAGGATCACGTGGCAGTCGTCGTTGCCGCGGGTCTCGAAGATCGCGGACATGCCCATCTTGGTCATGCCCATGAAAGCGTGCGGGGCGCGCGCGGCGAGGATGGCGTCGGCCGCGACCTTCACGCTGCCGTCGGTGCCGTTCTTGAAGCCCACGGGGCAACTCAGGCCCGAGGCCAGCTGACGGTGGCTCTGGCTCTCGGTGGTGCGCGCGCCGATGGCGCCCCAGGCGATCAGGTCGGCGATGAACTGCGGGCTCAGCAGGTCGAGGAACTCGGTGCCGGTCGGCAGGCCCAGCGTGGTCAGCTCCAGCAGCAGGCGGCGCGCGCGCTCCAGCCCTTCGTTGATCGCGAAGCTGCCGTCCAGGTGCGGGTCGTTGATGTAGCCCTTCCAGCCGACGGTGGTGCGCGGCTTCTCGAAGTAGGCGCGCATCACGATGAGCAGATCGTCCTGCAGCGAGTCTGCGACCTTCTTCAGGCGCTGCGCGTACTCGATGGCCTGGTCGTGGTCATGGATGGAGCAGGGGCCGACCACCACCACCAGCCGGTCGTCGCGATCGTGCAGCACGTCGGCGATCTCCGTACGGCTGCGCTCGACCAGCGCCAGCGTGTTGTCGCGCACCGGCACACGCTCCTGCAGCAGCGCGGGCGTGATGAGCGGACGGACCGCGCCGATGCGCACGTCGTCGATGCGGGTGGTGTCGAGCGTGCTGTCGCGGGAGCCGATTTCGGCGTCGTGGAGGGGGTCGTCGAGGCGGGGCATGGTCGTTGATGCAGTTTCCGGTGGATGCCTCGATTGTCCCCCCGTCGCGACGCCGGCCCTGCGGGGGGCTGCTCAGCCCGCGAACAGCGCGGCCGGCACGCCCGGGCTGTCGATGCGGACCCTGAAGAGCCCGCCTGCCAGCGGTTCGGCCGCCTCCTGCTCGGGCGTGAGGCCGTTGCGGGCGGTCGTGATGTAGAGCGTGCGCATGTCGGCGTCGCCGAAGGCGCAGTCGGTGACGTGGCTCGCGGGTATGGCGATGCGGCACAGCTCGGCCGCGCTCACCGGATCGTGGCAGGTGACGCAGGAGCCGCCCCAGTGCGCGATCCACAGGCGCCCGGCCGCGTCGGTGGTCATGCCGTCGGGCAGTCCGTCGGGTTTGGGAAAGCGATGCCACACGCGGCGGTTCGACACGGTGCCCGCTTCCATGTCGAAGTCGTAGGCGTACAGGTTGTTCAGCACCGTGTTGTTGAAGTACATGGTGCGGCCGTCGCCCGACCAGGTCGGGCCGTTGGTCACCTCGAAGCCGTCGTCGTGCTTCGTGCAGCGGCCGCCCGCGTCGTAGCGGTAGAGCGCGCCGGTGGGCGCCTTGCAGTCGAAGTCCATGCTGCCGGCCCAGAATCGGCCGCGCGCGTCGCACTTGCCGTCGTTGAAGCGGTTGCCGGTGCGTTCGGGCTCGGGCTGGTGCAGGTACTGCGGTTTGGTTTCGTCGCCGGGCGCGGTGGTGTCGAAGAGCGCGAAGCCGCGGCGCAGCGTGATGAAGAGGCCGGGTGCCGATGCGCGCTCGGCGATGGCGGTGATCTCCTCGTCGAAGTTCCAGGTGCGCTGCGCGCCGGTGGCCGGGTCGTAGCGGAAGAGGCGCGGCGTGAGGATGTCGATCCAGTACAGCGCCTGCTCGCGCTGCGACCACATGGTGCCTTCGCCGAGGTTGGCGCCTGCCGGCCAGATGCACTCGGCCTGGCCGATGACGGAAGGAGAGGGAACGGGGCTGCTTGTCTCTTTGCTCATTGGTCTTTCTTCTTTCCTGTTCGTGTCTGTCTTCTTGACGCGGCGGATCGTATCAAGGCATATTGATAACCGAAATCGAAAATCACGGCATCGATTGATATGCATATTGCAATGTCATGAGATGCCCACCCCGGAGACTTTTCTTGAATTCCCCCCAGCTTTCCATTCATCCCAGCCTCAAGGGCCGCACCGTGTTCGTCACCGGCGGAGGCAGCGGCATCGGCGCGGCCATCGTCGCCGCGTTCGCCGAACAGGGCGCGCGCGTGGCCTTCGTCGACATCGCCGAAAGTGCCAGCGCGGCGCTCGCACGGCAGATCGAAGAGGCCGGCCATGCCGCGCCGTGGTGGCGCGCCTGCGACGTGCGCGACATCGCCGCGCTGCAGAAAGCCATTGCCGATGCGGCGGCCGAGCTCGGCGACTTCGCGGTGCTGGTCAACAACGTGGCGAGCGATGACCGCCACACGCTCGAATCGGTCACGCCCGACTACTACGACAACCGCATGGCCATCAACGAGCGGCCCGCGCTCTTCGCGATCCAGTCGGTCGTTCCTGGCATGAAGCGCCTGGGCTTCGGCTCGGTGGTCAACCTCGGCTCCACCGGCTGGCAGACCAAGGGCTCGGGCTATCCCTGCTACGCGATCGCGAAGTCGTCGGTGAACGGTCTCACGCGCGGCCTGGCGGTGGATCTGGGCCGCGACCGCATCCGAATCAACACCGTCTCGCCCGGCTGGGTGATGACCGAGCGGCAAGTGAAGCTGTGGCTCGACGAGGAGGGCGAGCAGTCGCTCAAGCGCAACCAGTGCCTGCCCGACAAGCTGATGCCGGAAGACATCGCGCGCATGGTGCTGTTCCTGGCATCGGACGACGCGAAGATGTGCACGGCCCAGGAGTTCACCGTCGACGCCGGTTGGACCTGAATCCAACAGCCGAACGCAGAAGAAATACAAAAACTACGCAGAAGTCGCAGAAGAGACCGAAACCATTTTTTGGGTTTCCTTCTGCGACCTCTGCGAAACCTTCGCGCCCTCTGCGTCCGGCTGCCCGATCCCGTATTTCCTCAGTCGATCTCCATCTCCAGCTTGCGCCCGTAGACGCTGACGCTCGCCGTTTTCAGCGCCTTCATCATCACCTTCGCCGCCGGCGACGGCAGCCGGTCGGTGCGCGTGATGATGCCGAAGGCGTCCATGTGGCAGGGCATGTCCAGCGGCAGCAGCGACACGATGCCGTGCGAGGCGTAGTAGCGCGCCACGTCGGTCGCAAGCACCGCCACCATGTCGCTCTGCTGCAGCATGCGCGTGATGAAGAGCAGGGCCGAGCTCTCGATGGTGTTGGTCGGCGGCGCAAGGCCTTCCTCCTGGAACATCAGCTCGAAGCGGTGGCGCAGCACGCTGCCCGCGGGCGGCACGATCCAGCCGGCGCCCACCACGTCGCGCAGCGTGAGGCTGCTCACGCCCAGCAGCGGATGGCCGGGTCGTACCAGCGCGCACACGGGTTCCTCGCTGAGCGCCTCGTAGCGCAGCTGCGACTTGTCGTGCTCGGCGAAAAGGCGCGCCACCAGCATGTCGAGCTTGCCCTGCTCCAGCCGCTCGATCAGCACCGGGCTGGTCTCGATCTCCAGCGACACGCGCAGGTCGGGGTGTTCGCGCTTCACCATCGCCACCGCAGGCGGCATCAGCGTGAGGCCGGGAGCGGTGATGGCGCCCACGCTCACCTGGCCGAAGCGGCCGGCCTTCAGCGCGGTGAGCTCGTCGTGCGCCTGGTTCAGGCTCGCGAGCGCGACGCGGGCGTGGCGGATCATGGTCTCGCCGTACCAGGTTGGGCGCATGCCGCGCGGCAGGCGCTCGAACAGCGGCACCTCCAGCACGTCTTCCAGGTCCTTCAGCAGCTTGGAGGCGGCCGGCTGCGTCATGTTGAGCACCTGCGCCGCGCGGTGGATGTTGCCCTCCTCGGACAGCGCCACGAGCAGCAGCAGCTGCCGGGTCTTGAGGCGGGCGCGGATGAACCAGTGGTTGTAGTTGGTCATGGCTCCGGGCTTTAAACAAAGGACTGATCGGGTTTTCCAGAATCCGGCGATCGATATCCATTTTGCTTAAAAAACGATTGGATTGATATCAAATCTGTTTCTAGACTCCGGGCATTCCAAGAACAACAGAGACAAGGTCCAGGCCCCGGTGATCCACGGCGAGCTCCATCAGAACGTGCGGCAGTACATCAACGGCCGCTGGGAAACCAGCGCGACCACCGGTGTGAGCGCCAATCCTTCGGACACCAGCGAAGTGGTGGCCGAGTACGCACGTGCCGATCGCCGCCAGGCCGAGGCGGCCATCCGCGCCGCCACGGAAGCCTTTCCGCACTGGAGCCACAGCACGCCGCAGCGGCGCGCAGATGTGCTCGACCGCATCGGCACCGAGCTGCTCGCGCGCAAGGACGACCTGGGCATGCTGCTGGCGCGCGAGGAGGGCAAGACGCTGGTCGAGGCGGTGGCCGAAGTGGCGCGCGCCGGCCAGATATTCAAGTTCTTTGCCGGAGAAGCGCTGCGCGGCGGTGGCGGCGAAAACGTGGCCTCGGTGCGCGCGGGCGTGCAGGTCGACGTCACGCGCGAGCCGGTGGGCGTGGTGGGGCTCATCACGCCGTGGAACTCGCCTTTCGTGGTGCCCGCATGGAAGATCGCGCCCGCGCTGGCCCATGGCAACAGCGTGGTGTTCAAGCCGGCCGAACTGGTGTCGGGCTGCGGCTGGGCGCTGGCCGAGATCATCAGCCGCGCCGCATTGCCGGCGGGTGCCTTCAACCTCGTGATGGGCAGCGGCCGCGAAGCGGGGCAGGCGCTGGTCGACAGCCCGCTGGTCGATGCGCTGAGCTTCACGGGTTCGATGGCCAACGGCGAGCGCATCCTGCAGGTGGCGGCTGCGCGGCGCGCCAAGGTGCAGCTCGAGACGGGCGGCAAGAACGCGCTGGTGGTGCTGGCCGATGCCGACCTCGACCGCGCGGTCGATTGCGCGGTGCAGGGCGCGTATTTCTCCGCCGGCCAGCGCTGCACCGCGTCGAGCCGGCTCATCGTCGAGTCGGCGGTGCACGACGCCTTCGTGGCGAAGCTGCGCCAGCGCCTGAAGACGCTGAAGATCGGCCACGCGCTGGAACGCGGCGTGGACATCGGTCCGGTGGCCGACGAAGACCGCCTCGCGCAGGACCTCGCCTGGGTCGACACCGCACGCAAGGAGGGCGCCGAGCACGTCTGGGGCGGCGAGGCGCTGGAGCGCGCCACCGCCGGCCACTACATGAGCCCCGCGCTCTTCCTGGCGAAGCCTTCGCACCGCATCGCGCGCGAGGAGATCTTCGGCCCGCTGGCCTGCGTGCTGCGCGCCGACGACTACGACGAGGCGCTCGCGCTGTGCAACGACACGCCCTTCGGCCTGTGCGCGGGCATCTGCACCAATTCGCTGAAGCACGCGATGCATTTCAGGCGCCATGCCGTGGTCGGCATGACGATGGTCAATCTGCCGACCGCGGGGGTGGACTTCCACGTGCCCTTCGGCGGCCGCAAGGGGTCGGGCTACGGGCCGCGCGAACAAGGGCGCCACGCCGCGGAGTTCTACACGACGGTGAAGACCGGCTACATGCTGGCCTGAACCGGACGGGGTTCTTTTCAGTTTCGTTTTTCATCACCCACGCCAACCGGCATTCCTCGAATCATCAAGAAGGAGACATCCCATGACCATGAATCGCCGCACCCTCAATACCGCCCTGGCCGCCGCCGCGCTCGGCGGGCTTCTGCCCGCTTCCGTGCTCGCGCAGAAGAAGCTCGTGCTCGGCTTCGCGCAGGTGGGCGCCGAGAGCGAATGGCGTACCGCCAACACCGAGTCGATCAAGTCCTCGGCCAAGGAGGCGGGCATCGAGCTCAAGTTCTCCGACGCGCAGCAGAAGCAGGAAAACCAGATCAAGGCCATCCGCTCGTACATCGCGCAGAAGGTCGACGTGATCGCCTTCTCGCCGGTGGTCGAGTCCGGCTGGGAGACCGTTCTGCGCGAAGCCAAGGCCGCGAAGATCCCGGTGGTGCTGACCGACCGTTCCGTCAACACCAAGGACGACTCGCTCTACGTGACCTTCATGGGCTCCGACTTCACCGAGGAAGGCCGCAAGGCCGGCCGCTGGCTGGTGGAGAAGATGAAGGACCAGAAGGGCGACGTGAACATCGTCGAGCTGCAGGGCACCGTGGGCTCGGCACCGGCCATCGACCGCAAGAAGGGCTTCGAGGAAATCATCAAGGCCGACCCGAAGTTCAAGATCATCCGCTCGCAGACCGGCGACTTCACGCGCGCCAAGGGCAAGGAGGTGATGGAAGCCTTCCTGA
>Ga0102593_1002074_pt1 | contig 16542 bp, 18 predicted proteins | sample AraplaCol_mMS_r2_2_FD_76862 | JGI IMG/M metagenome (GOLD analysis project Ga0102593, IMG submission 76862) | Arabidopsis root microbial communities from North Carolina, USA - plate scrape MF_Col_mMS_r2 (SPADES assembly) (version 2) | ecosystem: Host-associated > Plants > Roots > Endosphere...
CCCCTCCCCACGTTAGCCGATCTTTGCTGGATTTGGCTAGAAACGGAACATGCGAGATTGGCCTATCCTCAAATGCCATTGGCTCTTTCGCAATCTCACGATGCCACGGGCCTGCGAGAAACAGTCCAAGGGAGACATTTAGAGCTAAAGCTGTTTTTTGGAAAGGGCAAGAGGCCATCGTGCAAATTCGCTTATTGTGCAATCCAGAATGACTTCAAATTCTTGTTTCCCTCCCTTCACGCAGTCTTAACTTCTGCAATTACTCGCCGCTCTGCCTCCCACCCCTTAGTTTGAATCTTAGACGGTATGCGCCGTGAACTAGGTCCTGTTTGAAGTCGATCTTGATCAGAAGCACCCTAATAACGAGACAATCGCATTCCTCTGAAATATGGATCTTGAAAGATCTGCTGGCACTTTTGCCGGCGACGTTGTAGCAGAACGGGACGAAGCCAAGACCAAAGACCTTCAATGTCCTTCTCTCGGGGAGCGCTCAGTTGACCACGGTGAAGATGAGCTACTTGGAACGGAAATGGATGAGATCCTTGCAGCGAAGATGGTCATTATCAATGATGTAAGTACGCCTAAGAGCTGGTTACATTGAAAGCCATCTTAGGCCATCCTTTGCGACCCAAACATTCAGACCATGCTCATTATTGAATTAGACAATCGATGAAATCGGGTTTACGCGCCACCATTGGAAACTTTTCTGTTTGAATGGCTTCGGATATGCGGTGGACTCCCTAATTCTTCTCATTCAGTCCATCATCTCGGGTCAGGCTAGGCTGGAGTTCCAGCCGGGATACGCTACTGGTCTGACTATTGCGGTATACGTCGGTATGCTTGCTGGCGCCATCTTCTGGGGATTTTCTGCAGACATAATCGGTCGTCGGTTTGCGTTCAATGTCTCCCTATTCGTATCCTCAATTTTCACTGTGGTAGCAGGGGCTGCTCCGTCGTGGATAACCTTAGGATTATTTGTTTGCTTAAGTGCGTTCGGTGCTGGGGGGAATCTTGTCCTTGACACCACTGTTTTTCTTGAATATCTTCCTAGTAAAGATCAATGGCTCTTAACATTGATGGCGGCCTGGTGGGGTGAGTGAAAATCTAGCTTCCACGCATTCTTGAGAATTTTCCTGCTAATCCTATCAATCATATAAGGTCTTGGTCAACTCATCGCAGGCCTTTTCGCATGGGCTTTTATCCCGAACTACTCCTGTGCTGATGCAGCCAACTGTACCAAGGAGAACAATCCGGGATGGCGTTATGTGTGGTACACATCGGGCGCCTTTGTCTTCGTCTTATCCATCCTACGGGTCACCATTATCCGGCTGCAAGAGACCCCCAAATATCTAATCGCGGAGGGAAAAGACTCGGATGCGGTTCGTGTACTTCAGGAAATTGCGACGCACTATAATCGCCCGTGTAGTATCAGCTTGGATCGGCTGGAGGCTTGCGGGTTATCTCGCTCTGGTAATCATACCTCAATGGCCACGACACGCAAACTCTTGAAGCTTGAGGAAGTGGTTTATCATTTGCGAGGCTTGTTTACGACTCGGAAAATGGCAATTTCAACAACATTAGTTTGGTTTTCCTGGCTTCTAATTGGACTGGCGTATCCATTGTACAACGTGTTTTTGCCTACCTATCTGGAATCGCGCGGTGCAAGCTTTGGCCAAACAAGTGCTTATATCACATGGCGTAACTATGCGATTAACAATACCTGCGGTATTTTTGGACCCATCCTGGCAGGCCTCATGTGTCGTTCGCGTTGGTTTTGGGGTCGACGTGGGACCATGATCGTTGGTGCGATGATTACTATGGTCTTTTTCTTCTGCTATACACAAGTACGCACGGCCAGTCAGAACCTAGGCTTCACCTGTGCAATTTCGTTCTGTTTGAATATATACTATGGCACACTTTACGCATATACGCCAGAGGTTAGTCGAAATACCTGCCAGTGGGCACTACCTCAACTTCGACTAGAAGTTAGGATAGACTTTGAAACGTTCTCACTGAAGTGCATTCTTTAGGTTTTCCCATCCGCTCATCGAGGAACAGGCAATGGAGTAGCCATTGGTCTTAATAGAATTATGGGGATAGTGAGCGCTGTGGTCGGAGAGGCTGCTGATGTGGGTTTCTATGACACTTCCTGCCATTGTCTTTTTGTTAAAGGTCTATAATGAGATGCTAACCGCTTAGCTAGACCTCGACCCCGGTCCCAATATTTATTTGCGCTGCCTTGTATATCATTATGGCAATCGTGGCGGGTGCTTTTCCCTTCGAGCCATATGGTAAGCGAAGCAGCTGAAAGCAAATTGGCTTGGCTCAACTAGCCCATCAAGCTATAAATATTTCGAAGGATATGTCATAAGAGAGCCCTTGTTAAACCTAACAATGATGAGCACAAAAGAATTGAACCATAACAATCATGACTTTTGAATTCTTCGAAACGATATCATCGAATAGTTGGTAATTGTGAAGTTATATGATATTTATTTGAAGAGAAGACAAATTGACCATTCGACAACGGGTTGCAAGTTCAAACTTCCGCCATTTCATAATCTGGAGCTGTACAGGGAGAAATGGTCCTCATAACGAATATTGTTAGTGCGTGCGAGTTTTCATGCCATTTTCAAGTGCAGAGTAGCTTGATCAACTGCCAACTACCAGTACACTATTATGATTGGTATGTACCGCAGAGCGATATATGAACAGCGAATAAATAGTTAATCTAAGCGTGTTATGTCCTTGACCGTGGAACTGAACAATTACTGTAAAGCGTCTCAGGAACGTAAAAACCTTCAATGGTTGATGATTCAAATCATTTAATACAAGTTTAGTTGAGCTTCGGCTCAGCTAATGCATTAGTGTTTCTAAGAGTTCTCAGTCAGTAGATAATTCATTTATCTTAACATTTTCCAATCTTCGTGCTTCGATGACCGAAACCCTGAAAATGGCTGTATGATACTTAAGAAAAGGCGAGGATAGTGCAGGTCTCGTCGATTGAATGGCGATCGGAGCTTTCGGTTGCATTCTACAACAGGATTGAGCGGCAGCGGCACTTTTAGCTTGAAACTGATGCGGGCTGTTTTGGATGACGATTAAAATTCAGAAGGTTATTTATTAGTGGACCACGAGCCCGGATTAGAGGAAGTGCAAGTATAGAGACAGACATGGCTGTCTCTATACCATTGGTGCGCAGTACACACAGTTTCTGGCACTAGTAATTTCGATCCCCCTTGCAGTAGACGTACTAACTCGTCACCAATACAACTACTCATGCTGGGAGCCACCTGAGCGAGTTATAAAGCAACTGAAGTTCCCACCGAAGGACTCGGGGTGAACCCCAGACCGCACGACGCGACGTGCCGGTGTTCAACTAAAATAATATCTTCGAATTGCTTCGGTTAAAGTTGCTATTGCTACTTTTACTACCAAAAGTTATTCAGAGATATTTATTATCAGAGGGCGCAAGTGATCCGTTTAAATTAAAATAAATACGTACTCACTTATACGCCTGATGACGACATTCTCGTATTCAAAGTTTGTACATGCCTAGATATTCCATAACCTTTGACAGAAATCATCCTCAAGAAACTTCGATCCATATGAGTTTATAATCCCCCGTACGAACACGAAAGCAGAACTTTATCGAGTCTTTTGATTATGCGTGTCGCAATAGCTGGAGGCACTAGTCCAACCCTCGGTGCATCTCTCATTGATGCTCTCTTGGCCACTGGCGGTCGTTATGTTCCAGTTATCTTATCCCGGGAAAAGGTGGCGACTCGGAGTCCAAAGATGCATCAAAATGGCGTGGAAGTTCGCCAAGTAGACTACCATTCACATAAATCACTCGTGGCTGCATTGAATGATGTCGAGGTGGTTTTAAGTGTCCTGCTTATACCTGGCTCCGATTGGGTGACAGCCCAAGTTAACTTACTTCATGCTGCTGAGGAAGCAGGTTGTCGCCGGTTCGCACCGTCTGAATTTGCTCTATCGTCATCGTCACAGTCTAAGGTTGATATACTGAAAGCCAAAAATGAGGTTTGGCATGAAGTTCAAGCCTCGGTAGACCAAGGGCGGATTGATGCCGCTCGCTTCCCATGTGGCATGTTCATGAATTATCTCGGAATCGGCTGCCCTGGTGGTGAGAACCGAGAGAAGGCTCTCGCTGGATTCCAGGAAGGGCCGTATATGGTTTATCTTGACAGACAACCATCTTGGGTGGAGGTACCTATTCGCGCGGACGGAACGACTCCCAGTTTGAGCATGACTGATATCCGAGATGTTGGCAAATTCGTCGTCGCCGCTCTAGATCTGCAAGAACCTTGGGCAGGTAGAGAGCTCGGGTTTTCCGGTGACACTTTGTCCTTTGATGAATTGATTTCTCTATGTGAGAAACATACTGGCAGGGTCGTAGAAGCTCGTCGAGTGACGACCGATGAGCTAAAGGCACGACTATCTTCAGTTTCGCCAGATCAATTTATCAAACGCATGGAAATCCAACTTTCGATTGTTTCCGCCCATGATGGCTCTGTGGTGGAGCCAACTTTAAATTCGATGTCATTTGTCAAGCCCACTACAGTTGATAAATATCTTCAGCGCTACTGGGGCCTTTGTATGGATGACCGCCATTATACTCATGGAGCCCAGCATACAATCTAGGCGGGGCTTTTTGAACGCGTCTACCGTGAAACTATATGACTTTTATGCGGAAGACAGCGGCAACTCAGCTGGAGAGGAACCGGGAATATTTGGAGAGTATTTGGAATCGCTCAAATTGTCACCAATGACCTGTTACGAGATATTTTTGGCCTTAGACTAGCACTTCTTAGTTTGATCACTGCTATGTGCGCACTCTTTCAGAGCCTCGGCAATGAAAAGCAGCTTTTGGACATTCCAGCTACTTATATCGTGCAAGAAATTCAGAAATCGCAGAATTTATCTCCATTGGGTGAGAGCAGTTTAAGAAATGCGCACCTCCCTCGACCGGCACCAACTGTGCATCTGGCGAGTTGATGAACATCTGAATCTCTTCTTTCGCATTTGCCACCGAGTACACAGCATCCTTGGTACCCTATAACATTCGTTAATAGGATAATATTGTCATTTAGGGGGTAACTTACATGGAGCCATCGAACAGGGCATCGGATGTCAGAAAGGCGCAGGTGAAGTCCCCCACGCTCGGCAAGATTGATCGCGGCCATGCGAAGTCGACGCCGGCCCTCCTCGCCAGCGTAAGTAGACTTGATTGTCGACCTCCAGAAATCATGGGTCTCCTGCGAATATTCATTGAACCCGATGCTGATAAGTGCATTACAATAATTGTCGTCTGGTTCGAAGTAGGGATCACCTTGGCAGCCTGCCCACTGCGTCACGAAGCTAGAAACAATTGCTGGGCCATCCCAGCAATCCAACTTGCGACTTCGGTCAGATTCGCTGTCCATGGAGGTTCCTAGAGGGATCACCCCAGCAATCTATCTAGGATTAGCTTTAAACAAAAAAAAGGAAACAAAACGGAGTGTCAGTGAGTGGAAACCTTTTCCGGTCGTAGCAAAGCCATCTGAATAGTGACCCATCCACCCTGGCTTGTGCCAAGAATAAATGCTTTATCAATATGTAATGCATCCAGGACCTGCAGATTCATTTCGGCGGTATCCCAATATGTCCATTGTTCGCGTGCGGTGCGTGTTTGACCATGACCCAGTAACTCGATCGCAATCATATTCATTTCTTCCGCCAATTTTGAGTCGTTGAACTGTGCTCGATATAGCTCCGAAGACGTGGTAAAAGCATTCACCAATACTAGTGTCGGCTTGCTCGAATCATAGGGGCGAGGCATCTGGTAGGCCGCATCGATGCCACCCAAATGGGGCACATGGATGATGTTAGTGCCCGGCATAATATTTGTCTATGCAAGGAGATGAATAACCCGAGCCTCTCTCTTGTATTTAAATCTATTATTTCGGGGTCACACCGTCTCTTGTGTAAATGCCCCTCTTCAAGACCCGCTTCAACCCCTCCACTTGGCTGAAAATTTCGGAGATAATTGACCCCAGCCATTCAAATTTCATAATTCGATCGTTTAGAATCAGCCTCGTGTTTGAAAGACTGAGGGGGGTAATGATCACCAAGAAATTTGGTCTAAATCCGTACCTAATACATAGTATTGTACGTGTTCAAGCCTTACAGCAGCATAATCACATTCCTTCAACTAATTCCACCACGGGTCCGGTAAAATTTCTCTTGCCGCCAAGCAAGTAATAATATACAGCTCCAATGGCCATCCATCCCATCGTCACAACGACACAGTAATTCATGTTGACTGCCGTGACCGGTTCGACCGTTGGAAACGTACTGAAGACCATTGCTAAGACTAGCCACAAAAGAGCGGCAACATTTACAACGGGGCCCCACCGCATTCCAAGATTGAACGACCCCGATCCAAGACCTCGAACGATGCAGCTTGACGATCGACGACCATAGAACAGCATAAAAAGAATCGGCGAGAAATAGGATGCATACATGCCTAAGATGGCCATGGACAATACCGCATTGAATGCAGTAGAGCTACCGAGATAGATCAGGCCTAGCAGCATCTGCAGGAACGATACAAGCACCACCATCCGGACGGGAACTTTGAGGCTCGGGCTGACTGTCGACAGAAAATTCGATGTTGGTAGTCCGTTGTCCCGGGCAAAAGCCCATGCTGTGCGGCTTGTAGAGGTCACACACGCAGCATTAGCTGCCACAGCGACTAGGCTAATGCATAATGCCAGAATTGACGCCCCAGCCGAGGAATTGGTAACATTGAAAAACAGCTGCATGAAGGGGAAACCAATCTTGGATTGTAGAAGCCCGTCAAGATCTCCTAGGGCGAAGAGTAGTACTATTGTGTATATCAGACCAATCAGTCCATTGATTGCCACGCTGCCGATCATAGCAAGGGGTACATTTCGAGAGGGCTTAGGAAGTTCTTCGCTGAGGTGGCAAGCGGCATCATATCTGATCAGTTATAAGATTGAAGCTGTCAGCATGTGACTTGGGTCTATCAAGAATGAAGTCTTGGGCGAAGATTCTTACCCGAGAAAGGGATAAACGGTGCTCAGCAAGCCAACAAGCCAGGAGACGCCATCATTAGTCCATCCACTTGTGTTAGAGAATTCGGTGAAAACGTATGTCGCGGTGTGTTTAGACGACAAAGAACCGAGCACTGAAACAATGACAATGAATCCGACAACATGTAGAATTCCTGTAAATTGTTAACTCAGACTTTCGCTTTTTCAAACACCATCCCCATTTGACAAGTGAAAATACTCACCAGCGGCGAGATTGGTATGAGGTAAGATCTTAGACCCCCAAATATTTACAGCGGCTGAATACGCCAAGACAGCCCAGTAAAAGAGCATTCCTTGCCATCGTAGCGGCGTATACGTATCGAGGTGGTTAAGCGTGATTAGTGCCTGCAGTTGTAGTCCTCCTGCGAAGGCGGCGGAAGCAGAAAAAACTAGTTGTCCCCCAATTGAGATCCAACCAGTGAACCAAGAAGCGGTCGTCCGGTATGAAGGAGGCGTCAGACAGTGGACCCAGTGGTATTGACCTGACTGAATATCAACAAACCATGCATCGTAAGAGTAATGGTATCAGGTAGAGAGATATACCTCCGGCGGTGGGGAAAATAGAGGCAATCTCGCCCAGAGATAGCACTATAAACAAGGTTCCGATCAAAGCGATGATGCTAGGAGGACGAACTTGTTAGTGAAGGAATGGTTTTTGGCTCTTAATCGACAGCCTGCTCGGTAGTTGGAATTCTCACTAATTATAGAAGAGGCAGGGGGCGCCCCCATTTGTCAGAGCGGTGGCTACGACCGACGAAAGGGCTTCCCATGTAGCCATCAAGGAAATTTGAAGGCAGACAATCGACCATAATGAAAACTCACGACGAAGCTCTTGGACATGGCCCAGAGCCGCAAGCTGGTCTTCATCGCTTAGGGGCTTCTCCGGGGAGATCACCTTCGTATCCGTGGAGATTGCGTTTGATGGTATATTCATAATGGAACTCCAGGGAAGGGAAAGCGTTGGTTCTGGTATTTTAACACCCAGGACAGCTCCACATGTCACCCAGGAGAGGTCTTTACCCTCTCATATAAATTAGCCCAGGCGAACTAGCCTCGGGCAAAGCGGAAAGGATGATGGCTCTATCAAGATACAATGGCGGCCAGGAATCCGCACTTCTATAGCCTTCATTGGGCAGACGCTTATCATTGGCCTTATCAGGACAAAGAAGGGATCGGAGTACAGTATTGATCACCTGAAGTGTCAGGATAAGCATCCCTGATATGGCCATGACCTCCACAAAATGCGGGGAAGTTCCGTCCTTCATAGTAAACTTGTCAATGATTGGTCCCCGGGATACTATTAGTGGCATAGCCAATGAAGGTGGCAAGATTGGCAAGGGTATGAAACAGACGAGATGTACTTCGTACTACTAGCAGGATTGCATAGTTGGCGCACGAAACGCTTAAATTTGTATAGTACTAGCATATGGAGACTCAGATACGAGTATTACACCAGTGCAGGACTTATACAGTCCCAATGATAGAATATTCATTGCACTACTAGTACGAGTAAGTAGACAGTGATATTTGTCTTGAAAGTCATATGGCGAGTTCTGTTAACTAGTATTTGGTGCGTCTTGATAGCTTCAAGCTCCACCTTAATCCTAGTATTATTTACCCTTTACTAGTGATAACTTGCATGATACAATCTCGGAACCCCAACAGATAATAGATATTATTAAGCGCTATGGAGTTCTCGGTTTGAACTGGCAGATGTCAGTACAATAGTACACTAGAAATCATCAATCTTTCTGATCTCGAAATCCAAAATGCCTAACTAGGCTAAACTTGCGCACCCCCTCAAAAGGAAGACTAATGAAGTCAATCAAGTGGATCTCGCGGAAGCTCGGAATGGTGCAACGGAATGGAATTGTCGATAACTGCTCCGATGAATGAATTGTCGGACAATCAGAATTTCATAAAAGGGCAACTTGTATCCTCTATCATATCTAGCCACAAATCAGTTATTAGTTCCTTCAGTTAATATCTTGTCGCTTCTATAACTTTTATAATGGCCCATCCGCTTGCCATTCTCTCCTCCGCGGAGACAAATCTGGCACGTGATATTGTACGTGCAGCACAACCCAAGGACGCCCTACTCGACTTTCGAGAAATTTACTTGCAAGAACCTCCCAAATCTCAACTTCTGGAATTTTTGGCACTGGAGCATGCAGGTCGTCTTAGTCCCACCACTCCACGCCCACCGCGTCTAGCGTTATGCCAGTATGATGTTATTGGCCCTGATCGCATCCCTGAATATCAAGAGTCCGTTATCGATCTCGTTGCTCGAACACGAGTTAAACACACTGTTGTGGGCAAACAGCACCATGCTGCTCTGACTCTGTTCGTTCCTCTTAACCTTTATGTATTCCAATATTCTTTTTCATCAATGCTGATTATCGTTTATTTCCATTCATTTAGAAACGAATTCGATGTGCTTGTTGACCGATGCATGAATTCGCCCTTGTTTCAGAAAGCCATCGCTGACTTCTCTCTCCCCGATGGATTCGAGGTTGTCATTGAGCCCTGGCCTTATGGGGGTCTGGATCATACTGACGAGAATCGTCGGTTTTTCCAGGGGCTTTGTTTTGCCCAGGATAAGCGATCCGGCAATGCGGATTCCAACTTCTACTCTTTCCCATTGCCTATTATCCCCGTCATGGATGCCCACTCTCAGCGGATCATCCGAGTTGATCGACCAGCCACAGGAGGCAAAGGGGATGGACTCCTAGAGCAAACCTTTAAGCGAGACATCATTGGTCATTGCAAGCCCTCGGAATATGTACCTGAGCTACTCCCCGAGGGAACACGTAAGGACCTTAAGCCCTTGAACGTTGTACAGCCCGAAGGCCCTTCTTTCCACGTCACAGGCGAGTCCCTGGTCGAATGGCAGAAATGGCGTTTCCGTGTCGGTTTCAACCCGCGTGAAGGTGCAACGATTCATGATGTGTGGTATGATGGTCGCAGCGTATTGCATCGTCTGGCGATCAGCGAAATGGTATGTTTGCCTTGACTGGTGTCTTTGATTCTTTTACAATGATAGTATTCTCTCCAGCTTCTGCACATGTATGACTCACTAGATTCTCTATGCTGACACCTTTTTCTTCAGACTGTACCTTATGCCGACCCCCGACCTCCATTTCACCGCAAGCAGGCCTTCGACTTTGGCGATGGTGGTGGTGGCAACATGGCCAATAATCTCTCCCTTGGCTGTGACTGCTTGGGTGTAATAAAATACTTCGATGCCGTGATCACACAGGCAGATGGGACAGCCGAAAAATTGCCCAATGCAATTTGTCTCCACGAACAGGACAACGGGATTGCCTGGAAGCACTCTAACTGGCGCACTGGCAGGGCTGTGGTAACGAGAAATCGAGAGCTTGTCGTGCAGTTTATCATCACGCTAGCCAACTACGAGTACATCTTCGCATATAAATTCAATCAGTCAGGTGACATAACCGTTGAAGCCCGTGCAACTGGTATTCTGAATGTCGTCAATATCGATGCGGGCAAGATCAGCGACTATGGAAATGTGGTCAGCGGAGGTGTCTTGGCCCAGAATCATCAGCACATCTTTTGCGTCCGCATCGACCCGGCTATTGACGGGCAAAACAATTCGGTGTTGGTGGAAGAATCGCATCCAGTTCCGATGAACGCGGTCACCAATCCGAATGGCAACTTTTATCAAATCAAGAAACAGACTATTGAGCGAGCATCTTGGGTCGATGCAGCCCCGGAATATAACCGAACTATCAAGATGGTCAACTCGTCCAAAATTAACCCCATTAGTGGAAATCCCATCGGATACAAATTTATCCCTCTCGCAACCCAGAAACTCCTGGCTGATCCGGAATCGGTTCAGGCTCGCCGAGCCCAGTTTGCACAACACCACGTGTGGGTGACGAAGTATCAGGATAACGAGCTGTACGCAGGTGGTCGCTACACTCTACAGAGTCAGTATGAAGTGGACGGTGTCGCAGATGCAGTTCGCCGAGGGGACCCAGTGGCGAATACCGATGTCGTGGTCTGGAATTCATTTGGTATCACTCATAACCCTCGCGTGGAAGACTGGCCTGTCATGTAAGAATTTCTACCCAGCCACTCTGACCTACTGTGAAGCCTTTAGCTAACGATAACAGGCCCGTTGAGACCTTCCAACTCATGATTCGCCCGGCAGACTTTTTCGTAGAGAACCCATCTATTGACGTTCCCTCAAACAAAAATGTGTCGTCTCGACTAGCAGGCAAGGAATGCTGCCGGAAATCTCACATTTAGACTAACTCAGCCGTCAATGGAAATGTATGTATCATAATTATCATAAGTCTTTCATGAGAAGGCAAAGGAAGGAAATTGAATAATAATTTTTTCTCCACCGATACATCTTCTCCCACAGAGATAGACAAGCAATTTCCTCTACTTTGTATAATTCCGCCATTACAAATTCGAAACAAGCACAGGCTTAGGAAATTGAATTCCAACGCATAGCAACACACTTTTTACGAGCGGACTCTTATTAGTTCTAGTAACTAACTTATAAGGATTGATTCCTCGTCTATAAAATAGTGCTTCCTTATTCTCAAACTAAAACATTACCGTTGACTTCTTGCAGTGGGTCAATGATGAATTCCGAGGTTTCCAATGTCGTTTAGTGGACCTTTCAACCTTCTATGAAGCCCTCCTTTTGGAACCGATTTTCAGTCTCCACTGCAGGATTTCCGCTTATCTTATTTCTGTTCCCCTGTGTTCCGTAATTTCCGAGTAGATAATTCTCTCCTCCCACCATTTTTTGTCTTTTTCTAGTCAGTGTTTTATTGCGATTTTATGAAATTGTCTCAAGATGACCTTGGACACGAGACCGGAAGAGGATTCAGCCTTGTTGCGCCCTCGGAAACGAGCAAAATATACTCAAATGGCCTGGTATGCCTTCATTCCGACTTTCCGATAATGGTAGGTCTTTGAACTAATCATTGTAATTTGGCCCAGTAATGAATGTAAACGACGCAAATTGAAATGCAGTGGCGGCACTACATGCATACGTTGTGCCCGCGACGATATTGTCTGCATCTATGCTTCAGGTCCCCAAAAACCTACAGCGCCACCTCTAAATCCCGAAGCCAAAGATGATTCGTAGGTCAATTCTTATTTCATTCTATCTTTCATTGATGTTTCTTGGGTTTCTTTGTTGCTCGCGGCCCAGGACTGGTCACTTGACTCCTGGGCTAACCAATATTATCTTTCAGGGCTAGAAGTGGTCATGCGCGCCTTGAGGCTGTCGACCGGGAACTTGATATTCTACGCGAGGATATGCGGACTCTTTCCGCTCGTCTCAAAAGGGTTGAAAGTGCAAATACTGCTGCCTCGTCGAGCATCTCTGCTAGTGCCCCCCCAACGGGCCTAAAGCGCATCCTTGACCAACCTCAATCGCCTTCTTATGTGGGACCTACAAGTGCTGAATTTGGTCTGGATCAAAGGGCTCATCGGCCATTTCATGACGAATTTGGTGGCCATGAAGCGAATTCCACTTGCATGAAATCGGAGGATGATGATGGTGATAATAATTGTCCAGTGGCTCAGAGTCCGCCTGGGTCAGCGACCCCTGAGAAACGATCAAGCCGAGGCTCATTACAAGATCTCGGGTTAGAGGAAGCACTACGCCTTGTACAGGTATATGAAGATACGGTCGGTATCATGTACCCTTGCGTCGACCTGGCCAGTGTGCGTACCTACGCAGTGGAGTTCTATCATTCACAAAACTCTATCTTCCCACGGCCGCCGATACTAAGCTCCTCGATCTCAGATCGAGATTGGTTTCATGCTCGTGATATCCAGATCTTGAAAATTCTTCTCGCCACAGCTCTTCTCGTAGAAACTCATGGCCAAAGTGAACGAGCGGCCGAGCTCGCTGATAGCGTGGAGGACCTTTTTGCAAGTCGACTGAAGGTCGCCCAAGTGGACATGAAAGAGTGTATGATTCTGACACTACTGGTACGATCAGCTCCTTTGTATGTTTAATTTTCTACGATACTTATTATTGCAGTCGATTTTTCATTCTTATCGTGATGACGAGGTTATTGCATGGCGACTGACTGGAATGGCTGCCCGAGGTAGTATGGAACTTGGACTTCATCGACAAGAATCATGGCAAAAGGCCGGGGGTGCATTCCCTGGTGCATTGGAGTGGATGTGGGCCAGTCGACTATTTTGGTGTATATATGTGCTCGATCGCAAATGGTCTTTCGGTACTGGTCTCCCATTTGCAATCCAGGATTGCGACATGGATACCAATCTACCGGAGCCCGGTCATTCTACTCCCTACTTGACATGTCTGATTTCTCATGCTCGACTGGGAACAAAGATCTGGGGCTTAGTGGTAGGATGGTCTAATCGATCACGCGGAGCGATCTCAGAGGGATGTGCTTTGCTTGATAGTCAGGTTCAACAGTGGGTTCATTCAATCCCACGCGAGCTACGTTTCGACCCTACCTGGCGTTCTTCTGCAGGGCCGGAGCATACCGATCGCACTAGGATGCTCCAGGTTCTGCTTGCTTTACAAGCCAATCAACTCCGTATCCTTGTTTATCGACAAAACCTTCTAAGCGCCGATCGGATTGCCAACGACATATCCGGTGCTTCAACGGCCGTCGAAACAGCAAAGAGCACAATTCACATGCTGGATTACTATAGTCGAGTATCCAATGTATATTTTCAACGCCCAGAGCCCTTCAATTGTTTTCTGATATCAGCTCTTGCGGCCTTGTTTTTAGCCGTGTTACATGCGCCGAGCCGTTTCAGCCACATATGTCGGCCGGAATTCTATGCAGCAGTCGATATGGTCCGTCACTCGGCGACCAAGGCTCGGACTTCTCGAAGATTGCAGAAAATAATTCGCAGTCTTAAGCGCATTCAGCTTAGCGTACCTTGGCCTGCGCATCGTCCTAGTCAACATGCAGTTCTCGATTGCAGCAGTTCAAACACCTCTTTTCGCTCAACTGTTGACTCTTTTCCAAAAGGGAGTAATCCATTCAATTCTCACAGCCCATCTGACAGCGAAAGCCTGAAACTGGCTTCAGATCCTCTATCCGCTCTTCTCCTACATGATGTTCAGCAAACACCCGGGATTTCAACGCCACAGCTGTCTTCAACCAGCCACTGGCCATCATCACCCAAGATAGCACACGATACAGAGTCCAACGAATGTCAAGATTTGAGTAGCTTCTTCGAAATTGCTGGAGATCTTTGTTTTGATCTTCGGGCCGATATCGCCAGCGAGGATGGAATAGGAATGTCTCACACTGCCACAGGGGGGAACCCCAACCCCCTCGAAGCGGTTCAGGCAGAGGATGAGGCGCTGACGAGGGTAATAGCTGGCTTGCTGTAACTAGTTCCTCTTTAATATATTGGTAGTACCAGCCCTATGATTCAAGGATCAATCCGTGGACATTCGTTTTGAGGTTTTTAGTTAACAAACCTCGGTTAAATCTAATTATTCAAGCAAGTAGCCGTGCAGACTGCAACTGTCAGTGGTGCTTTTGTTTGCAGATATCTGCCTATTAGCCGACTGAAGAAGATCCCCCGCAGTCAAAGTTTCTCTCGCTGTTATGCCATTTTCTGCACCCCAGTGTGGTGGCCCCAGCGCCATACATGAGCCATTTCCCACCAGTCGGAGCGATGTCGAGGCCTAGTCTCACTTTTCAAACACAAGCCCCCCATTGCCCTTCATTCCTCGAGAGAGCTAGTATTCTTTCGGCCATGGATCAGAAAACCAAACCGCCAATCCCAGAGAGACTTCATGAGACCCTTTTGACAAGGTCTCCCACCCGAACTCCGTTGTACTCCGTGTAGACGAATGGGCCGTGCACTGTGTTGATCATATAACAGATAAATAGTGCTTTGGGGCCATGAACAGTGCTCTATACCTCTTCACGGATTTCGTCATGATTATTCAGAAGCTACACACCCCGGCGATTTTCTTTGCATCTCTCGTGCATGGATACGCCAACCCTGGCAGTTGCTCAGGGGCTTGCAATGTTCATGACCCTTCTTTAATTCAAAGGTCCTCTGATAATGTTTATTTCCGCTTCTCGACCGGAAACAAAATCTCCTATGCAAGCGCATCTTCCATAGCGGGGCCTTGGACTGTGGTCGGGTCCATGCTACCTTCAGGATCATCGATTGATCTTGCAGGAAATACTGATCTTTGGGTAGGTCAAGGAGCGTCATTCAAATTTTTCGATTCTGGTCGCATTCTATCGAAACCTGACCTTCTATCATTTCTATTTTAGGCCCCAGATGCCCAAGTTGTGAATGGTGTCTATCATGTCTATTATTCGGTTTCAACCTTTGGATCTCAAAATTCTGCTATCGGTCTTGCTACGTCCAGTACTATGAATCTGAACTCTTGGACAGATCATGGCTCGACTGGGATTGCTTCCTCGTCATCTAAGGCATATAATGCCATTGATCCAAACCTTATCAATGCCGACGGGACTTACTATATGAATTTTGGTTCTTTCTGGCATGACCTCTACCAGGCGCCCATGAATTCTGCAGCAACCAAGGTCTCCTCGTCGTCTTACAATGTCGCGTACGATCCCTCTGGCTCCCATGCACAGGAAGGTGCCTACATGTACAAGCATGGAAGTTACTACTATCTGTTTTACTCATCTGGCACTTGCTGCGGTTATGATACTTCTCGCCCTGCTGCGGGCGAGGAGTACAAAATCAAAGTCTGCCGGTCTAGCTCCGCGACTGGCAATTTTGTAAGTCACTATGCGTTGAAATCCAACAACTAAATACTAATATTTATGTCCAACCAGGTTGATAAGACCGGCACCGCATGCACGAACGGGGGGGGTACAACTGTGTTGGAGAGTCATGGCACCGTATATGGACCAGGTGGACAGTACGTCAATCCGTTTTCAGAATGCAATATTAACACATCGGGCAGCTAGCTGTACGATGTTTGATGACAAGAGCTAACACTTAGCAGAGGTGTATTCACCGACCTAACTTTAGGACCCGTGCTTTACTACCATTATGTTGATACTACCGTGGGCTACGCTGATAGCCAGAAGCTATTTGGATGGAACAAAATCGATTTTTCGTCCGGGTGGCCTGTGGTGTAAAGATATCAAATATCTTTGGGTGTGATCCAAAGGATCATCAAACTGGATTCGGTATAGGCTCCTTTGGAATAGGTATGGCAGGAGCCTAGGGATGAATTATCTGAGTCTAGTAGACTCCAGTCTACTAAACGTATAGCATCAGCTTATGATCGATTTTTATTTTTTGTGTTGTAGCATACATTATTACAGATTTTCGAAGTTCAATTGTTGAACTTCGAACCCCATCACCCCCCCCCCCCCCCACCCCCCCCCCAACCACACCTCCCCAACCACACCACCACTCATACATGCCATATCTT
>Ga0102593_1002075_pt1 | contig 16533 bp, 22 predicted proteins | sample AraplaCol_mMS_r2_2_FD_76862 | JGI IMG/M metagenome (GOLD analysis project Ga0102593, IMG submission 76862) | Arabidopsis root microbial communities from North Carolina, USA - plate scrape MF_Col_mMS_r2 (SPADES assembly) (version 2) | ecosystem: Host-associated > Plants > Roots > Endosphere...
ATGCTGGTGACCACCTACGAGGTGACGGTCGAGATCGAGAACGAGAACCGACCGGCACTCACTGCCAATTGGATCACGATCATTCAGTTTGACCCGAACGACAGGCCTAAAGGGATTTGACGCCAGCTCGCGCCAGCGGGTGTCGACTTGTTGTTTTGGCTGCACGCGATTTCGTAGTGTCACGCCGGAATTCTCGATCTGCTGCGTCGGCAATTGCGCGCTGGCATCATCCTTCGGGCAGGCGAAACGGGTTTGAGTTGAATTTCGCTGTAATGGAGGCTGATTAATTGCATTCGTTCCGTCTGGCCGCTGCGGTGTTGCCGCTACTTTTGTCATCTTGCATGCTCGGGCCCGACCATGCACCGCCGGAAACGCCTTTGCCGGAGAAGTTTTCCGAGGGTGCAAAACAGAGCGCCGGCGATGTTGCGGTGTCGGCGTGGTGGGATTCGTTTTCAGATCGTACGCTCAACCAGTACGTTGCCTCCGGCCTGGATGAGAACCTCAGCGTTCAGCAGGCGCTCGAAAGGGTTAATGCCGCCGCCGCGGACGTCACCATCGCTGGCGCCGGGGGCCTTCCCAAGGCATCACACACGACAAGCGGCGAGATCGGCAAAGGGGGAGATGTCACGAGCACACAGAATATCTCCAGCGTGCAACTATCGTTGACCTGGCTGCTGGACGTATTCGGTCAGTACCGGCGCAGCACTGAAAGCGCACTGGCTTCTCTTGATTCTGCGCATGCGGCTGTCGACGCCGCAAAGCTAGCTCTAATCAAAGATCTTGTTTCCTCCTACATCGACGCCCGGTACTACCAGCAGCGCGTCTCGATTTCCCGAGCGAACCTGAAGTCCCGCCAGGAGACCTACGATTTCACGAATTTTCAAGTCGAAGCGGGAGCGGCTTCCAGGCTGGATGTCTTGCAAGCCGAAGGACTTGTCCGATCGACGATTGCCGAAATACCAAGGCTAGAACTGAATTTTCGCGTGTCGGCGCATCACATTGCGGCCCTCCTCGCTTTGCCGTCGGAAACAGTGATCAAGCAACTGCAGAAAAGTGAAGGGCAGCCGGTCTATCGCGGAAAGATCAATGCCGGCATTCCCGCCGATCTTATTCGCAATCGATTCGATATTCGCCAGGCTGAACGGGATCTCGCCGCCGCGACTGCACAGATCGGCGTGGCGGAAGCACAGCTTTACCCCGCGATAACGCTCTCCGGCTCGATCACCCCTTCCTATATCAAGCAGCGCGGCCGTCACGGGGGTATCTTGAAATGGTCCTTCGGGCCGAGCCTTGACCTCCCAATTCTGGACGGCGGCCGTTTGCGGTCAAACGTGGAGACTTCTAAATCGGACGCCGCAGCAGCCTACATAAGCTGGAAATTAACCGTCCTGACAGCTGTGCAGGAAGTCGAGGACGCTTTGACAGCCATCCGACGCGACGTTCACACAGAGAACTCACGTCGCAGGCAAGTAGAAACGATCGAAGAAGCACTGAAGCTTTCGACGGCCTCGTACACGGATGGTGCCTCTTCTCTCCTCGATGTTCTCGAAGCGCAAAGGCAGGTGTCCAGCGCTCAGGCGAGCCTCGCTGCGGCGATCCAACAACTGGCCAAGGATCACGTGCGGTTGAATGTAGCAATCCGCGGTGGTTTTGCGGCTCCCAAAGTCGCGTCACCCAGGGAGGCCTCGACGGTTGCAGCCGCAAATGCAAACATCCAATCCGCACATTCGCAATAGCCGAGCGCTGGATGCGGGATGGTTTAACCTGATCACGTCATTAGCGCGCCAGCGCCTGAGTTGTATTGGCGCCGGCCGGGAGGTCGTCCAATCGCGGCACATGCCCTTCACCACCTCCCGCTTACGAGCAGGGCTTAGAGCTAATGGGATGGTCCGCCCTGTCTCCCGAGAGCATAACGGAGGTGGGCAAAGGAGGGCTGAAATTATGGATCGCAACCAACTGCGCCAATGCGCCGTCTTCGGCATCGATATCGGAAAGAACCTCTTTCCCGTGGTCGGCCTGGATAGTTCCGGCGCGAGACGCTACTGCAGTTCTTCGAACGAGCGAACAGAACGCTTGTCGGAATGGAATCCCGTCCGGGTTCCCAATGGCTTGCGTTAAGTTGCAGACGATGGGGCATTCCGTCCGCATCATCCCGGCGCAGTGAAGTCTATGTAAAATCGAACAAGAATGACATCATCGATGCTGCGGCGATCGCAGAAGCTGCAAGGCGACCGACGATGCGCTTCGTTGGCATTAAGCAAGCCGATCAGGTCGATCTTCAGATGTTGCATTGGGTGCGTATTCCGATGAAACCGGCCACCGATTCCGATTTGAAGCCGGCCATTTTTCGGGCTGATCCTGGGTCTGTTTGATGTTTGGATCGGGTTTTGTGTCAGGTCAAGCTTTGCTGTGTTTCAAGCGCCATCGGTGAACGCTGTTTGCGCATACTTTCGCCAATGAGATCGATGCCTCGGCGTTGTGAACGAGGCGATCCAGTATCGCATCGGCGGCGTTGGATTTGAAATAATTTCCCACCAGCGATCCAGGGGCACCTGGCTTGTGACGATCGTCGAGCGACGCTCGTAGCGGTCTTCGATGATCTCGAGAAGATCGCGGCGCTGATCATCGTTGAGTTTTTCCGGTCCCCAGTCATCGAGGATCAGCAGGTCGGTCTTGGCGATAGATTTGGGGATTCTGCCGTATCGCCCGTCACCCCTTGCAAGCGCGAGCGTGGCGAACAGCCGGGGAACGCGGTGGTATGCAACGGAGAAATCCTCGCGGCATGCTTTGACCGATGGATGCGGCCCAGCGCCGAAAGCGATCTGGTGTCCACTCAGCGTATCGCCGGTGGGAACTGGGCATGTGATCTGGGTCGGCTCCATGACGACAGCCGCCATAGCGGCGCTGATGGACGGCGATGCGCTTGCCGCGGTAAAAGATCTCGATGGTGCGCGCCGTTGCTCTAAGATCGACCTGCTGGCGAATGAGGGCATGGGGGACGGAACTAAAGAAGCTTTTGAACTCGACGTGATAATCGGTCGAGACACGGACCAGACGCCATTCGGCGAATTCGTAGTTTCAACCCGGGAGGCTAGCGAGCGCAGCACGTTCGACACGTTCAAATACTTGCCGCCGGGTAACACCCAATCGACGCATGAGGTGATCGTTGATGCGATCAAGTGCCAATAGCGGCATTGGCCTCAGCCAGCGAGAAGAAAGTCAGCTTGCGCAACCGCCCCAGGATGCAGGTGGCGCATGGCGGCGTCGTCATCGGCGACGAGAACTTGTTTCAATGGCGTACCTTTACTGGTGCAGTCGATCAATAAAATCACGTCGTTTCTATTTTCAGTTCCCTGCGCCATGTTGGAAAAGAGAAGCGCCCCAAGGGTGGAACGCTCCTCGGATCTTCAATTAAATGAAGCCGAAATTTTCCGCCGTGAGCGAGGTAAGATCCGACATGTCGTGCAGATTGTCGACATGAGCGAAGGCATGCGCGTGGTTCGCAGAATCAACATAGGCTAGTGTCGCACCGTGAGTTTTGCCATCTTGACCGAGAGTTTTTTCATCATGGTAGACAATGATGTCACCGGGGGCTTCGTGATCAATAGCAGTCGCGGCGGCAGCGGCAGACGCAAAGCCTCGATCAGTGATTACCACGACATGCTCGCCGTGCGCGCCTTCGGCCGCGCCGTTGTAGAAGGTGTCCACAAATTCGCCCGGAAAGCCCTTGGAATGATTGATGAAATTTGCATCAAACAGATTCCGGTCACCACCGAAATCTGCGGCGTCCAGGACAAAGCGGTCCTGCTTCGTGTCGAAATCCATCACACTCGTATAGCAGTGCGTTGTTCCAACCATAGGGTTGTGGAACCGAAACACGAAGGCGTCGCCGTCGTCGCCGCCAGTCAGAACATCTGCGCCGTCACCAGCCACAAGTATATCGCGGCCAGGGCCGGCGTCGAGCACGTCATCGCCCTCGCCGCTATGCGGTATTACGCGGTGAGGGTCGGTGACGTATAAGGGGTAGGAGGCGTCGCTGTACAAGAGATCGTCACCACCGTCGGCATGGATTACGTCTGAGCCATTCCCGCCGTAGGCAGTGTCATGGCCCGGACCGGCCATGATGTAGTCTTGGCCGTCACCAGCTTTGATCCGATCATCGCCGTCGCCGGCATCAATCCAGTCATTCTTCTTGCCGCAATCGATAGTGTCGTTGAGATTGGATCCCCAAATAAAACCGCCTTTATCACTGCCTTTGATATTCATCGCATATACTCCTTATTAGGCAACGGGCGCCGCCTGTGCCCCTTATCTTTTCCAAGAGCGAATTAGTGAAATCCATTGTTTTGATATGACCTATTTGAATGACGGATGCGAAAATGTTTATCTCGGCGGCACCGTGCGCCCTTCGCGGTGGCCGGCAGAATATGAAAAAAGACTTGGGGCGATGACAATCGGCGGCCAAGCAGCGGCAACAATGTCCGCGACACCTCGTTGACGAAGGCGAAAGCTTCCTCCCTCGTATGCGCTGCAGACATAATCTGCAGAGCACCTGATCTTAGGGTGCTTTGCAGATCGGAATCCTCAGCTCCAGGCATGGAGCGGTGGCTTCTCGCCATTCAGGAAATACTTACCCAAAATGGCGTACTTCCAGCGGACCGGGTCGTGCAGAGTATGGGTGCGGGCGTTGCGCCAGTGGCGATCAAGCCCGTGCTCTGCAAGGGTTGAGCGCGTTCCTGCCAGTTCGAACAACTTGTTGGTGGCTGCAATCGCGATTTCAGTGGAGAGGATCTTCGCTTCGGCGGTAACGATCTGGGCTTCCGCAACGGTTCAGGAAGAACAAATTGGCGATGCTGATCACCAGCAGGAACAGCACCGAGATACTGGTCCCGACGACGCCGTTAATGTTGTGAATATCCTCGAGCCGACCGTCGCGTCCTTATGACACGCTTCTCCACCAACGGTGAGCCCAACACGGCGGGGTCGGAGTCGGACGGGCGTCTCACCCATCACTCGCGAGTTGCCCAGACGGTTGAACCGGCCTCGGGATCGGGCATCGCACCGCAGGGTCGGCAGCCGCTCGGCCCCACCCATTGGCTGACCGACGATCATATCACTGCGGATTACAGGCTCCTGGACCAGGAGTTGCAGGGACGCTCTCCGGATCTGGCCGCCCGGACGGGCGCCGTGAATTCCGTCGTGGCATAAGCTCAGCTACAGTCGCGCTTTCGTTGTGCGAGCCTACGTTGGCGCGGCAAATGCCGCCAGCTGGGAAATTAGCCAGAATATATTCGTAAATATAAGTCCGTATGTTTTCCAGTCTTGGTGGAATATCAATGTATTGCCGCTCTTTGACATAACGTAGACAAATATATATTTAAATATATCCTCCGCGCCCCTTGTCTTAAATCAGGCAATTGTAGAGAGTCTGCTTATGAAGGAGGTATGACGATGCTGAAATATTCAAAAGGCGAAGGGCAGTCGCAGTGAGGAACGTCGGGGGCTATGGTCCAGAAGGTAGGGTCAGGGACAGCAGGGACAACGCCCCCCATGTCCCAAAGAGCGTTGGGTTCACACAAGATCCAACGGATGTGATGCGAAACTTGATCCAGTCGAGCGATCTGGCTTTTCTCATGGAAGCTCATGATGCCTTCTCCGCGGCTATCGCGGGTCAGGCGGGGTTTGTAGACCTTTGGCGTCCAGCCCAGAACCGGATGTTAGTTTCGCTCGTTACGGAGTTATATATGTCGCTAATTAAAAGAAAAATCTTATTCGTAGGCGTCTCGACCCTAATGGCATGCGGCGCGTCGGCGGCCGATCTAGCTGACCACAGCGTTCCGAGCGCCCCCTCTTATGACGCACCGGGAACCTTCTCGTGGGTCGGGGCTTACGCCGGTCTTCACGGAGGTGTCGCGGCCTCCAAATTCAACCCGTTCAACAATGATCGCGCCCCAGCGGTGGGCACTCAGGTAGGTTACAATTTCCAGGCCGGACCGGGCGTTTTCGGCGCAGAACTGGAAGGCTCTTACATGAACAACGAAGTGCGTGTGCCCGGCGGGAGGGTGGAAAGCCGCTTCCGTGGTGCCGCGAAAGCGAAGGCTGGCCTGGGCTTTGATCGCACTTTCGTCTACGGCACCGCGGGCGTCACAACGACCGAGTTCGAGGGCCGCCGCCTCGTATCCGGATCGGACAAATGGAAATCCGGACCGGATAGCTGGAAACAGGGCTACCTCTGCGGTGGCGGCGTCGAGCACGCGTTTTCGGGCGGCGTGTCGGCAAAGATCGAGTACAACTACGTCATTAACAACGCTGTCCCGACCCCGAGCGGAGGCACCAGCTCGAAGTCCGACCTCAACGATAATGTAATTAAGGCGGGCCTTAACTTTCGCTTCTGACGAACTCGTCTGAAGCCTTGAGCAAACCCAAATACCAGGCAACCGCCCGCACGATCGGCCATGCCTCGAAATGCCGGCCCTTGAAATCATCGATCGATTGCCGCTTCAGCTTTTCGGCAATAGCATTCAGAATCGTCGGCTCGCTCCACAACTTTCGGAGCGGCAATCTCTCTTCCCATGGTCAACATACCGTTAAGCGCCAAAATTTGCGACATGCCCCGCTGCGAAGTTGTCAGTCGTCTGCCGTACGGTTCCGAGTGGATGCCAAGCTATAGCGATCGGGCTGATGCACTCGGTTAAATTGACGGCTCGAATTGTTTTTCAGACGAGCGGCGCCAAACGGTTTGCCGACGACGATCCCGCCTGGAAGATGCGCTTTTTGGTTGTATGTATCAAGGGTATCTAATATGGTTTTCAGAGTTTAGCCGCCCACGGAACTGGGCACTCACTGCTTAGATGTGACGACGTTAATCTTGCGCCGAACCGGGAGGTTGTCGTGAAGGAAGAATCCTCAGCGGTCTCGAATCTGGTGTTCGATTTCCTGTCAGAGTCAGCCAGTGCAAAGAGCAAAGACGATGTGTTACTCTTACTTGGAAAAATTTCACAATATTTCGGGTTTAGCTATTTCGCGATATCCGGCATCCCCTCGCCTCCGGAGCGAATTGATCCCTATTTCGTTTTTAGCAATTGGTCCGCCGGGTGGTTTGATCGCTATCGTGAAAACAACTATGTCCACGCCGACCCCATAGTGCAGCTTAGCAAGACATGTGATCACGCATTTGTTTGGTCGGAAGCTCTGCGAGATCAAAAACTCGCTCGGCAGAGCCGTCGTGTCATGAATGAGGCACGCGAATTCAAGTTGATTGACGGCTTTAGCGTTCCTTTACACACTGCCGGCGGGTTTCAATCGATTGTCAGTTTTGGAGCGGAAAAGGTGGAGCTCTCAACCTGCGACCGAAGCGCGCTCTATGTGATGGCGGCTTACGCGCACAGCTTGCTCCGCGCCCAAATTGGGAATGATGCCAGTCGAAAAGTTATGGCCTTACCCATGATCACAACGCGAGAGCGCGAAATCATCCATTGGTGTGCCGCAGGCAAAACAGCAATAGAGATCGCAACGATTCTCGGACGATCCCATCGAACCATTCAAAATGTCATTTTGAACATCCAGCGAAAGCTCAATGTGGTTAATACACCTCAAATGATTGCCGAAAGCTTTCGTCTCAGAATTATTCGCTGAAACATGTGGAGTTTTCGGGCACTTCAAAGATTGGGCCTATTGGATCACGACAGCCATCATGATCTGATGGTAGCCCGTTGAAATGCAGAGCTAAATTTGCGCCTGAATTGATAGACAGGCGCAACACAGTTTTCGGTAGGTCGAGCAGACAGGATCCATTGGGTGGCTGCGAGGACGTGTTTTGAATTTGTTTCCTCAGAAGTCGTCCAATGACCACCTACCGCCAGACGGCCCCCCCGAATTGACCAGTCGCGTCTTTTGGGGTGATCCCCGACAGATCGCAGTGGCTGGCATTTTCTGGTCGGGCAGCTTGGATTAGCCGCGCACTTTTGACCGGAGCATTTATCATGCAATACGCGTTAAAGCGTGCGGGTAGCCCTGGCAATGTATTCGCCAGGTTACCATTTGGTCTGCAGTTGACGCTTGCCCCCTCCAAACGTCCGGATGGATCCACGGGCTCACCGCTGAAGTCGCATGTTTTCCCGGTTGACGTACCCGGATTTCCAACCGGGCCGGCAAGCGTGACGCCGCGGATCACAACGCCAGTTTCTACGGGCTTCGCCGCGACCTTGCCTTTTTGGTGCTCCTCAGCCGCGGCTCCCTGCGCGAAGGTGACGGTCAGGGCGACAGCAGCTAGGTATCCGAAAGCTCTCAAAGTAGCAGTCATTAAGCTTCTCCTCTTTTGCCGGCCGGCAAGATGTCACTTCCGGACCGATGTCTCCGAATCGAATGAAAGGATCTGCGACCCTTTCAAGTTACCGAAACTTGATCAGGTAGTTCACGGCCACGTTCTTGGGACGCGTCTCAAGAGCTGTGCGTGCCGGATTTTCCGGTGAGCCTGTCGATTTGCTTGAAATGGAAGTTCCGGCGGCACTGCCCTGTTGCGAAATTCCCGCCGGCGTCGTTATCTCATAGGGATGCGCATGAACTTGCATAGCATCGCATTGGAGGGACCCAACAACATTCGCAACATTATTGCCGGTTGGATCCAGCCGTCGTTTCGCGTCAGGGTCCATACCGGCACCGGCATCGAAACCACGCAGGAACAACCCACGGTAGTCTGGAATCCGAAATTCCAGATCGGCCGTAGAATTCCGCTCTCCATAGAGTCCGCCGAGAACGGCGTAGAGTTCTGGATAGGCGGTTGCCCTGAGATAGCGTCCATCGCAAAGCATCCATCCCTGGGCTTCGACGTAGCTGATAGGAGCTTCCGCATTTGTACCCGCAGCCACGCCAGAGCTTGCGCATGGTGTGTTGCTCCAGATTGTATTGACCGAGCTCGAGAAGGGGGCAACTTGCCCCGCAAAGGGACAGACCGCACCGATTGGAGGCCCTGCAAACATCTTTGGTTCCTCGGTCAAGATTGATGCGTGAGGGAAGGAATGCCAATTATCAGCAACAACAGGTACTCCCAAGCATCAGCTCCGCCCTGACGGGCGGAGCTGATGCCTATTCACCTTGCCATCAAGCCGGGTTGATATCCCAGGTATTGTCCTCTTGGAGCACGCCTACGAGATTGAAGACGGCAGAGGGAAACTTGGCTTCCCTGGTCTGGGTGATCGTGTCGATACTGAGCACCGAGCCGATATTCACATTTGTTCCCGCCGCAATCCAATAGCTCGGAGTCGGCGTGAACGTGTGGAGCAGATTGGTGCCCGCTTGTGCAACATAAGTTCCCGTTCCGGACATGCCGATGCCCACGGAGAACCGGTTGTTTGGCACATTGGCAGCATCGTTAATGACCAGTGATCCTGCAGGATCACCCTTGATCGGCGCGGTCAGGCCAGGTCCATCACTTAATGAAAAAGTAGTGGTGTTTCTCCCGCTGGGGCTGCAGTCCTCCACCCCGGAGGAAAGAAAGTCCACGCCAGGAATCAGTTGTCCCGTGTCGCTCCAGACGAAATTATAGGCGAGCTCCCAACTGAATTTGATTTGATTGCCAACCCGAATTTTATACGGAGAGCAGAACCATGCCAAAGAGAAGACATTGGCAACAGGTTGAGGCATCTTTTGATAGACATAGAAGGTCCAAGGTTGCGCCGATCGGTTCTTCAACAGCAACGAATATTGCGTTCCTTGGGCAAGCGCCGCGCTTCCCGGCTGTGATGCACGGGCATGATCCGTCATTTCCTTGTCTACGTAGCTGACATGCAAGGACATTTGATTCTCCCTTTCCGCTGATTTTCTGTCTTCACGCCAGGACTGATCCAATCGTTTGGACCGCTTCTTTGCCCAGCTCCAACTGAGGCGAGTGTTATTGGAGACACCAATTCAGCTATAAGTATTTCTGGGTGACGTAAATGAGTAGATATACTCCCTGACAGACTACCATTAACCCATAGTCATGCCCCCGAGACCCGGGACGGTAAGAGCGGTCGAAGCCTATTTGGTCGGTAGCAGATAAGCACCGGCCGAGATGGGTTTTAACGCAATCACATCAAACGAAAAGCGGCCTGAGAGCCGGCTCGATCGAGCCTTTAGGGGTCTTTGAGCACACCGATGCTCTGCAAATTCACTCTAGCGGCACGAGATATTGGCATTCTAAACCCGTTGGCCGATCTTTCCGTTGCCGCCATTTCCCATGCCGCGCGAGATTGTTTGATTTAAAACCATGGTAGCGCGACGAACGACGTTAAACATCCGCGACCTAACTCAGAAATGAGTATTTCTACTCATTTTGAAGGACAGAAAGATCGCGCATAGTGATCCCCGGGGGTCAGAAACGATGATGAAGATTTGCATTGGGGACTCTCGGGCTAACGCCGTAATCATGGAGAAAATCTGGCGATTTCGACACCAGCAATTTGTGGAGCGACGTGGGTGGCAGGCATTACGCAAGAGTGACAGACGGGAAATAGATCAGTTTGATCACGATTGCGCTATTCATTTTAGCGTTCTCAAGAACGATACGGTGATCGGGTATTCTCGGCTCCTTCCTACGGTGCAGCCACATCTTCTTTCAACCGTCTACCCGCAAATCATGCGGGGCCAAAAGTGGCCAAGGTCGCACGACGTTTTCGAATGGACGCGGTGGGCGGTTGCAAGCGGTGATGAAAAGATTGACGGGGTTCCAGTATCGCGTGTTTTGATGATCGGGTTGATGGAGTTTTGCCGCGTTGCTGGCATCACCTCGCTTATCGGCGAGACGCACCCAAAGCTGATAAACACCTTGCGCGCCAACGGGTGGCAAACACACATCCTCTCAGAGCCTAGCATTTTCGAAAACGAGTTAGTCGTGCCACTCGAAGTCATCCCCTCGTCCGCCCCCCAGACGTTGTAGGCAACTAACTAGCATAGGAAATTCCGCTCGATGTTTGAACCTTACGGCTCAGGAAGTTTTGGTCACCAATTCGCCGCCAGTCCGGCTCATAAGCGCACACAAGTCACCGCCTGGAATTCTTTTGCACAAGCGGTGCTACATCGCAATCAATGCTTAGGTCAGAGAGCCAGTCACGTAGCCGCCCGGATCGATTGTAGCCTAATGATTCCGCAGCCTATGCCACCCTAGAACGGTATGGGACAGTCAGTGTAACTCAGTCACTCGCGTCATTGGCACCCCTTTAAGGGAACGGCGAGGAAAGCAACCAACGGAGAATCATAACATGGAAACGATAACTACCCGCAAGCCCGTTAAACTCATCGGTGGCGAGTTGAGCGTGTTTGCCAAGGCGCCGCGCGTCGGACCGACCCCTTCGACCACAGAAATTGCTGCCATGATCAAGGGGGGAAAACCGGGCGACATGGACAAACTCGACGTCTAAGTCTCATCCGTGTGACCGTCGCCAAGGCGGCGGTCACTGCCCCTTTAGATTTTCATCAACTAGGCGATCACCCATGTTCAAGGGAACGATTGACCGAGGTCATCTCGAGTGCGTGGATGAACCGCTGATCCCGTCGTCATACCCCAACATCTCTATCAAGATCCTGGACCATCCTTTACTCGAAACTTTCCGTTGGGACACCGCTGATCAAATCATCCTGATCTGCCGCGAGCGTTCCGCCGAAGCGGGTGGGCAGGTTGTAGCACTCAGGGATTGGCCGATAGAACGAGCACATGATTTCTGTGCTTTTGGGCAATGGCCATTGGACTATCAGACAATTTCGATCAATCGCCATTCCGGCACGGTGACCTTCAGCGCCGGACATGGAGGTGTTGCGCCACTTTATCTGAAGGTCAGCGGTGAGCGCATTGATCTCTCCTGGTCGATAGCGGACTTTTATTCGGGCATGACTCTCGCCGACGTCGACACGGACCGAACTGGCCTGCGTCTTGTCGGGACGCTCCCCTATGCAACAACCACGATGTTTCGCTGTGTTTTCATGCTGACGGAGCGCGCGTCACTTTGCATCAGCAGGACGGGAGCCGTCGAGACTAAATATCCCCCTCCGGCACCGTACTTCATCCCGACCCCGCTTGTGGATGAGGCCGATGTTGCAGCCGCAGCATGCCGTTTGATCGACACCCTGCTGCGTCGCTGGCCCCTCACGCCGGCCCTCACGGCTAGCGAATTCAGCGGAGGATTGGATTCGGCAGTCGTTGCCGCCACTTTGGCGGGGCAGCAACCTGACGCCTTGCAAACTTATGCCTTGGAGGTCGAGGGGCCAGCTCGAAGTCAACAGACTTCGCGGCGCGAAATAGCAATCGAGCACTTTGGCTTTCGCGACCAAACGCTGCGTGTTGACACGATACCAATGGTTCCGTGTGGGTTCGAAGTGAGTAGCGACTACGTCCCCGCTCCCTACAATGCCGATCTGCAGCGGCCCCTCCATCAACTATTGAAGTCGCTCGCCATCGCCTCAGCCCCGCGGGCGGTCGCAACTGGTACAGGCGGTGATGAGTTGCTAATGGCCCATGCTTTCGAGCAAAATCACGAGCAATTCGCTCGTAATATTAGCGATGCATTCCTTCCTGCGATCCTTCCCTCCGCCATGACGCTGGTGCTCAAAAACCGATTGCCCGACTATGCAGCAAGCTGCGATCGGGCACCCTTCCCTATCCTGCCAATCTCGGTACTGGAGGCACACGCCGCGCGTGCTCCTTTGTTTGCGAGCCATGGCATATGGCCAATTAGCCCATTCGCCCAGCCAGAAGCCGTACGATTTTATCGGAGTTTGCCTTTTGCCTGGAGGCACGAAAAGGCGCTGCATCGCCGGATGTTGGAACGGCTTGGATATCCCAAACGGTTTTTCGGCGTTTCTATAAGAGAAAACTTCGAACACTATCTGACCGGCTCGCTGATTATCGGTGCTAGCGAGATCACTAGTCAATTATCCCGTCGTTGCCTGCTGCATGAACTGGGGCTGATCGATGCTGACCGCCTGATCGCCACAATAGACGACATCCGATACGATTCTCCGCTTAGCGAGCTTGGCTTTATCTTCCACGCAATTAACGTTGAACACATGCTTCGGCGAATTGACGGAACTTGAAGGAGATCACCCATCGGGACTTCGACACGCCTGCAATTAGGTCCCTTACAATTCCGCCTGGTGCCGTCGCGAGGCAGATCGTGATTACTCTCGCAATACCGGCCAATAAGACTTTCGATTTCCTTCGCTACAGATAGAACCCGGCCGTCCGCACCTCGTGCACCAATAATCTGAATACCGATAGGTAGCCCCGTGGCGCTAAAACCGCAGGAGACCACACATTCAGGTTGCCCTATCAAATTTAGCGGGTAGCTAAAGCCAGTCCATTCAGTCCAACTCTTGACTCCGGTATCGGGTGGAGCGTTCATGGCCGTTGCAAAAGGGAGATGGGCGGCGGCGGGCGAGATAACGACGTCCACGCCGTTTAAAGCCACATCCAATGATGATCGAACAAGTCCAAGACGTCATCGATTGGAAGTGTAAATGGGATGATGGATGCGCCCTGATCTGCTAGCGTTTCCATCGCTGACGACACAGCGATATCGATTTCAGCATTAAGCGCTCCGACTGGAGGCTGTCTCCAGAAACCTATTTTCATCGAGCGAAAACTAACCTCTAACATCGCCCTCTTACCGGCACGAGCGCCGGCAAGGTCCCCTCCTGCCCGCCCCTCACGGCATAGCCGCTGGGACGGGTTAATTGGTTTCTCTGCGTTCCGCGTCCAGCCAGTTTTCGAGCTTCAGTCCGGGATACGCCAGGAAGTCCCGCGTGTTGTTGGTCACCAATACCGTGTCCAGAGCGATCGCATGCGATGCGATCAGTTTGTCGAGATGATCTTTCTTCCGGTCTCTCGTCGCCATTCGAACCGGACCGTAGGCACGCGCTGCTGCGATCCCAAACGGCTCTACCGTGATTAGCTCGGCCAGGGCGGTGAGATTATCAAGTTCTCGTTCCGGATCATCGGATGCGGAAACACCGTACTCGAGTTCCGCGAAGGTGATGGCGGACATCACCACGTCCCCCACATAGCAACTGGCAAAGCGGCGAGCGACCTGCTCCGGCTGGTTTTTCATCAGGTAGATACACATGTTCGTGTCGAGCATGTAGCGCGCCATCAGATCTTGTCCCGCTCGTCTTGCTCATGGGACTCTCTTCCGTCACGCATGAAATCCGGAGAGAAGCGGGCGAATACATCCAGAACGCCGGCCAGGGAGCGATGCACAGGACGGATGCGAAGCTCGTCGCCGATGCGCTCGATCTCCAACTCAACATCGGTTCGCTCAAACGCCAGTTCCGCCGGTATGCGAACCGCTTGGGAATTTCCATTCTTGAAAGCTTTAGTGGTGTGCATGTCATTAACCTTGTGTGTACGTGGATGTACTATATCCTAGGCTTTCCAAATAGTACATCCCCAGTGTGTACGTAAATGTTTGGCGCTTGCGGCGATGGGGCGCATCTCGCAACAGGGTGAGGTCGCTCGTGCCGAATCGTGTGCTGGTCCACCCGCCAACGGGTATTGGCCAGCGGGGCATCAAGGCGCCCATCCTTCGGCGGCTCGGGTCGCGCGAGCCCCCGTTTCTTCTGAGCGCGGCCGCGAGGAAGGCCCTGATCCTAGTATCTGGCGGGGGTAGCGGGTCGCCGAAGCGTCGATGCGACGTCAATCTTCGTCAACCCCGCGGTTTTGGCCGCCCTACTCTTGCATCCCGCGATCGGAGGGTGAGCACTTTTGCCGATGTTCATAGCCACCCCTGTCAACTTCATCGAAATGAAATCAGAAATTTGTCCACCGAACTTGATAGGCTTGCCGTTTATCGTGACGTCGCTGACCAAATAGCCCCGATCGGCGGGTACTTCAAAAACAGCGCGGACAGCCTTTTCAGCTGTTCCACGCGTAATTTTCCAGAAGAGGGCCGGTTGCGTCCCATCGGGGCTTGCCCAACCGGCCGTGTTCAAACCTGCGAAATAGATACCAACCGGATTGGCGAGTGAAATGTTTGCGTCAGTCCGCGCCAATAAATTGACGCCGCCCCCGATGGTCGGGTCACTATGCCTTTCCGCTTGCCCATAAGCGCCGCATCGAATGAGGTCCTGGTCGTTCGTCAACAACACGCCTTTGGGCGCACGCGTATTGCTCGCCCCGGCGGCGAGTTCAATCTCTGCGCCAAGAGTGTTGTTCTGTTGGATCAGGTGCATGGCACCCTTAGACGTCCCGCTGTTCCACTTGTTTCTCGGATTATAAGTTCCGGCCGAGGTCAAAAGATCATTCGGCTGAACCGCAGGGTCTATGTGGCCACGGTAAAGGTCCAAAACTTTAGCTGGATCGGTTGCCGCGAGAAATTGCCAGTATTCGGGCCCCTCGCAGGTAAATGTCACGCGCGAAATACGCCCGTCGGCCAAGCGGGTTACACTCCACTCGCAATATTCGTCCTGCACGTCCCTGCTTCCGTCAGCGGTCTTCCAACGCTCTTCGTCGGTGGCCGCATCGATTGCCACCAGGCGGGGAAACGCGGTCCAGCTTATATCTTTTTCGACAGCATCTGCCGCCAACGGCGTCTTAGCGACGTTGAAGAAGCGTGGGCGCGGGGCGTCAAAATCGTACGTCCGGCTGTCCGGCCTTCGCATCGTCAAGCTGTTGCGACATCCAGTCACTCCAAGCCTCTTGTTGCTGCTGGTTGAAGTCCTGCAAGAATCCAGGTGGGTCAAAACTTGGCATCACGCTTCCTCCGGGTCGGGTAAAACATGGGCGTCGACATCCATGCGTAGAAAATCAGTAATCTCAAGAGTGCTGGCGATCGGCAATGTCAGACCGAACTCCGACAAGGGGCGCTTACGGAACTGCCGACGTCTGGATTCGGCCAGCCGAAAAATTTCGTCAAAGCCATCTGCCGTACCCAACTTCTCGGTGAGCTTCGTCCAATGGGTCTCGATCATCGTTGCGAACGACTGTTCCCAGCCGCTTGGATCGACGTCCCATAGGGAGAGGAACTCTGCCCCCATTTCGCCTCGGGGATCGCGAACGGCCTGAACGAAAAGCGCCTCGCCGCTGCCGTCCAGCTTCATTTGGGTGGGGAAAAACCGCAGCAGATATTCTCGTTTTCGGGAAAAGATCGGGTTCTGGAAATCGACCATAAGCAAACAGGCTGCCAGGCGACGGGACAGAACACCTCTTCCCAGCAGGCCGGCTAGAATAACCCGGTCCTCCAGAGACGGCTCCGGAACGGCGAAGGCGAAATCGACATCCCCTTGAACCACGACGCCCCCGTCCTGCCGTTGGACGGCGTATCGACTGAGGCAATTCGTATAGAACGCGCCCGGAACTTTCAGACGCTGGATGTTCGCAGGTATGTTCAGTTCATCAAGCAGGCACTCTGTGTTCAAGAAGAACGTCGTGGGCAAGCGAAGCTGCGCGGCGACAATCACGGTGAGATTCAACGTCAATCAGGATGAGACTCGGCGGCGGGGGTGTGACGAAGGGAGGGCGTAGCCCGACCGGAGTTACACCCCCGCCGCGGCGCAATTTTTAGGCGT
>Ga0102593_1001628_pt1 | contig 16494 bp, 12 predicted proteins | sample AraplaCol_mMS_r2_2_FD_76862 | JGI IMG/M metagenome (GOLD analysis project Ga0102593, IMG submission 76862) | Arabidopsis root microbial communities from North Carolina, USA - plate scrape MF_Col_mMS_r2 (SPADES assembly) (version 2) | ecosystem: Host-associated > Plants > Roots > Endosphere...
TGCGCACGGCGATCAACAAGATCCCCGGACTGCAGGCCTTCGTGACGCCGAACCAGAGCCTGCGCTTCGGCGGCCGCCAGACCGCCAGCCAGTATCAGCTGGTGGTGCAGGCGCTGAGTGCCGATCAGACCAACCTCTGGGCCGGCAAGATCCAGGCGGCGATGCGCAAGGACCGGCTGTTCACCGACGTGACGTCGGACGCCCAGAACAACGCGCTGCAGGCCAATATCGTCATCGATACCGAGCGGGCAGCAGCCTACGGTATAGACAACGACACGCTGCGCACGACGCTGCAGGAATCCTTCAGCGGCTATTCAGCGGCGGAAATCCAGTCGACCGGCGACAGCTACGACGTCATCGTCGAATACGACACCAGCAAACCCTGGGACGACCAGAAGCTCTCGGAGATCCGTGTCGCCTCGTCCAATGGCAGCTTGGTGCCGCTTTCGAACTTCGCGCATGTCCAGCGCACCACCGGCCCGGTCACCATCAACCAGACCGGCCAGTTGGTCTCGACCACCGTTTCCTTCAACCTGCCGGAAGGCGTCTCGCTCAGCGATGCGACGGCGGCGATCGATCAGATCAAGAAGGACATCGCCACGCCGGCCGACGTCTTCACCTCCTATGGCGGCACGGCTGAGATCTTCGAGCAGTCGCAGGGCAATACGCCCTATCTGATCCTGGCGGCCATTCTGACCATCTATGTCGTGCTCGGCGTGCTCTATGAAAGCTTCATCCATCCGCTCACCATCCTCTCCGGCCTGCCGGCCGCGGCCTTCGGTGCGCTGCTGGCTCTGAAGATCATGGGCTTCGACCTGTCGATCATCGCCCTTATCGGCCTGTTGATGCTGATCGGCATCGTCAAGAAGAACGCGATCATGATGATCGACGTGGCGGTGGAGACCATGCGCACGACCGGAGAAAAGGCGACAGCGGCGATCCACGAGGCCTGCGTGCGACGCTTCCGACCGATCATGATGACCACCTTCTGCGCCCTGCTCGGCGCCCTGCCGATCGCGCTCGGCACCGGCGCAAGCTCGGAGCTGCGCCAGCCTCTCGGCATCGCCGTCGTCGGCGGCCTTGTTGTCTCGCAGATGCTGACCCTGTTCATCACCCCCGTCATCTTCGTCGAGATGGACCGCTTCGGAAACTACCTCGGCCGGCTGATGGGCCAGAAGAAGGTCGAGGAGCCGAAGGTGCAGGAGGTAAGGGCGATGGCTGCCGAGTGATGACGGCCCTCTGAGTTCGGCATTGCCGATCAGCCCTTGCGGCGCACTTCTTCTTCCAACCGGGAGAGGAAGTGCGCCGCGATCACATCAACTTCCACTCCTCTTGAATGTGTCACGCCTCTGTGGCATCACCCGCCCTCCTTGATCCGGGCGTTCGTTCGCCCTTGCGGAGCAAAGCTCCGTCTCCAACAACAATCGGCATGAAGAGGTGCGGGCATGGCTCAGGCGCTGGGTTTCGACTTCGGCACGACGAATACGGTTCTCGCCCTGGCAGATGGCGGGGCGACGCGCTCGATGGCGTTCACGAGCACGGAAGGCACGGCCGACAGCATGCGCACGGCGCTTTCCTTCATGAAGGATGCACAGCTCGGCGCATCAGCGCTGAAGGTGGAGGCGGGCCATGCGGCGATCCGGCAGTTCATCGACAATCCCGGCGAATGCCGCTTCCTGCAATCGATCAAGACCTTTGCGGCGAGCGCCCTGTTCCAGGGCACGCTGATCTTCGCCAAGCGGCATAATTTCGAAGATCTGATGGAGGTCTTTGTCAGGCGCCTGCGCAACTATGCCGGCGACAACTGGCCCTCTGACGTCAGCCGCATCGTCACCGGCCGGCCGGTGCATTTTGCCGGCGCCAGCCCCGATCCGGCGCTGGCGACCGAGCGCTACAACGAGGCGCTGTCGCGCTTCGGCTTTCCCGAAATCCACTATGTCTATGAGCCGGTCGCCGCCGCCTTCTACTTCGCGCAGAACCTGAAGCAGGATGCCACCGTGCTGGTCGCCGATTTCGGCGGCGGTACGACCGACTATTCGCTGATCCGCTTCGAGACCGTTGCCGGCAGGCTGACGGCAACGCCGATCGGCCATTCCGGCGTCGGCGTCGCCGGCGACCATTTCGACTACAGGATGATCGACAACATCGTCGCGCCGCTGATCGGCAAGGGCAGCCATTTCAAGAGCTTCGACAAGATTCTCGAAGTGCCGTCCAACTACTATTCCAGCTTCGGCCGCTGGAACCAGCTGTCGATCTTCAAGACCACGCGCGAATTCGAGGATCTGAAGAAGCTGGTGCGCACCAGCCTGGAACCGGAAAAGCTCGAAATCTTCATCGACCTCATCGACCATGACGAGGGTTACCCGCTCTATCAGGCGGTGTCGGCGACGAAGATGGCGCTCTCGGCCTCGGAAGAGGCGCCTTTCGATTTCGCACCGCTCGGTCGCGGCGGGCGTCGCAGCATCAAGCGCAGCGACTTCGAAGGCTGGATCGCCGAGGATCTCGCCCGCATCGAAGGTGCACTCGACGACGTGCTCGAGAAGACCGAGACGAAGCCCTCGGAGATCGACAAGGTGTTCCTGACCGGCGGTACCTCCTTCGTACCGGCGGTGCGCCGCATCTTCACCGAACGCTTCGAGCGCGACCGGATCGAAAGCGGCGGCGAGTTGTTGTCGATCGCCCATGGCCTGGCGCTGATCGGCGAACGCGACGACATCGGGCAATGGACTGTGCAATAGCGCTGACAAGGGCCTGCAATCCGTCGCCTGCCCTTTCAATGCCACTGTCTCTCCGCTAAACCTGTCGCATGATCTCCGCCAACGACCTTTCCCCCGCCGAGCTTGCGGCACTTCTGCATTTCCATGCGGATGCCGGCGTGGAATGGCTGCTGGAAGAAGAGGCGATCGACCGCTTCGCCGAGTTCGAGGCGATGAAGGCCGCCCGCCGCCCGGCGGCGACACAGGCGCAGCAGCAACAGCCGCCCGCCGGCGAACGCCAGACACCGCCGCGTCCGAATGCAGCGGCGCGCCCGGCGCCTGCCGAACGCGCAGCGTCCGGCCCGCAGCCTGCCATTCCGGATGGCGAGGCGGTGCAGCAGGCGCGTTTCGTCGCCGAAACTGCGCGATCGCTCGCAGAACTCAAGACCGCGATCGAAGCCTTCAACGGCTGCAATCTCAAGCACAGCGCCCGCTCGACGATTTTTGCCAGCGGCGATGTCGAAAGCGGGATCATGGTGATCGGCTCGGCGCCGAGCGCCGAAGACGATCGCGAAGGTGCGCCTTTCTCGGGAAAATCCGGCCAGCTGTTCGACAAGATGCTGGCGGCGATCGGGCTGACGCGCTCGACCGTTCTGCTGACGCAGGTCATCCCCTGGCGGCCACCTGGCAATCGTGCGCCGTCGGCGGCGGAAATGGACATATGCCGCCCGTTCATCGAACGGCAGATCGCGCTTGCCGAACCCAAGGCGATCCTGCTGCTCGGCAATTTTTCGGCGCGTTTCTTCTTCGGCGAAAACGACACGATTCACGGCCTGCGCGGCCGTTGGAAGGAGATTGCGGTTGCGGACTGTGTCATTCCTGCCATAGCCAGCCTGCATCCGCAGGATCTATTAACCGCACCTGTCAACAAGCGGCTGGCCTGGAACGACCTGCTCGCCTTTCAAGCAAAGCTTAAGTCCCTCTCTTTGCTTAGAAATTAGCCAATGTTGAATATTTTATGAATCAAGCCATGCACCCTTCGCATGGCTGCATCCCGCCGTGACGCATTGCGAAATCAATGCTGCATCGCAATATGAAGATGTGTCTTGGGAGGAATCACAGGAACCAAGGCCATGAACAAGCGTTTTCGTCCTATCCATTGCGGGTTTGAAACCCTTCGCCTCGCCGGCGACCATGTTCGCTCCACTCAGGGCTACAGCTGTTACGGCTTTGCCACGAACGAACAGATGATTGCCCGCGGCACCGGCATCAACAGCCGCACGGCGCGCCCCGACGCGATTTTCTCGGACTTCCAGCAATATTGAGCGGCAGCCGCCGACAGCCGCTGCGCGTCTTCGGACGCGCAAAGGACGCTGTCGCACGTTGAATTGCTGCCCTTTCGTATCAAGAGTAACGCCAATGTCGACAATCCTGATATCGCTGTTGCGCAACATCGAAACCTTCGAGCATATCCGCGTCGCCGTCTGCGCCGCGCGGGAATATGAGCGGGAGCTTTCCGTCAATCCGGCTGATGGCGGCGAGCGTATTGGCGCAGGCGCTGCGGCGATCGTCCTCTGATCAGACGGCCATATCCTCGATCTGGGCTTTCGCCCATTCGAAAGCTTCGTCGACGTAGGCGAACTTGACCGACTGCCAGGCGCAATATTCCTCGACGAAATCCCGCGATATCCAAAGGTGCGTCTTGCGCGGCTCGTCATACCAACCGACGCAGCCGCGCTGCGCCGCCTTCGCCAGCACTCGCTGCAGATGGGTGCGCGACATCATGAAATCGGCAGCGAGCGCCCGGGTTTCGACGCGGCCGACCGAAAACCTGTCCGGCTCGCGGCTTTCTATATCCATCCGGGCGATGAAGTTGTCGACGACGAGGCCGCCGGCTTCCGTCCAAAGGAACAGTGCCACCTGCTCCGGCGGCTCGCGCCAGGCGGCATCTTCCAGGCAATGGCGGGCGATGCGCGGCTGAACGAGCCGCATCAAGGATGGGTTTGCCTGGAAAAAGACCGCCCTTTGACCACCGTCGAGCAGGTCGAGCGCAGCGAGATTGCCGAGAATCCAGGCAAACATCGCCTGATGGCTGACATCGGCCGGCTCGAAATGACGAGGCCGCCGCCGCTCGTCGCCGGGCGTGTGGACAATGAAGCGGTAGGTAAAGAGCTCTTCGATGAAGGCCAGCACGGTGTTGCGGCTTGCCACCTTGTGCCCGGTGATGCGTGCTGTCAGCCGGACGGCGGTGAAACCCGACGTCGGGTCGCGCGGATCATATTCCAGGTTGAGGGCATAGGCCGTCTGGGTCAGAAGCCAGCGCTGATGCGAGGCGAGCAGTCGCGCCAACCGCGGACCGGCATCGAACATGTCGCGCATCTGCCCAGCCAAAAAGCGGATGCTCATCAGAAAGGAAGGGTTCCCCGCCAATTGCGCCGCTGTGAATGTCATTATGCTCTTCTCCACCTCCGCTCGCAGGCCAGCGTTCGGAGCAACGACACCGAGAGCTCCTCCGGCATCAGCGGCCATTCAAACATGCACAGCTTGGAATAAATGATACTCTCTCATCTTCAACAATCACATTCCGCAGGCCGGTGGTATCCCAAGAATTCACCATTCTTTTCACGCTTTGAGAGCAAGCTTCAAGCTTGAGCAATCCCCGCGTTAAAACCTTCGATATCATGTGCTTGCAGGTGTCAGGCTTGCGGCGTCGAGGCCTTGCGCGCCTCTCTCTGTTCGATGCCGAGCTGATGCTCGCGATAGATGATGAAGATGCCGGCGCCGATGACGATCGCGGTGCCGATCAGCATGGTCACACTCGGCACATCGCCGAAGACGAAATAGGCGACGATGCCGCCGAGCAGGATCGAGGTATATTCGAACGGCGCGATGGTGGAGACGTCGGCATGGCGGTAACTTTCCGTCAGCAGGATCTGCGCGACACCGCCGCAAAAGCCGGCGGCGATCAGGTAGAGCGCCGAGGGCCACGGCAGGAGGAGCCAGCCGAACGGAAGAGAAGCCAGCGAGAAGACCGATGCGGTGATCGAGAAATACAGCACGATCGTTGCCGTCTTCTCCTCCTCGACGAGGCGGCGCACTTGGATCATCGCCATGCCGCCGAGAACGGCCGAGAGCAGCACGCAGAGCGCGCCGACGGCCTGTTCCGCTTCCATGCCGCCGTTGCGAAACAGTGTGAGTTTCGGCCAGGAGATGATGGCGACGCCGACGATGCCGACCAGGACGGCACTCCAGCGATAGATACGCACGGTCTCGCCGAGAAAAACCGCAGCGAAGACGACGGCGACGAGCGGCAGGGCGTAGCCGAGCGCAATCGCCTCCGGCAGCGGCAGATGCAGCAGGCCATAGAAACCGAAAGCCATCGACATGATGCCGATCGTGCCGCGCTTGAGGTGACCGATCGGATTGGACGTGTAGAAGGCGGCGCGCAACTGTCCGATATAGGCGAGGTAGGCCATGATCGGAAAGAGCGCGAAGAAGGACCTGCAGAAGGTGACCTGACCCGGCGGGATGTCTGAGCCGGCCAGCTTGATGAAGGTCTGCATGGCCAGGAAGACCACGACCGACGAGACTTTCAGCGCAATGCCTCTCATCGGGTTTCTGAGAACCGAGTGCATGATCCTGGCTCTTATATCGACTTAAGCGGAATGGGGAGACGCGTTCGACTCGGGAACGCAATGGATGACATCTGCCATCGTAGCGAAAGAAAATCCCGATGGGCGAAAAAACCGCAAGCCACGCATGAGAATCATAAAATCGCGTTCGGCCACAGGCGCAACCGTGCCTCAACCGCGCCACCGCCCTTAAATCTTTCTGTCTTGAGCCGTTTCACCCTAAAATGTTCACCGCTGACAGCTCGGCGTTAACCAATTGAAAACCATAGGCAAGCATCGTTTGTGGCTTATCTCGAAATTTTCTTCGCCACAAACAATTGCCCGTTCCTGCCAGGATCATTTTGATGAAGCCGCTTAGCGCCGAAACCATTGCCCAGTCGCAGAATGCGACTCCGCGCTCGATGCGCGTCGTCACCGACGGCATCAGCACCGACCTCGAGCGCTTCAGCGCCGACAACACGCATATCGTCAAGCAGATCAAGCTGCTGGCGATTAATGCGCTCATCGAGGCAGCAAGGGCCGGCGAGACCGGAAAGGGCTTTGCCGTCGTTGCCAACGAGGTGCAGCGGCTGGCGCAGATCGCAACCGACATTACCGGCCGGTTCGAGAGCAACGTGCTCGGCCGCATCGGCCTCAGCCGCGCCATGGCGGATTCGCTGGTCGAGGAGATGGAAGGCGTTCGCCTCACCGATCTGGCGCAGACGCTGGTGCAGCTCATTGTCCGCAATCTCTTCGAGCGCACGGCCGATGTGCGCTGGTGGGCGACGGACCCGGCGCTCTGGCAGGCGCTGCACAACCCGGACCGGGAAACCGTCGCCTTTGCGGCGGAGCGTCTCGGCGCCATCAACCGCTTCTACACCGTCTATCTCGATCTCGTCATGACCGATCTCTCGGGCAAGGTGATCGCGTCGGCCAATCCCAAGTTCCAGCGCAAGATCGCCGGCACGAGCCTGGCCAGCGATCCGTGGTTCCGCGCCGCATCGGGCTGCGCCTCCGGCGACGCCTACATTGTCGACGAGGTCAAAGCGAGCCCGCTGCACGACAACAGGCATGCGCTCGTCTATGCCACAGGTATCCGCGAAGAGGGCAAGCTCGACGGACGGCTGATCGGCACGCTCGGCGTCTATTTCGACTGGCAGAACCAGGGCCAGGCTATCGTCGAGAAAGAGGCGAACCTGCCGCCGCAGCTGGCGGAAAGAACGACGGTCATGCTGCTCGACGGCAAGAGCCGGGTCATCGCCACCACCAATCCTGCCGTGCTGTTTTCCCATTTCGTGCTCGCCAACCCGTCCGGCCAGGCAAAAGGCAGCTACTACGACAATAACGGTTCGATCGTCGCCTTCGCGCGTACGCTCGGCTATGAGGATTATGACGGGCTCGGCTGGTACGGCGTCGTCGTGCAGCAGACCGAAAACGACGCGACAATCAAGGCTGCGCTCAATCTTAAGTAGAGTCCCTCCCCCTGGCGACCACGTTCATCAGCCCCAACAAGGTATTTTGCCCGCGAACTTCGCGTTCGCGGGCAATTTGCTTTAACTTTAGTTCAGACTTTAATGTAATCATGCCCGGCAAAATTTATGGCAGAGTGCGCCCGCCTCTGTATTCCGCGGTTGTCTAATAACGGTCTTCAGGAAACACCATGCGAACAGATACCGGCCAGGTCATTCATCTGGCAGATTACCGTCCCACCGACTTCGTGCTGGAACGCGTGGACCTCACTTTCGAGCTCGACCCGACGGAGACAAAGGTCGAGGCGCGACTGATCTTTCATCGTCGTCCGGGCGCCGATCTCAAAGCGCCGATCGTCCTCGACGGCGATGAGCTGGCTCTGTCGGGACTGCTGTTCGACCAGGTGGAGCTGGAGCCTTCGCGCTACGACGCAACACCGGAAAGCCTGACGGTGCGCGACCTGCCGGAGAGAGCGCCCTTCGAACTGACGATCACCACGATCATCAACCCCGAAGCCAATACCCAGCTGATGGGCCTTTACCGCACCGGCGGCATCTACTGCACGCAATGCGAGGCGGAGGGTTTCCGCCGCATCACCTATTTCCCCGACCGGCCCGACGTGCTGGCGCCGTTCACCGTCAACATCATCGCCGACAAGGACGCCAACCCGCTGCTGCTGTCGAACGGCAACTTCCTCGGCGGCGCCGGCTACGGCCCCGGCAAACATTTCGCCGCCTGGTTCGACCCGCATCCGAAGCCGAGCTATCTCTTCGCCCTCGTCGCCGGCGATCTCGGTGTCATCGAAGACACGTTCACCACCATGTCCGGCCGCGAGGTGGTGCTGAAGATCTATGTCGAGCACGGCAAGGAGCCGCGCGCGGCCTATGCCATGGACGCGCTGAAACGCTCGATGAAGTGGGACGAAGAGCGGTTCGGACGTGAATACGACCTCGACATCTTCATGATCGTCGCCGTCTCCGACTTCAACATGGGGGCAATGGAGAACAAGGGCCTCAACGTCTTCAACGCCAAATACGTGCTTGCCGATCCCGAGACCGCGACCGATGCCGACTATGCCAATATCGAGGCGATCATCGCGCATGAATATTTCCACAACTGGACCGGCAACCGCATCACCTGCCGCGACTGGTTCCAGCTGTGCCTCAAGGAAGGCCTGACGGTCTATCGCGACCACGAATTCTCGTCCGACCAGCGCTCGCGCCCGGTTAAGCGCATTGCCGAAGTGCGCCATCTCAAATCGGAGCAGTTCCCGGAAGATAGCGGCCCGCTCGCTCATCCGGTGCGGCCGACGAAATATCGCGAGATCAACAATTTCTACACGACGACCGTCTATGAAAAGGGCAGCGAAGTCACGCGCATGATCGCGACTTTGCTCGGCAAGGACGGCTTCAAGAAGGGAATGGATCTCTACTTCGACCGCCATGACGGCCAGGCGGTGACGATCGAGGATTTCGTCAAATGCTTCGAGGATGCGAGCGGGCGCGATCTCACGCAATTCTCGCTCTGGTACCATCAGGCCGGCACGCCGCTCGTCACCGCATCGGGCAGCTATGATGCGGCAGCCGGCAGCTTCTCCCTGTCGCTCGAACAGATGATCCCGGCAACGCCCGGCCAGCCGAGCAAGGAGCCGATGCATATTCCGCTCAGCCTGGCGCTGTTTGGCGAAAACGGCGGCAAGATCGAACCGACCGCGGTCGACGGTGCGGAATATGCCGGCGAGGTGCTGCATCTCACCGGCCGCACCCAGACGGCGGTATTCCATGGTGTTGGCTCGCGGCCGGTCGTTTCGATCAACCGCAGCTTCTCGGCGCCGATCAACCTCCATTTCGATCAGAGCCCGGCCGACCTCGCCCGTCTCGCCCGCAATGAGACCGATCATTTCGCTCGCTGGCAGGCGCTGACCGATCTGGCGCTGCCGAACCTCCTGAAAGCGGCACGCGACGCCCGCGAGGGCAAGCCAGTCGTCTGCGAGGCGACCTTCGTCGAGGCGCTGATTGCGGCAGCGGCCGACGAGAGCCTCGAACCTGCCTTCCGCGCCCAGGCGCTGGCTCTGCCGAGCGAATCCGATATCGCCCGCGAACTCGGCGGCAACAACGATCCCGATGCCATCCATGCCGGCCGGCAGGCGATCCTGAACCAGATCGCCGATGCCGGAAAGGACGTCTTTGCCGGCCTTTACGCGGCGATGACGACGTCAGGCGATTTCAGCCCGGATGCGAAAAGCGCCGGCCTGCGGGCGCTGCGCAATACCGCCCTCACCTACCTCTCGCATGCCGAACAGACTCCGGCCCGCGCCAAGGCCGCCTTCGATGCGGCCAACAACATGACCGATCTCAGCCATGCGCTGACGATCCTCGCCCATCGTTTCCCTGACAGCGCGGAGACCAGCGAGGCGCTGGCACGTTTCCGCGACCGCTTCGCGGACAATGCGCTGGTCATCGACAAATGGTTCGCGATCCAGGCCGGCATTCCCGGCGCAAAAACCCTGGAGCGGATCCTCGCCCTGATGGACGACCCGCTGTTCAAGCGGACCAATCCGAACCGGGTGCGTTCGCTGGTCGGCACCTTCGCCTTTACCAATCCGACCGGTTTCGGCCGCGCCGACGGCGAAGGCTATCGCTTCCTCGCCGGCCAGATTCTCGATATCGACGAGCGCAACCCGCAGCTTGCCGCCCGCATTCTCACCTCGATGCGCTCCTGGCGCTCGCTGGAACCGGTGCGGGCCGATCACGCCCGCTCGGCGCTGACCGAGATCGAGCAGTCGGCCGATCTTTCGACCGACGTGCGCGATATCGTCGAGCGCACGCTTAAAGGGTAGTTTTGATTCGACTGGCCGCCGACGAAAACTCGGCGGCCGGCCGCCGATCGGTTCGAATCGTCTGAAAAGCACAAAATTATAAATAGTTAACGGATTTTTACCTTTGCCTCTGGACAAGGCGAATCACCCATGATTCTCTAAGTCAGGTTCGAGCGAGCGGCGCGCGAATCACACGAGGGACAAGGCGAAGAGATGATGGACGTGCGACGGGCAACCGTGGCCGAAGGACGGCTGCGTGTCGATTTTGACGGGCTGAAAGCCTGGCGAGACAGCCTTTCAGGCCGCGCGACATCGGAGCCGCTGCTTCGGCACCTGCCGAAAGCCGAGCTCGTGCTGAAGCGGGCCATTCCGGCGCTGATCGTCGCTTTCCTCTCCGTCGTCGCCGCCTCGCATTTCTTCGGCATGATGAGCGAATATGGACGGCTGGAGTCCTCGGCCCGCCATGCCACGGCCCTTTCGGCGGCAACCGCCTCTGCCGTGTTTGCCGATGCAGCCGACATCTTCGATAGCGGCGACGTCGGCCAAGCGCAGGCCCGGCTTGCCAAATTCCTGCCGCAGGACCGGCTGGACAACGGCGCCTTCGTGCTGCTCGTCCAGGCAAGCGGCAAGGTTTTTGCCGCGACCACCGGCGGGCTTTCGCATGTGGGCAGCAATGTCGGCGATTTCTTCCCCGAGGTCTCGGCGATCCGGCGTTTCGGCGATCGCGCCGGCGTCATCGAAACGACGATCGGCGGCGTGCCGCACTATGCCGAGATCACGCTGATGGGCAATGCCGGCGGTTATATCGTCGCTGCCACCTCGCTCGACGAGATCGGCCGGCTCTGGCGCGAGCAATTGGCGCTCAACGTCACGCTGTTTGCCGGCATCTCCTCGATCCTGCTGGTCATCCTCTACGCCTATTACACCCAGGTGAAGCGCGCCCGCGATGCCGACGACATCTTCCTGGAATCGAACCTGCGGGTCGAGACGGCGCTGTCGCGCGGTCGCTGCGGCCTCTGGGATTTCGATTTCGAGAATCGCGAATTCTTCTGGTCGCGTTCGATGTACGACATGCTCGGCCTGCCCGGTTCCGACAAGACGATGGGCTTCGGCGAAGCCGCGCGGCTGATGCATCCCGATGACGGCGGGCTCTACGAGATCGCCCGCGCCATCGCCAAGGGTGATTCCGGCCAGGTCGATCAGATCTTCCGCATGCGCCACGCCGGCGGCCATTATGTCTGGATGCGCGCCCGCGCCCAGGTGATCCGCAGCAATTCCGGCCGCATGCACCTGATCGGCATCGCCATGGACGTGACCGAACAGCATCGGCTCGCCCAGCGCTACGCGGAAGCCGACCAGCGCCTGGCCGACGCCATCGAATGCACCTCGGAAGCCTTCGTGCTCTGGGACAAGAACGATCGCCTCGTCATGTGCAACACGCATTTCCAGCAGGCCTATGGCCTGCCGGACAGTGTGCTGGTGCCCGGCACCGAGCGCTCGGTGGTCAATGCCGCCGCCGCCCGTCCCGTCATCGAGCGGCGGATCGCCGATGCCGACGGTTCGGGCTATTCGCGCACAACGGAAGTGCAGCTTGCCGACGAGCGCTGGCTGCAGATCAACGAGCGGCGCACCCGCGATGGCGGCAGGGTCTCGGTCGGAACCGACATCACGCTGATGAAGCGCCATCAGGAGCGGCTGCGCGAATCCGAACGCCGGCTGATGGCGACGATCGGCGATCTCTCGGCCTCGCGCCAGACGCTGGAGATCCAGAAATCCGAGCTTTCGACGGCCAACGCCAACTATCAGGCGGAGAAGGAACGCGCAGAGGCTGCCAACCAGGCGAAATCGGAATTCCTCGCCAATATGTCGCATGAGCTGCGCACGCCGCTCAACGCCATCCTCGGCTTCTCGGAAATCCTGCAGAACCAGATGTTCGGGCCGCTCGGCTCGCTGAAATACGACGAATATGCCCGCGATATCCATGACAGCGGCAAACATCTGCTCAACGTCATCAACGACATTCTCGACATGTCGAAGATCGAGGCCGGCCACCTCCGGCTGCACCGCGAGCGCATCGACCTCGTGCCGCTGATCGAGGAAAGCCTGCGCTTCACCGCCATGCCCGCGGCAGAAAAGAACATCGTCATCGAACAACGCATCTGTTCCGGCCTGACGCTGATGGCCGACCGCCGGGCGATGAAACAGGTGCTGCTCAACCTGCTCTCCAATGCGGTGAAGTTCACCGACAATGGCGGCCGCGTCGCGGTGCGCACCCGCCGCGTCGACGGCGCCGTCCTCGTCACCATCGCCGACACCGGCATCGGCATTCCCCGCTCGGCGCTGGCAAAAATCGGCCAGCCCTTCGAACAGGTGCAGAGCCAGTATGCCAAGAGCAAGGGCGGCTCCGGCCTCGGGCTCGCCATCTCCCGCTCGCTGACCTCGCTGCATGGCGGCCGCATGAAAATCCGCTCACGCGAAGCTGTGGGCACCGTGATCTCGCTGCGCATCCCCGACGATATTTAAGGCCACGTCAAAATCCGACCTTTGTCAGCCGGCCGATGCGGCGGTGAAAACCGCCAACTGAGCGGCGAAAGCACGCTTGTATGCAGGCCGCGCTTCGCCGCGGGCGACATAGGCGGAGAGGTTCGGATGATCGTCCAATATATCCGATCCCTTCAGCCTGAGCAGCACCGTCACCATCAGAAGATCACCGGCGCTGAAGGCGCCGTCCAGCCAGTCGGCATCGCCAAGGCGACGGGAAAGATCGTCCAGCCGTTTCCGGATGCTGATCTCGAGGGCATGCAGGCGCTGCTCATACCAAGGCTCGTTGCGCTCCAGGATTCTGGCGAGAGCGCGGTCGAAGATCGGCGGCTCTATGGTGTTGAGCGCGGCAAACATCCATGCGATCGCGCGCCCCCGGGCATTCGCATCCTCCGGCAGCAGGCCCGCATGACGCTCGGCGATATGGAAGACGATTGCTCCGGACTCGAACAGCGCGAGATCGCCTTCCTCATAGGTCGGAATCTGTCCGAACGGTTGAAGTCTGAGATGCGCGGGTTCTCTCATCGCCTTGAACGAAACAAGGCGAACATCGTAAGGCAGCCCCACTTCCTCGAGTGCCCAGCGAACGCGCATGTCACGCGCCAGCCCCTTGCCGCGATCGGGCGAGTGTTCAAAGGCGGTAATGGTAATCGTCATTGGTGTTCTCCCGAGCGTGCCTGCCTTGAAGACGACCGGCTAAACGAGATTCCGACAGCCCATGTTCGAGATAATCCTCGCGGTCATTCCAGCTGATGTGAAATCAGGCGCTGGAATTGCCTGATTTCACGACATTCTGGAATATTTTCCGAACCGCTTTCGAAAGCCGCTTTACCTCGGCTTCCAGGGTCTTGATGTCAGGGCAGTCGCCGGCGCGGCAGACGAGTTCGACGAGACCCGACGGCGCCTCCTTCGGATCGAACGGACCGTCAATGGACAGGCGGATCAGTTGCGAGAGGCCGGTATAAAGCGCGAAGGCCTCAAGGCATGTGTCGAGATCGGCTGTCGCCATCAGCCGGTCGCCAAGCACCTTCAGGGCCTCGCCGGTACTCATCCCGTTCACGGCAATGCCGACGCCTCTGGTCGGCGCAATCAGCGCCAGATATTGGGCGATGAATTCGAGATCGATGACGCCGCCGGAGATGAGCTTCAGATCCCACGGGCCGGATGGCGGCTTTTCCTTGTCGACCATTTCGCGCATCTCGGCGACGTCATGCGCCACCTTGGCAACGTCGCGATCGGCCGACAACACCTCCTGGACGATATGCTCGGCTTCGGCGATCAGGCTTTCATTGCCGCAGATCAGTCGGGCGCGGCTGAGCGCCATATGCTCCCAGGTCCATGCCTCCTCGCGCTGGTACTTGCCGAAAGCATTGATGCGGGTGGCGACCGGCCCCTTGTTGCCGGACGGGCGCAGCCGCATGTCCACCTCATAGAGCACACCTTCTGCGGTGGGCGCCGAGAAGGCGGCGATCAGCCTCTGGGTGATGCGGGTGAAATAACGCGTCGCGTCGAGCGGCTTCGGTCCATCGGATTCAGAGGCCGCATCGTCGTAATCATAGAGCAGGATCAGGTCGATGTCGGAACCGGCCGTCAGCTCGAAACTGCCGAGTTTGCCCATGCCGGCGATCGCGATGCGGCCGCCGGGATAGTCGCCATGGGCGGCCCGCATTTCGCTCACCACGGCATCGAGTGCCGCCGCGATGATGAGATCGGCCAGATGGGTGAAGGCGCGTGCGGCCATCGCACCGTTGATCGCGCCGGTCAGCAGGCGGATGCCGATCAGGAAACGCTGCTCGGCGGCAAAAATGCGCAGCCGGTCGAGTACCTCCTCATAGTGGCGCGCCTGGGCGAGCGAGCCCTTCAGCCGTTCGCCGAGATAATCGCGGGTCGGCAGTTCGGCCATCAGGCCGGGGTCGAGCATACCGTCGAAGACATGCGGCTTGGCGGCGATCACCTCGGCAAGCCGGGGGGCCGAGGACATGATGTTGACGATCAGCGACAAGAGCGCCGGATTGCTGCCGAGCAGCGAGAAAAGCTGGATGCCGGAGGGAAGGCCCGAGATGAAGCTGTCGAAGCGCAGCAGCGCCTCGTCGGCGCGCTTGCTTTCGCCGAAGACCCGCAAGAGCTCCGGTGCCAATTCCGTCAGCCTTTCGCGCGCTTCCACCGATTGCGTCGCGCGGTAGCGGCCATAATGCCAGGTGCGGATGATGCGGGAAATGTCGGACGGCCTGGTGAAACCGAGTTTCTTCAGCGTCTCCAGCGTATCGGGGTCGTCGCCCTGGCCGGTGAAGACCAGGTTGCCGGTATCGGTGGAAAGCCTGCTCTCCTGCTCGAACAGGTGGGCATAACGCCGCTCGACCGTTTTCAGCACGCCGACCAGCCGCTCGGAGAAGCTCGGCGTGTCGGTGAATCCCATCATGAAGGCGATGCGCTTCAGGTCGGCATCCGTCTCCGGCAACAGATGGGTCTGCTCGTCGCGCACCATCTGGATGCGGTGCTCGACATCGCGCAGGAACCAGTAGGCCTCCGTCAGTTCGTCACGGGTTTCCGCGTCGATCCATTTCGCCTTGGTGAGTTCACAGAGCGTTTCTTCCGTCGCCCGGCCGCGCAAGGCCGGCATGCGGCCGCCGGCGATCAGCTGCTGGGTCTGGACGAAGAATTCGATTTCGCGAATGCCGCCGCGGCCGAGCTTGACATTGTGGCCCTTGACCGCGATCGCGCCGTGGCCCTTATGCGCGTGGATTTGCCGCTTGATCGAATGGATATCGGCGATCGCCGCGTAATCGAGATATTTGCGGAAGACGAAAGGGGCGAGTCCGCGCAGGAAATCGCCGCCCGCCGCCAAGTCGCCGGCAACCGCGCGCGCCTTGATGAAGGCTGCCCGCTCCCAGTTCTGGCCCCTGCCCTCGTAATAGATCATCGCCGCATCGACCGGGATCGCCAGCGGCGTCGAGCCGGGATCGGGGCGCAGTCTGAGATCGGTGCGGAAGACGTAGCCGTCGGCCGTGCGCTCCTGCAGGATGCGCACCAGCCGGCGCATCATTCTCGGGAAGACCTCGATCGCGTCATCCGGGTCGGGTACCATGCCTGCTTCTTCGTCGAAGAAGACGACGAGGTCGATATCGGAGGAATAGTTGAGTTCGGATGCGCCGAGTTTGCCCATGCCGAGCACGATCAGCCCTGAGCCGTTGCTCGGTGCCGCCGGATCCCGCAGCCGCAGCTTCCCGCCCTCATGCGCAGCAAGCAGCAGATGGTCGATGGCAGCAGCGACCGAAGCCTCGGCAAGCTCGCTCAGCCAGGCCGTCGTCGCCCGGCCGTCGAAGATGCGCGAGAGATCGGCGAGCGCGACGAGGAAGGC
>Ga0102593_1002082_pt1 | contig 16477 bp, 16 predicted proteins | sample AraplaCol_mMS_r2_2_FD_76862 | JGI IMG/M metagenome (GOLD analysis project Ga0102593, IMG submission 76862) | Arabidopsis root microbial communities from North Carolina, USA - plate scrape MF_Col_mMS_r2 (SPADES assembly) (version 2) | ecosystem: Host-associated > Plants > Roots > Endosphere...
CTTGACTCTCTCCCCTCCCCCGCCCCCCTCAAAAACCAGGGTTACCCTTGTCTTTCCCCCCCCCCCCCCCCCCCTTGAGGGTCTCTCACGAATCCACGAGCTATTGTGATACCTGACGTATTGACCTCATTGACTGATCCCTGGGTCTTCCTCTTTACCTCCCCCACTCCCCCCATTGCCTCTTCAATTCCTATTTTAACTTCCATCTTCCCCGGACCCGACATCATTGACTTAATTCTACCTTTTCAATCAACGCCAAATACTTTTGTATTGCAATCCAATCATAATCAAGTCTTACAGCCACTAGGTATAACGAGCTCAGTTTCCATCGTCATCACTTCCCAACGAAATGGAAGCTGTTAACAAGGTCGTCCACGCGGCATCTACCGCTATTTGGGGCGAGAATGATCCCAATGCAAACCAGTCGACCCAACCACATGGCGAAGAGCCTATCTCGGGCGTGCAGGGCAAGGGTGCTTTCAATGATCCTTACGATGCAGGAAATCGCGAAGGTAAGTAGAATGACAGTTTGATATTCTGTGTTCTCATCCATCTTCTTCGTCGCGTACTATATTTAAGTCGCTCAAGCCCATTTGTTGGGGACTGGATATCATCCTGCAGTTTGTGAGCAGGATTATCAATCTATTTGACCTCACGCAGGATACTGCTTAGAAGCCGAGCTAGCCACACAGACAATAACTGAATATCCAGCTAACTCACAACCTGACAGAACAACCCTCGGCTCCAACCACAGATATAGACCCATCGGCTCAAGAACCCAAATTGGACTACAAGCCACAAACACTGGATGCAAAGACAGATGCCACAAGCGAAGGGTTACAGGATACCACGACAGCAGTGACTCTCCCCAAACCCACCGAACCAATCAGCAATGCAAAGGACGATTCCGCGCCAACGGAGCAGCGCAGCACAGAAAACACAGAAAAGCAAGAGAGTCACGAAAATGAAAGTAGTGGTAGCGGCAGTGCCAATGCATCCGGGTCATCAAAACAGGGCGTCAGCAAAGAGGCGCTGGAGGGACCACAGGGTCCTCCACCTCACCCAGCCTCCGAATTCGAGGACGAGGCGAAGGGAAAGAAACCTGTCTCTAAGGAACCGAAGCCAGGTAAGTCATCTTTATAGAAGACTCCACTTCTAGTTTGATTAGGAGCTGATTTGAATCGTTAGCCGAACCTGTATCTCCAAAGAGCTCCGCCAAGAGCGATGATTCTCCCAAGAATCACGATAAATCCTCGAGTGCAAGCAGCAATGGTAGCAATGGCAAACATAGCACCATGAGTAAGGTGAAGGAAGGCCTGAAGAAGGTTGCTCACCCACGACACGGAAGCAAGTCCTCCTCGTCTTCGTAATCGGTTTCCAGCGATATTTTGGATTGATATTCTTAATGGAAGCGTTATCTTTGGTCGTTTTCTGATATTATTCCCCCTCCTCGCCTGGTCATTTCGATGTTTTGGATTCGAGTTCTAGGGCTGTATTAGTACCCAATTGAAATTCTTTTCCGTATATTCTTTCATTGTTTTCTTCGTGATTCATTAATATTACATTAGTATTGTTACTACATGTACTGCAAGTAGTGTCTTTTTCATCAAGTGTGACTGACTCGGAGAAGTTCTATACTGGGTATCATCGGTATGGACGAGGGATATGATCTATTTCTTTCAGACTTTATTTTAACTAGAACATAATCAAAATTCATAAAATTGGCATATACCCAAGAGCACCAGATTTTCCAAGACCACTGGCAGAGACCAAATAACCAAATATGAATGGAAAGGCAAACTCCTAGCATCAAGTCAAATTGCGGATAGCCTTGGCTCTAATGGCTTAAGAAAGATCACAGCGAATTGGCCGGGAGAGTCAGTGGAAATGTACGATCTCGGACACAAAAATTGCCCAAAATATTCTGAATATCGGTTTTAAATTGTCTGAGACATTCATAATTTTGTCCTTTACCGGATAATTCTGGAGAGTCTTTTTTGACCCAGCCACTTCACCAGAAAAAGATCAAAGTCTGCCTACTCATTAAAGAACACAAAATCAAGGATCAAGAAATATTTAAAATCGTGGCTTCCGAGATCGTGTATTTTCACTGACTCTCCCGATCCTGTTCGACGTGATCTTTTATAAGCCTCAGCCTCGGGGGCCGCAACCATGATGCTCTGGTAGATGCGGCCATGTTTCCCAATAGGCGAAGATTGGGCTCGACAAGACAGAACTAAGTCTATCCACAATTTGGCTTACCGCAAGAGTACCGCCCACAGCGTGTCCCTTTCATTTGAAGTCGTTACCTTCCCAAATATTCCTTATACAACGCCAGACGCGGGTATTCGCTCAGAAATCCAACACACAGAATCAATCGCGAGTACATGATGTTCTCTCATTCGAAGAGCAGCTTGAGGTCGGCAAGTCTGTCCTTTTTCTTATCATCCTCGGAGTCATCCCCTCCAACACGCAATCCAAGCGTACCGGCGATATTCATCTTACGCTCTTGCACGCTGAGAATACGACCCTCGATAGAGTCCTTGACAACAAATCGCGTAACAGAGACATCCCGTGTTTGACCCATACGATGAACACGGTCAATCGCTTGAGCCTCAATAGCAAAACTCCACCATGGATCCATCATAAAGACGTTACTTGCTGCAGTGAGATTCAGTCCGACACCGCCAGCTTTGAGGGAAAGGAGCAGGACGGTAGGTGGTGCCGATTTCGATGGGGCTTTGAATGAGGACGGTCCGTTTCTGGAGGGTGTGTCATCCTCGGTATCAATTATCTCATCGGCGTAGGTTTCTGTTTTCGTGAACTCGGCTAAGACGGCAGCGCGAGCCTTCTGGGGCATAGATCCGTCGAGGCGAAGATGTGAGACGCCTACTCGGGAAAGCTGATCTCCAATGAGATCGAGGAAAGAGGTGAATTGAGAAACCACAATTGATTTTGTATTGGGAGGTATACGTCCCAGGTGGTTGATCAATGCGTGGATTTTAGCCGACGTGTGCGCAGAGGGAGAAAGTGGGTTGATGCGACGTAGTGAGATACGAGGAGCTGGCTGGCTGCTGCTGACTGGTGCTGCTTCTTCGGAGGCGAATTCCTCCATGGGCGTAGCATGTATAGATGGATGTTTGACTACCTCGAAAATGTCCTTGGCGTCGATTGGCACACGGCATGAGAAGCAACGTGCCTGCTCTCCTTTGTTCATTTGGTGTCGAACAAAATCTTGCAGACACTTTTTACAGGCACTGTGCCAACAAGCTGTGACAGCAGGCTCGATCATGACATCCTCGCAGCAAATTGGACACTCTCCACTAGAGTCGGTTTGAATCTGCCGCAGGGCATGCGTAGTGAACTTAAAGGAGCGGTTCTCAGTCTCTGCGTCCGAGGTTGAGGCCGTAAACTGGTTGATCAATTCTTGGAGGTCCATGTCATCCTTCAATTCACTAGTCGCGTCAAGTGTTGCGGCTAGGGTTTCCTCGTCGGCGACAATCTCTTTCTTGCGGGTTAAGATTGGATGGCAGCAGGTTTGTCGAAGTCGAAGAATCTGCGCGAAAATGGTTGAATAAGAAGAGAGAAGAGTACCAGCCGCGACATTCTCGTTATATGTGCGCCTGGCACGGGTATATATGCAGTCATAGATCTCTCGCTCCTGTTGGGAAAGCTCTACTTCTTCGATGTTGATAACTCGTCGAGGCAGAGGGACCAAAGGCTCACCCTCGGGCGTTTTCATGGCTTTCGTTCGTCGAAGAACAAGGGGCTCAAGAACACTCTGGACCACGTTCAAGGCGCGCACATATTCCTTGGACTCGAATGGTACAGTGATGAAAGTTTTCCAGAAAGAGAAATTACTCCATGGCTCGACCTTCAGGAATCGTACCAAACTGAACAAATCTTCCAGACGATTAACGATGGGTGTACCAGTAAGGACCCATCGATGGAGCGATTTCAGTTCGCCGCATGCTCTGGCTGATTTTGAACGTCGGTTTTTGATGAGATGTGCTTCATCCAGAATTATACGGAAAAAGTCGAGGGAAAACAGCCCATTCTGGGCCCCGGCGGACATTGTCGACTGCAAAGCAAGTTGACGGAATTCAGACAAGACAACACCGTAGCTTGTTACAATGAGATGAGGGGCAGAGGCATGTTTTGACTCGCAACAAATGTCTCGAAGGTTTACTGATTTCTCTGCTCCGTAGTACATAAGAACACGCATTTCTCCAGGAGCCGAAGCTTTCAATGCTTCACTTTCCCATTGGGAAAGTAACGATGTGGGCGCAACCACCAGTGTTGTGTAGGGCGCTTGAACCACAGCGGTTGATGAGTCTGGAACTCTAGCCAAGTCATTGACAGATGATATACCGTTTGATGTATTTGTGCGAGGCTCACTCTTATTTGAATGAACCAAACTGAGCATCTCAATGGTTTTGCCTAAGCCCATTTCGTCGGCCAAGATTCCGCCCAGGCATTGTTGCTTCTGTGCAGGGAACTCGACACTCAGATCGCCCGAGTAGGGATTCACGTAGAAGTGATCTATACCATCGACTACTGGCAGATCTTTGTCATCGACGTCCTTGGTTGGCCAGACATATTCTTCCCATAAAGGGTGCATTGAGCGCTCGCGAGTCTGTTCGTTGTCCCTTTCCTTCGATAGCATCCAATACAGAGCTTGCTTTTGGTATTTTCGAAGGTCTAGAATGAAGTTTGGACCAGGCTCAGCTTGAGGCATGTTAAAATCAAATGACTGAGCCTTCCGATAGAGACTGTCAAGTTGATCTTCTTCTAATTCTTGAGTTTCTTCCTCAGAAGCGGAATCGTCATTCTCTTTATTTGATTTTGATTTTTCTTTCTTGACTCCATCGTATTTTTCTGCCATTTCGGCGGCCTGGAGCAATCCTTCTCGTTTGTGTTTTTCTGTGGTTGGGTTGATAGATGTTGGTTGGAGATTGATTTCATGGAACAGCTTGACAAGAGCTACTTGACGAAGCCGAAGGTATTTTTCCTCAGTACTTTCCTTTTCTTCAAATAGGCCCATAGAGCGGTTGTCGTCGCTAGTGTCGACAAGTGGACCACGCTGAAAAGCCTCTTTGCGCAGGAAACATCGGAGTTGAAGGTAAACCGTGTCATTTACGCGTACTCTGTCAGGCATGTATACGCATACGGCTTCGAACTGGCAAATTTTCTGATCTATGAGGGTAGAAACCCACTCTGCAGTCTCATGAGGCAGTCGCCCGATCTCCTGCCCTTGAATGTTTGTGAAACGAGTCAAAACATCGCCCTTTTGATTGACAATCATCTTGCCATTGCGAGCACGTTTAGTGATCGGCTGTGATCTCGCACGTTCGATACTGACTGGATCGCCATGCTTGAGAAGGGCCAGCCCGCTTCTAGTTGCCCATCCACCAACCCCGAATGCACCAATGTATCTCGCTGGAGGTTGTTTACGGAGGACGGAGGATGGGTCACAGGGTATTGTGTCGTTGGCCGAAGCACTAGATATGGTGTTTTCACTCGCTGAATTTTGTTGAAGAGGGAGGATTGCTCGGATTTTCTTGGAATTCGATCCGCCGTTGATTGTAGCGGCTGGTTTCTTAGGCTTTTTCCACGAACCATCGAAGTAGATGTTCACGGCTCGTTCGACGTTATTTGAGGAGGCAGTCTGTATTATTTCGATAGACTCATCAGGTAGATTCTCCCCGATAATACTTGTGAACAGATCGACATCAAAGCCATTAAAACGGGGATTTGGAGGTGCAGGCTCGGAGGTAAGTTGATTGACTTCATTCAGTGTTGAATTTGTCTCTGCTGACTCTATTGACGTTTGTAGATCAATATACGGTGCCTTTTCCCCGTTAGAGTGGCTATAAATATTGCGAGATGGCGTTTCTGGGATACGTTGTTGGTCATCTTGCTCCTCGTTAGAGTTCTCGATGTCGGGGCAGTGACGAGGTAAGGTCGCGTCCAGACTGGGTGGGGAGGAGGGTTGCGGTGCAGACAGCCCCTCTGTGAAAAAGCGTTGTCTTTTGGCAGGCCGCTGGTCTAGATCCTCACTCATGATTATGATGTAGGCATCGAAGCCATGAGGTTGAAGGAAAGTGAAGAATTGGGAGACGCGCCGCGGAACGCGAAACGGCACGATCGACGTCAGCGATTTTTCCCCAAAAAAACGTCCAGAAGGAAATGATGGAAGAAGACAACGAATCGAGCCAGCACTATAATTTATATGGATTTTCCCTTCGTCTAAATACAATATGCAATCAAACAATCACTAAGATTTCTTTCATAAAAAAAAAGGGAAATTCCCTCTGCAAACTCTGCGCTGTAGTTAATCGGCGCTGACAAAGAGGCCGTGGGCCAATACGGTTGGGCGCATTAGTTAGAAGTGACATCGCCCGTTCAACTTACCTTCTCTCCACTTCTCAAATCTCAACTCATGTCCTTCATCAGACAGGCCACTCGGCCATGCCGAGCAAATATACCATGGAAGTACTCATTGCGTACCCAGCGCACTCAGCAGAGACCGTTCAGCCGGTCTCATACCCTCGCCTCTTCCATAAATGCTGAAGAAGTCCAAGGCGCGCACAAGTATTGCGTTGCCCTACTCTCGTATGCGCACCCTACATAAATATCTTATTGAAACACGAGCTTGCTTCTAGACAGACAAGACGCCTGGAAATCAATTGCTTCAGTTCCGGCAAATTCTGACAAGTCCAAACCATCCAGAAAATACGATCGACCTTCCTACACCATGAGCACTTTCATCCCATCCCACGCCCGAACGTTTTACATCGCCCTGCGCGCATTGAATGTATCCCTTTCCATAATCCCAGATACCACTTCCTCTCCTACAATAGGCTTGATGCGACTGCAATTCTGGCGCGATGCAGTGACGAAAATTCTCGCCGGTACGCCACCAAAGGAACCCGTCGCAATTCTTCTTGCCTCAGCCATTTCCGAACTCAATCAACACACGAATGGTCGGGCGAGAATTAGTAAAGGCTGGTTGAATCGACTGATCAATGCCCGAGAACAAACACTCACAAATGACCCTTACCCGAACATCGCCGCGCTGGAGTCTTACGCAGAAAATACATATTCGACCCTCATGTATTTGACTTTGGCTGCGCTTCCTATGACCTCAGTTACAGCTGACCATGTGGCCTCGCATATTGGAAAGGCTGTTGGTATCGCTGCCGTCCTGCGTGGATTACCGCTGGTTGCATTCCCGCCGCCACCCAGCCAGTCTCCTAGTGGGAGTACTGGCAGTATTGGGCTGAATGCGGGGGGTAGACAAGGCGCCGTTATGTTACCATTGGATATCATGGCACAAGCCGGTGTGAAGGAGGAAGAGGTCTTGCGACGAGGTGCGGATGCAGAAGGTCTACGTGACGCTGTGTTTACCGTCGCAACGCGGGCGAATGACCATCTCATTACTGTCGACCAAATGCTCAGCAACCTCAAAGCTGGAGAGGATGTTGGACATGAATTTGAGCACGAAGGTGAAGAGGGCCATGAGTATGACTCCGTGGATCTTGCTGGGGGTTCCCGTGAGTCGCCCCTTGAAGAGGTGAATCGTGCCTTTGGAGTCTTCATGCCGGCTGTGTCGACACGGCTTTGGCTTGATCGGTTACAACAACACGATTTCGATGTCTTCCAGCCCGAACTTCTTCGCTCAGATTGGAAGCTTCCATGGAAAGCCTACATGGCGTACCGACGAAAAGCCATTTAACCGATGAAGAAAGGTCGTGTATGATAATACCACTGTACAATAATATAGATACAATGTTGGAAGACCTCGTCCTCTCTGTTGACGAGGTTCATGTACAAAAACCCGTGTGATTTCCCCTCTCAAAGCGCAATTCCAGTAAATTCCGATATGCAAGCCCTTGCTGCTATTTTTCTTTCTTTCTCTCGCGTCTCTGTTTGCGCGAGCTGACAATGAGCCGCCTCTGTGCGAGCATGACGGCATAGCGTTGGATTTTATCACGCCTGAGAAAATGATGTTAACATGTGGCCAATGTATACCGGTCGTGGTAGAACTTACATCAATAAGAAAGTCGTAACGACAACAAAGGGAATAGCAATCTTCCAGAAGTATCTGAGATGTGAATTAGTCTTTGAAGCAGCTGTCATAAACCGGGAACATGATGACTTACGAGTCGCTGTTTTCTATGCCTTGAAAGTCCGTAAAATTCATCCCGAAGTAACCCTACAAGTTGAGTTAGTGCCTAGTTAGAGCAGAAGGGAGATTTCAGGCCAAGGTTACCGTCAAAAAGGTCATCGGTAGGTATAAGCAAGTGACAAGAGTCAACTGTTTCATGCTTTCGTTTTGATAGGCACCAATTGTGTTGAAGATGAGATCAATCATGTTGTCAGCAGCCCGTCTCATCTGGTCATATCCTTCGACGATAGTAATACAATGGTCCAACGCATCTCCCAGATAGGTATGACACATGGAGCTGATAGTAATAGTAGTACCTCCAAGACTTTTGAGGTTTGGCGTCATAGTCCCGATGTGTGGACGGAGCTCAGAAGGCTCTGCTGGTGTGGCTGAAGGGCTGAATGGACCGTTGCGTAATATTCCAAACCCGGGAGTACTAACAGGTTCAGATCGATGATCACGGAGAGCATTGATGACAGCCATCAAGGGCTGCATTGAGTTGCGAAGTATAGCGATTTCAGAAGTCAATACATATAAGCTCTTCGACTGGTCGATGTCTGGGTCTGTCAAGACCTCCAGCTCCAAATCACCTATAGCGTCTTGATAAGCCATAGTCACTGGAATGGCAAGATCAATGACCGCATCCAAGATTGCTTGAACAAGCATGCTAGCATCACAGGACTGGCGTAAGATTGTTTCAGGCGAGCTGAGACGTCGAACGATCGGGGCCTCGATATCGTCTGCACTTGTCTCAAAGAAAGACGTGACAGTATTGTCTGCGTGAAGAAACATGGAGACCTGCTCCAATGTGACACACAGGCCTTTCGAGGCCAGTGAAGCGTGGCGCTCCATGAACTCGATGCGGTCCTCGTTTGGCCCCCCACGGTAACGCTGGAGGGTTCTCGCCGTAGTCCTTGTTCCATCCGCTACATTGCCAAACTGGGATGATGCCAATTTCGAGTTCGGTGCCGTTGGGCCAGGTCTGACACTCGATCCAACTTTCGCCTTTTCTTTACCATGTTGACTTGTGGGCCTTTTGGAGCGAAAAATATCCTTTAGCGCCTCCCATATCAGGCTTCTCTTCGTCGGTCGTCTCATCGTAACAGAGCTCTTGTCACTCGAGACGGAGCTTTTCCTCCTCTCTTTATTGTCCCACGACGTCGGGGCCTCATCTTCAGAGTCCGAGTCACTGCTTTCGTCTTGAATCTTCACTAGTTTCTGCAAAGTCAAGACAACAAATGCATGGTCCGAGTACCAATCCGCCTTGGTTCGGTTGGTGGTATGGACAAGATCTTCAATAGCCAGACGGTGCAAACCCTTGTGATTACCAAGAATCTGGATTACATCCCAACTCAGTCCGTTCACATTGATCCAGCGACACTGTACCCAGGGTTCTCTTTCGCGTTCTAAGAAAGGGCCGAGTGTCTCGTTATCAAGTTCGTATTGTCTCATTTCATTCTGGGAGAAATCGACCACTGTGATCTCACATTGTCGTTGAAGGTCTGCCGGTAGATTGGAGGACCATTCCGAGCTATAGGCAGGGAGCGGTTTTGTAGGGTCAATACCGGGTTCTGTTCCAGGTTGCCAGTTCGGATCGTGGGCAAAACCCTCGGGATGGTATGATCGCGCGGTGTTCGAACGTTTGGCTCGCCTTCTTGCCGTTTCGGAGGTGTTGACTCTTGCTGCCGGAGCAAACGAGTCCACGATAGATCCTTCTCTTTGAGTCGGAGATATCGGAGAGGAGGGAGAGGGACGGCCAGCTTCTATATCTATGGCATGAAGCGAATCATTGTGGGTCGGGGGTTGCTGAGCATAGTCGAGCGAGTGGACACTCATGGTGTGTGACGAGTGGTCAAGGACCTACTGACCCTGAGGAGAACACCTCTTTTCGTTGATCCCAAGGGCAAGAACTGGTTTATAATTCAAGTCTGAAGGGTCTTCATGGAGACGCAACAATCGCGATGAGGAAGATCACAAACATGCCTGCGGGGAAATGACGTTGAAGGCCCCTGATCCACGCAACTGGGCGATATATCAAGAAAAGGCAATGAACAACCCTTGGGCAGCCATTGAGACTTGTATAAATTTCTGATGAATGCGGAAACCGTAAAAAGACCGAAAGATAGCAAGAAAGACGAGAAGAAGAGAAAGGAGGAAGGAGAGATGGAAGGAAGGATGACGCGCACAGGGCAAGCGCGACCCTCCCCCACGACTGCACAGCCTCAAAAGTGGAAAGAGCTTCCCAGCTCCATCCTTCCTTCCCATCAATACAACTCCAAAGTTGTTCTTTAAATTCCCCGATTTGATTTAAAGTCCACGCTAAGCTTTCCTGCAGATGTTCAATCTTCTCCACTGTGCATTGACGTGGGGTCTGAGTTACTATGTACTCCCGAAGGCAACAGCATTTCTCTGTTAGCATCGGGTTGGCCTCTACAAAGTACTCAGAATGATCTAATCTACCCAAACGCTGACTAGTAGACTAACACCGTCTACAGCCGTCGGCAGAGACCACATTGTTTAATACGGAATGGTGTTCACGCATTGGTTTCACAGATGCATAGTAAAGGCTCGCCATACTAAGACCAATATCAGAGTCCACGCTATAAGATGTCCCCAAGCCTGCAGTGCAGCCTCAGGGTCATACTATGGGCTCGGTCATTATGCAGCCTGGACTGGATTGACTACCATTGGAACTGTGTTAGTTCAGCGATCGCCTTGAGTTTTCGATCTAAACATCTTGCAGTGGGGGTATCTAACAGGGAGGATATTATATTGATTCGATTGAAATCGTTTACCAACTGATCATAACTCTGTACTTCATTCCCGAAACTATCTAATGCGGAGACGGAAATCCGTTAGAAACGTTTAATAGTGCAAAAATGACAAAGTTCGTTATATCTTATCTAATATGTCTATAAATAACGGCTAGAACAGCCATGCGAGACCCTTTCTATAAAACTTCTTCCATCCAGTGAGGTTTTGGTTCTCGATGGCCATCATGGCCTCATATTCAGCCTCTTCGCGATCAATCTCGGCCTTTCCGGTCCAGATATCAGCATTGTGAGGCTTGATGAGCTCGGTTCTCTTGAAAAACTTCCAGCCGGTGAAAGCCATGACGTAGAGAGGAATTCCAAGGTATGAGGTGATAAAAGTCTTGTAGTCGAAGTTGCCGTAGGTCTCAGGGTTGTGGATGAAGACACCGAAGCTGCGGGTAAATGCGACAAGGACACAGAAAAATAGGGCGATGGAAGACCCAATGATTCCAAGAGGGGCCTTGTAAGCCAAAGTCTTCTCATCGACACCTTGAGCCCGACGAGCACGAATGAAGAAGATGTGAGTGATCAGGAGGGAGATCCATGTCAGAACTATAGTAATTGGTCAGAAACAGATCAAAAGAAGGGGAAAATATTTGTTTTTGGAGACTGGAACATACGGCCGAAGATGGAGACCATATCGGTAAAATAGCCAAAGACTTCCTTTGATCCCTTGGAAACACTCATAAAGGCCAACAAGCAGAATGAAGCCGAGAGAGCCAGTGAAAAGATGGGGACACCGGCTTGGTTGGTGCGGCAGAAGATCCTGGGGGCCTTCTTTTCACGCGCAAGACCATATAGTGTTCGAGTCGCAATGTAAAGATCAGAGTTGGCGGCGGACAGCACGAACACGAGAATACAGGCGTTGATGATGTGAGGAAGAGCGGCGACTTGCTTCATGGCGACGACGAAAGGAGAAGCGGCAGCAGAGCTCTTGGCCTTTGTGGCAAAGGCTAGATCATCCGAATTGTATGGCACCAGCATACCAACGAAAAGAACACTGAGTACATAGAAGACGATGATTCGCCAGAAGGTAAGCTTGATGGCCTTGGGAATGGTCTTGCGAGGGTTCTGAGCCTCTCCAACAGTCACACCGATCAGTTCGGTACCTGGAAATGACAAAGTTAACAGATTGATATGAGTATCAAAACTTCGAGAGGTACGTACCGAGGAAAGCAAAGGTCGCCTGAACCATGGTTGACCAGAAAGCAAGGAACTTTCCAAGATCTCCCTCGACATACTTCGTGGCAAAAGCACCAGGGTCTTGCCAGTAGCGGAAGCCTCGTCTGTCATGATCCGGGCCACCACCCAATGCAAAGATGAAAGAGCACAAGATTATACCGAGAATGACAATCACTTTGAAAGATGAAAGCCAGAATTCCAGTTCACCGAAGAATTTCACACCAAAGTAGTTGATCACAATAATGGCCACCATGAAAATGGCAATCCATACACCGGGGTTGACATTGTCCGCGGAGGTTTTTGGCCAGTAAGTAATAACTAAGGCGGCAGCTGTGAGTTGCGTAGGCGGGAGAATGATATATTTAAGGTAATAGCTGGGTTGTAAATCTCATCAGTACTTTTGCATTCTTTTACAGTCTTGCGGACTTTCTGGACTTGAAAATCACTTACCACCATCCGAGAGTAAAACCAAGAGCCGGATCACAGAAACGACCAGCATAACCTGTGAAACCAGAGGACAAGGGCAACCAAGCGGCCATTTCACCCAGGCCACACATAACTGTCCAAACAACGAGGCCCATAAAACAGTATGCAATCAGCAAAGAACCGGGCTAATGAGAATTGTTAGCATGTTTCAGGCATGGAATGATAAGCTTGCAGAAATGTTACATACTCCGGCCCTAAAATCCATGTTAGAAAGAATTCAAACAACTAGGCACCATCTGAATGGGAACTCGAGAACTTACGTTAAGGCACTACCAGTACCAACAATCAAACCAGTACCAATGGCACCACCGATGGCAATCATAGAAATATGACGAGCCTTGAGATCTCGGTGAAGCTGAACAGGCTCATCCTGCTCGCCTTCCTTGGTGTCGATATAATCAGGTTGCGCCTCGAGAGCATTGATCTCGTCGGGGTGACCCATCTTGCCGCAGGTCCAATTGACCTAGGCAAAAGAAATGAGGGAAAAAAAGAGAAAAGGCCTAGCAGTAAGAAGAAGATATGAGAAGGAAATTTACACCTGGGGGGGAAAAGCTGAAATTAAGAGGAATCGGAATCAACCTAACACACAAAGTATAAGCGAATCCCGGGGTCAATCTCTACACCACTCATTTTATTCATTATCTCTCCCCTCTTTCGCCTCCCTAAGATAGTGGAGACCAATCCTGGAGAGGCCCTTGGAGCTAAGATTGTACATCTGAATTACTACCACGTTTTGCCGTGGTCAGATAACCTGGACGCTTGGCAACCCTTGGCAGTGGCTTACCGACCATTCCGTCTCGCTGTGCCTTTTCTCCTACCCCGGGTGAGGCGTACCTAAGGCAGACGGCGAGCAAATCATTCCAATAGTTCAAATTCTTAAATTTTTCCTGCCGAAATCAAGTGCGAAAATCGTTAAAGAACATCGATACTGTATACGGGATGTTCCTGGAGGGTCTCGATATAGGATGACAGATAAGAATGACCCACCAAACCGCCTGGAGACAGATTTCCGGGGAGGGAAGATGTTATGACAAACAAAAACTACGCTGATTTGCCGCCCCGGGAAAGGCTCTACTCCGTTCAACTCTGAAGTGAATCTTTTGCCATCTGGCTGGGTCAAAGGGTGATACCGAGGAATGTCCAGCCACACATTCCCTTCCGTTCGATTGGAAGGAAAGCCCGAAAGTAGCCCTGCCTAGCCGTCTTTTCTCTCGGTACGCTTCACCCGATAGGGTCACCCTCCAACTAATTGCGGCTCGACGGTTTCTTGGCATTCCCTTGGCTCGGGATTCTTGTACGAAAATTTTCCTTTCTCCTGGTCTTGGCATCCTGACCCCGGGACCCATAGTAAGATAAGCCGAATTTCGCGGGGTATATCAATTTGGTGATTGGGTACATGCTTCACGTAACTGGTTTCTCGGCGAGCTGGGGGTGGGCCCATATATCGACCAGTGCGATAGAACTCCGGATTACTTCGGTTCCTTCGGCCCTTCATCCTACAGGAGAGAGTATATTAAAGTTATGCTTTCTCCAATTCATGAATCCCCGCGTTCTCTTCTCCACAGAATTGAATGTATGACAGCAGAAAATTCAGCCTCCCCTGTTGCTTTTTCTGGAGAGACGGCGCCATCTACGCTAGTGTATGTATAGACTTCACGGGTCTTGGTTTTTAACTCCGATTCTCCAAATTGTGCATCGCCAACACCAAGTACGCTCAAAACAGATCACTGGGCTTGACTAGTTCGGAATGAATAGGAGCTTTTATCCATCTGTCTACAGGGAATTAGAATTGCAGTGGCTTGCATTCATGATTATATGAACTTAATATACCCATGCATGGATCTTACTAGTCGACTTGACCGACAACAAATTTGCCCCCGAGAATTTCCCGGACTGTCTATTCAACAATACTATTGCCAGTAGCAAACTTGCCAATAGCATTTCCAATTCCAATTGGAAATGCTATTGCTGAATGAAAATTGATGACAGGCCGGAGTTTGCGTAAAGTGAGTGGTTCACCTGAACAACTCACTCAGCTTTGGAGGTTCATGATCTTGCCGCTATGTGGGTATTGACATGAGGTGCACTGTGATGAATGATAGATAGTCAGCATTTGTGAATAATGCTGGAAAGACCATGATGTCTCTAGGGCTGACATCCATCGATTACTTGAAGGAGTGTACACTAATCACCCAGTCTTTCAGTTGATCTCGACTATTTTCAGGTGGCGGCAAAATCGCATCTCTTATTGCGTTGGCCTATCCAGAACTAGTTAGTATCAGGACTTGCTGTTTGTTGAACCTCTATGTGATATTTGGCACCATATACTGAAGTCGTGGTTCTTTAAACTGGCAAAGCAGTGATTGGTGGTATGGCAAAGTTCACTCTTAGTCACGAGGAGGATAGAGGTCGCCTTATGACTGAGAAGTCTGAAACTACCATCTTTTGAACTAAGTCTTTTGATGCCTTAACAGAGGTTACTATTTTTGCATGCTATAATTGGACCATTACATCTATTCCAAGATTGTATGTTCTCAGATAAGCCTCAAAATTGCACAAGATCTTTCACCTGCACCGCTTGACCTGTACGAATGGCCTTGTTCGCCGCAATACCAGTTAAAATTGACATCGCTCCATCAACATGAGAGGCAGCACGATTCAGGCTGTCTGGTTCGGGATTCCCAAACAGATCGTTCAGAAGTTTTGGGTCACCACCTCCATGGCCGCCTTCTTCTTCGATGATTGGTATCTCTGATGGCGGCGCAAGCATTGGATGCAGCATGATTTTAGTGTGCGACACGGCTCCTTCTTTATTCTGATCTCCACCTGAGTTGACATAAGACTGTTCAAGAACATCTAGTTCAAGACGGCCTTGGGTTCCGTTGAAAGAGACTCGAAACCCTTCCCAAGGACAATACGCAACCAGGCTATAGGTCAAAATTGCACCGGATTTGTAGCTCACCAAGACACCCATCGTATCTTCGATACTGATTCCATCTCCGAATACACTTTGATCGCGATAGTATCCATCTTCATGTTCTGCATCAAGATACATTTCTTTAAGTTGCGGATGCTCTTCCATATGAAGCGCAAAGGGGTCATTCACTGCTGCGGAACTACCATGAGCGCGAGAATAGAAGTTTGTTTCTCCTCTTAGCTCAGCATTCTCCTTCCCATAGAATTTCAAATCTCCCTGTGCAAATACAGTCGCTGGCTGGCTTCCGAGCCAAAAATTGACCAAATCAAAGTGATGAGTTGATTTATGCACGAGCAATCCTCCACTGTTACGCTTGTCCCGGTGCCACCGGCGAAAGTAGTCCGCACCGTGTCGAGTATTGAGCATCCATTCAAAGTGAACTGAAGTAACCTTCCCAATAGCACCACTCTTAATGATCTCTCGAATCTTGGTATTGTGAGGCGCATATCTGTAGTTGAACGTGACGCGTAGTTGCTGCTTGGTAGTTTTCACTGCATCAAGAATGGCCTGGCATTTATTTTCGTCCACTGTCATTGGTTTCTCACTGAGGACATTGCAGCCTAGCTCCATCGCCCGAATTATATACCAATGATGAGTCCGGTCAATGGTAGTCACGATCACAGAATCAGGTCTAGTTTCTTCGATCATGCGGTCGAAATCAGTGGCCTTGTAAGTAGGCACAGCCACGGCCCCGAGTTCTTGAATACGGCTGTTCGCCACATTCATTCGTGTTTGATTTGTATCACAGAATGCCACTAGAGTGGCCGTTTCTTTGAAACTCTGGACGATGGCATTGTAGAAGAACGCCGCTCGTCCTCCAGTTCCGACTACTGCATACTTAGTAGGAGG
>Ga0102593_1002083_pt1 | contig 16476 bp, 19 predicted proteins | sample AraplaCol_mMS_r2_2_FD_76862 | JGI IMG/M metagenome (GOLD analysis project Ga0102593, IMG submission 76862) | Arabidopsis root microbial communities from North Carolina, USA - plate scrape MF_Col_mMS_r2 (SPADES assembly) (version 2) | ecosystem: Host-associated > Plants > Roots > Endosphere...
TCGTTTTTGCGCGCCTTCATGGCGCAAGACCGGATCAACATTCCATGGATATTTCACGCACGGAGCAGCGCATCCTGCACCTATTGGCCCAAGGTGGCCGCATTGAAATCGAACGCGACGACAACCGGAAAATCGAGGCCGTAAAATGCTTCACTCGCGACGGCTGGGTCTATCCCGGCTTCGGCCTCGAGCTGTTTCGGAAACTGAAGCAGAAGCGGGCCATCAAATCGTCGGGCGGCAAGCCTTACCGGATCACCGAACGAGGACTGGTTCTCGTAAGAGCAGAACAGGACAACAGATAGCTGTCCAAGCCGCGCGTCGCATGGCGCGCGGCTCCCTTCAAAGGTGTTTGGAAAGCGCCGCCTTCATCACCGACCATTCTTCGGCAACCGTACCGCTTCCGCGGCGTTTGCCTGCGCGGCGATACCAATAATCGGCATTCCAGTCGTCGCCCTCGATGCGGTGGCAAATGGCATGCCCCCAGTCGAAAGGTGCCTCGCCCTCATGCGCCTGGCAGACTTCATGCACGGCTTGCCATTCAGGACCCACGGTGAAACCTGCCGCCGATAGGCGGTCGAATGCTTCGATCATCAGCGTGATATCTGACGCCGACATGAGCCTCCTCCTGGGTGTCACCAGCGATGGACAAACGCGAAATCCGCGACCCCTGAGGTAGCGGACTCAATCACCCGACAACGAAGCGGCCGCCTCTTGGGCGGCTGATACCGATGCGACTCGTTACCACCACTTGGCGGGCGTGAACTTGCCTGCGGCCTGTTCGATCACATGCGCCGTCTTGAAGAGCGTTTCTTCATCGAACGGCTTGCCGATCAGCTGCAGACCGAGCGGCAGGCCGCCATGGTCCAGGCCAGCAGGAACGGCGATACCCGGCAGGCCGGCCATGTTCACCGTCACCGTGAAGATGTCGTTCAGGTACATCTTGACCGGATCGGAGGCGAGATTCTCATCGGCGACGCCGAAGGCGGACGAGGGGGTTGCGGGCGTCAGGATCGCGTCGACGCCGGCGTTGAACGCCAGTTCGAAGTCGCGCTTGATCAGCGTGCGGACCTTCTGGGCCTTGATGTAATAGGCGTCATAGTAGCCGGCCGAGAGGACGTAGGTACCGATCATGATGCGACGCTTGACTTCCTTGCCGAAGCCCGCTGCGCGCGTCTTTTCGTACATGTCGACGATGTCCTTGCCATCGACGCGCAGGCCGTAGCGGACGCCGTCATAGCGGGCGAGGTTCGACGAGGCTTCGGCCGGGGCGACGATGTAGTAGGCCGGCAGGGCATATTTGGTGTGCGGCAGCGAGATGTTGACGATCTCGGCGCCGGCGTCTTTCAGCCAGGCAATTCCCTGCTGCCAGAGCGTTTCGATTTCCTCCGGCATGCCATCGACACGGTACTCGTTCGGAATGCCGATCTTCATGCCCTTCAGCGACTGGCCGAGGGCTGCCTCATAGTCCGGAACCGGCAGATCGACGGAGGTCGTATCCTTGGGATCGACTGAGGCCATCGACTTCAGGAGGATTGCGGCGTCGCGCACATCGCGCGCGATCGGGCCAGCCTGATCGAGCGACGACGCGAAGGCCACCGTGCCCCAGCGCGAGCAGCGGCCGTAGGTCGGCTTGATGCCGACCGTGCCGGTGAAGGCTGCGGGCTGGCGGATCGACCCGCCGGTATCGGTTGCCGTGGCGCCGGCGCAGAGGTGAGCTGCAACGGCTGCTGCCGAGCCGCCGGAGGATCCGCCGGGCACCAGCTGCTGGTTGGAGCCGGCCGAACGCCAGGGGTTGATCACTGCGCCGTAGTAGGAGGTCTCGTTGGAGGAGCCCATCGCGAACTCGTCCATGTTGAGTTTGCCGAGCATCACGGCACCGTCGTCCCACAGGTTCTGGGTGACGGTCGACTCGTAATGCGGCTTGAAACCGTCGAGGATGTGGCTGCAGGCCTGCGTATGAATACCTTCGGTGGCGAACAGGTCCTTGATACCGAGCGGGATGCCTTCAAGCGCACCGCCCTTGCCGCTGGCAAGCCGCCCATCGGAGGCTTCGGCCATCTGCAGCGCCTTCTCCGGCGTAACCTTGACGTAGGCGTTGAGCTTGTCGTTGGCGGCCTCGATCGCCGAGATGTAGGCCTCGGTCAGTTCGGTCGCTTTGATCTCCTTGGCGCGCAGCTTCGTACGGGCTTCGGCAATGGTCAGGCTGGTAAGTTCGCTCATGGTAATTCGCTTCAAATCTGGAATGGCAACGGGTTCGGAAAGCGGCGAAAAGCCTTATTCGACGACCTTGGGTACCAGGAAGAAATTCTGATCGGTAACGGGCGCATTCGAGACGATGTCGGCGGCCTTGTTGCCTTCGGTAACTTCGTCCGTGCGCTTCTTCATCTTCATCGGCGTGACCGATGTCATTGCCTCGACGCCTTCGACATCGACTTCGGAGAGCTGCTCGACAAAACCGAGGATACCATTCAACTCGCCAACCATGCGGTTTGCCTCTTCCTCCGAAACGGCAATACGGGCAAGGCGCGCTACGCGCTTAACGGTGGCAAAGTCGACGGACATGACATTCTCCGGATAGGATTTTTCCTACCCGCTATAAAGGCCATGCCCGCCACGTGCAACGGGCATGGCCTTTGGATTGTGTAGAATTCCGCGACCGAAGTCGACGCGGTTCAGCGGACCTCGACTAGAGAGAAAGGCTTTCGCCCGGCGTCGGCGTTTTCACCGCCGTCTTCGATCCATCCATGCCGGAGACGAACTTCTCGGGCGTCTGGTCGATGATCGGGAACGTGCCGTAGTGGCAGGGTATGGCGGTCTTGAAGTTGAAGTAACGCTGGCAGGCGAGAGCGGCAACCGCGCCGCCCATGGTGAATCGGTCGCCAACCGGCACGAATCCGATATCCGGCTGGTGCAGTTCGTTGATCAGCGCCATGTCGGAGAAGATGTCGGTATCGCCCATGGCAAGAATAGAAGCCTCCTCGTCGAAATGCAGCATCAGGCCGTTGGCATTGCCGAGCGCATGAGAGACGCCGTCCTCGGTGATCTGCGCGGACGAATGCAGCGCATTGGTGAAAGTCGCCGAAAAACCGTCGAACGAGATCGTGCCGCCGGTGTTGCCCGCTTCGATCTTCGTCAGGCCCTTCGAACCTAGCCAGGCGGCGAGATCGGCATTGGCGAGAACGACCGCACCGGTTTCCTTGGCAAGCGCAACCGAGTCGCCGACATGGTCGCCGTGACCGTGCGTCAGAAGAATATGCGTGACGCCGCGGGCAACATCCTTTGCAGCCTGCCCCGCAAAGGACGGATTGTGCGTGAGGAACGGATCCAGCAGGATTTTTGCCCTTCCGATCTCGATGCGGAAAGCAGAGTGACCAAGCCAAGTGATCTTCATGAAATTCTCCTTTATTGCCGATGCAAAAGCCTGCTTTGCTCGTTATGGACATATCCGATGCCGCTACAAAGAAAAGCGGCACTGCTTCAAATTCTTTTGACGGGATGGAACGACGATGACGGTGCTGACGATCGAAGAACTGGCAACTGCGCTGCAGCCGGGACAGGCGATCGCGGGTCTCGATCTCGGCACGAAAACGATCGGGCTTTCGATGTCCGATCTCGGCCGGCGCTTTTCGACGCCGCGCCCTGTCATCAAGCGCGAGAAATTCACGATCGATGCGGCAACGTTGCTGGAATTTGCCGAGAAGGAGAAGGCCGCGGCCTTCGTCATCGGCCTGCCTATCAACATGGACGGATCGGCCGGGCCGCGCGTGCAGGCAACACGCGCCTTCGTGCGCAACATGGAGCAGAAGACCGCCTTGCCCTTCGTCTACTGGGACGAGCGTCTGTCGACGGTCGCTGCCGAGCGCGCGCTACTGGAAATGGACGTATCGCGCAGGCAGCGTGCCGAGCGCATCGACTCGGCGGCGGCAAGCTTCATTCTTCAAGGAGCGCTCGACAGGCTTTCCTTGCTCGGCAGAGCGGCATGGGACGATTTCGATGCGTGACGGGCACGCCACCATGCGGTGATCGCCTTACGCCGGCGGAACCCAATAATTGCGAAAACGACAAGACTGTCGACGACGATCGCACGGGCGACCAGCGGCGGAATGGTTTCCGGAGGAATGCCGAGCACCTTCCCATAAATCTCGAAGGTCAGGTCATGGACTTGCCTGCTGAGCATGAAGATACCGAAATTCATGTCGTAGTAAGAGAGCCAGTACCATCCCGCTAGGAAGACAATGGGACCGGCCCAGAAGATCAGGAACCACTTCATGCGGTCGTCTCTCGTTCTTTTCGAATGGATAGTCCCTCGTAAGACACCGCCCATATCGACAACGCCATCGAACCCAGAACCAGCGCCGGTACGGCAATATCCAGCGCAAGCACAGCGAAAAACATCATCGCGGCAACAAGAAACGTGGCTCTCGCGATTTTGGTTCCCATGGTCCCAGACACCCAACATTTTGGACTGCCCAGCAACGTGACTTGTTAACCGCGAGAGCGCAACGTAAACCATTTGTTAAGGTTAACGCGTAACGGGACGCCTGTGGATGGCCGAACTCGCCTCAGCCGTAGACTCCGCGAACGATGCGCTTCAGGGCGGTCGCCGCCTTCTCCCAATCCCTCGGCGTTTTCAATGCGAGGCCCGCGCATTGATCGCTCGAGGACGCGGAAAGCACGAGATGCTGGATAGCTGCGATCAGAATCGCATTGACGGCCAGGACGTCGACACCCTTCGGCGGCGTCAGCGATCCGCGCATGCGATCGAGCCAGTTTGCCAAGGCCTTCGACCGCGCCTCCGAAAGCCGCCTCACCTGCTCGGTGTTTTCGGAAACTTCCCAGGCGACGATGCGGCGAACAAGCGGATCGTCTCGCAAGGCCTCGAGGAACAGCAGCGATAGCCGCTCCATCAGATCGCCGTAAGTCAGGAGAAACATGCCGCCGGTATCTTCGGGAATGCGATCCTTGACCCAGGTACCAAGATCCGCGCCGATCGCCTCCACCAGCCCGTTGAGGCCGCCATAGTAGCGGTAGATCAGCTGCTTGTCGCACCCCGCGCGGCGGGCAACGGCGTTGATGCCGAAATTCTGGAACCCCTCCTCCGCCAGCAGCGACTTGGCTGCCCAGAGGATCGCTTTCTCCGTCGCGCTTCGGTCGCGGATACGCTTTTCGGGTTCGACGACGACGCTGCCGACTACGGGCGCCAACACCATGGGATCATTGAGCATCAGGGATTCGGTCCGAATTGTCACTTTGCGGTGAGTAGCAACGCCGCTCGGACCCGGCAACGGACAGGCCGCTCAAAGATTGTGGACAGTTTGCTATGGGTGCAAACAGGTGAGCAGGTGTCACCGCTCAGCGACACAAGTGCTGTGCCCCTAGAGTTTCTGCCCAAACCAGACGGTCCGGTCGGAAGGCTCCACCAGCGGTGGAGCGAGGCGGGCGAAACCGCGAGAGCCCCAGAATCGTACCGCACCATGATTGCTCGCGCTGGCTCCGAGGTGGACACCCTCCACGCCTGCCTCCAGCGCATCGGCAAACCATCGATCGAGCAGCTTGGTGCCCATCCCCTGTCCCTGTAATCGCGGCAGGAGGTTCATGTGGATGTGGGCCGGAAAGGATTCGACCAGCGCTGCAGGCGCATGCGCCGGGTGATGGATTGTGGCAATGCGCTTCTGATCCGCGTCCCAGCCGGCAGAATCGCCCTGCGGGTCGGCGTAAACCTTGCGAAGCGCCGGCCACCACTCGCGCTCCAGCCGCTCCTCGAAGGAACGCGTGTCGTGAACGCCGACGATATACCCGGCCACGCCCTCAGAATCTTCCGCCACTAAAGCGGTTTCCGGACTGAGCAAGACGTAAGGCGCAGCATAGATGTGTCCGATCAGCTTGCCGTCGCGATGCAATCTGGTCGCATCGCCGCCAGCATCGCCCGTCACCAGCGATATCAGATAGATCTGCTCGAGATCATCGGTGCGGATGGGACGCAGCGCTGTCATCAGCTTGCCGGCGGATAAAGAAGATCGACGATGTAGCTGGCGTCGAAACGTGAATCCAGCATGCCATAGGTCGAGCGCCAGCCGCCCGCGAGGCGGGTCTCGATGAAGGCATCGGCGATCCGCCCCGCCCCAAGGCGATAAAGCTCGGCGGCGCCGGCGGCGAGCGCCAACTGCTCGACCAGGAGGCGCGCAGCGCCCTCGTCCCGCTCGCAGAGCGCCATGGCGGCGCGCAGCACATCAATCGTCTTCTTCCCGGCCGGGCCGAGATCGCGCGCGAGCCCGGCAAACACCGTCTCGAAGAGATCCTTGCCGCGGTTCAGAATGCGCAGCACGTCGAGCGCCATGACGTTGCCCGAGCCCTCCCAGATCGCATTGACCGGCGCTTCGCGATAATGACGAGCGATCGGGCGCTCCTCAATGTAGCCGCTGCCGCCGATGCACTCCATCGCCTCGTAGATCAATGGCGGCGCGATCTTGCAGCACCAGTATTTCGCAACCGGCGTCATGACACGCGCGTAGGCTGCTTCTTCAGCGCTGCCGCGCGCCTTGTCGAACGCATCGGCAAGGCGGAAGGACAGCGCTGTCGCCGCCGCCACATCGAGCGCCATATCGGCCAAGACGCGCGTCATGATCGGCTGGCTGACCAGCATCTTGCCGAAGACGCTGCGCCCACGGGTGTGGTGCACGGCTTCAGCCAGCGAGGCGCGCATAATGCCCGAGGAGGCCAGCGCGCAGTCGAGCCGCGTCAGTGTCACCATGTCGAGAATAGTGCGGATACCGCCATCCGGCGTACCGAGCAGAAATCCGAACGTATCGCTGAATTCAACTTCTGACGAAGCATTGGAGCGGTTGCCGACCTTGTCCTTCAGACGCTGGAAGTGCAGGCCGTTTGCCGAGCCATCTTCCAGCAGACGTGGAACGAGGAAGCATCCCATTCCATCCTTCGTCTGCGCCAGCATCACGAAGGCGTCGCTCATCGGCGCCGACATGAACCACTTGTGACCGGACAGACGGTAAATGCCTTCGCTGACCTTTTCCGCCGTCGTCGTGTTGGCGCGGACGTCAGTGCCGCCCTGCTTCTCGGTCATGCCCATGCCGATGGTCACGGCGGACTTCTGCATGGCCGGCTTGTTGGTGGAATCATATTTGCGCGACAGGATCTTCGGCGCCCAGTCCTTCTGCACGGCCGGCGAAGCCGACAGCGCCGCGACGGACGCACTCGTCATCGTCAGCGGGCACAGGTGACCGGATTCCAGCTGTGCGGTCAGGTAGAAGCGCGCTGCCCTGACCTTGTGCGCCTGGTTCTTCGCCTCGGTGTCCGCCTGCGGATCCCAGACCGACGAGTGGAGTCCCGATGCCATCGAACGGCGCATCAGCGCGTGCCACGCCGGGTGGAATTCGACGACATCGAGCCGCTCGCCGCGCGGACCGTGCGTGCGCAGCTGCGGCGTGCCCTGATTCGCCATGCGCGCCAGCTCCTGCGCTTCCGGCGAGGTCACGTACCGCCCCATATTGTCGAGGTCGTCGCGGATCCCACGCGGCAACGTGCCGGTCAGATCGACGATCAGCGGATCGGACCTGTAGGCATTGATGCCGGACCAAAGGCTCGGCTGGTTGAGTTCGGCAAGTTTCTCTTCGGCAGGCGTCATGAATCGCTTCTAGTGTAAGAGGCAGGCAAAGGGAAACCGGAAGTTATAATTTCCCTACCTCTGCAATAGTTGAATTCGGGTAAAATTGCAGGGGGAGACGGGCCTTTGCCCACAGCGCAAGCTTGCCGCCGCCCGGCTCACTCTTTATAGACCCCGCAGACGACAGCAAGAGGCAGGTTCATGGTCTTCTTTCCCCACCGCCACCTCATCGGTATCAAAGGGCTCACCGAGCAGGATATCACCTTTCTCCTCGACAAGGCCGACGAGGCCGTCAAGATCAGTCGGCAGAGAGAGAAGAAAACCTCGACGCTGCGAGGCCTGACACAGATCAACCTGTTCTTCGAAGCTTCGACGCGCACCCAATCTTCCTTCGAGCTCGCCGGAAAGCGCCTCGGCGCCGACGTGATGAATATGTCCGTCGGCAATTCTTCGGTGAAGAAGGGCGAGACGCTGATCGATACGGCGATGACGCTGAACGCGATGCGGCCCGATGTGCTTGTCATCCGCCATTCGAGCGCTGGTGCCGCCGCCTTGCTCGCGCAGAAGGTTTCCTGCTCGGTGGTCAACGCCGGCGACGGCCAGCACGAGCATCCGACCCAGGCGCTTCTCGACGCGCTGACAATCCGCCGCGCCAAAGGCAAGCTGTCGCGCATCATCGTCGCGATCTGCGGCGACGTCCTGCATTCGCGCGTGGCGCGCTCGAACATCCTTTTGCTGAATGCCATGGGCGCACGCGTGCGAGTTGTCGCGCCGGCAACGCTACTGCCGGCTGGCATCGCCGACATGGGCGTCGAGGTCTTCCATTCCATGAAGGAGGGCCTGAAGGACGCTGACGTGGTGATGATGCTGCGCCTGCAACGCGAGCGCATGTCCGGGGCCTTCGTGCCGTCGGTTCGCGAGTACTATCACTTCTATGGGCTCGACGCGGAGACCCTCAAGGCGGCGAAGGAAGATGCCCTCGTCATGCATCCCGGCCCGATGAACCGTGGCGTCGAGATCTCCTCCGAGGTTGCGGATGGACCGCAGAGCGTGATTGCAGAACAGGTGGAAATGGGGGTCGCGGTGCGCATGGCCGTGATGGAGACGCTGCTGGTCTCGCAAAATCAGGGTCCGCGTACCGAAGGAGCCGGCGCATGAAGAACTCGATCGTCCTCAAGAACGTTCGTATCATCGACCCCTCGCGCAATCTCGATGAAGTCGGCACGATCATTGTCAAGGATGGCATGATCGTGGCAGCCGGCGCGGATGCGCAGAACCAAGGAGCGCCCGCTGGCGCCGACGTGCGCGATTGCACCGGTCTCGTCGCCACCCCAGGCTTGGTGGATGCCCGCGTCCATATCGGTGAACCCGGAGCCGAACATCGCGAGACAATGGCATCGGCGAGCCGTGCGGCGGCAGCCGGCGGCATCACTTCGATCATCATGATGCCGGATACCGATCCTGTCATCGACGACATCGCGCTGGTCGAGTTCGTCAAGAAGACGGCGAAGGACAAGGCGCTGGTCCACGTCTATCCGGCTGCGGCGATCACCAAGCATCTTGCCGGCGAGGAAATGACCGAGATCGGCCTGCTGATGGAAGCGGGCGCAGTCGCGTTCACCGACGGCCGCTCGAGTGTCCACGACACGCAGGTCCTGCGCCGGGTGATGACCTATGCGCGCGAATTCGGCGCGGTGATATCCTGCGAGACCCGCGACAAATATCTCGGCGCCACCGGTGTCATGCATGAGGGACTGTTTGCCAGTTGGCTCGGTCTCGGCGGCATCCCGAAGGAAGCGGAACTGATCCCGCTCGAGCGCGACCTGCGCATCGCCAAGCTGACGCGCGGCAACTACCACGCCGCGATGATCTCCGTGCCGGAATCGGTCGAGGCGATTGAGCTTGCCCGGAGCCGCGGTGCGACCGTGACCTGCGGCATCTCGATCAACAATCTCTCCCTCAATGAGAACGACATCGGCGAGTACCGCACCTTCTTCAAGCTCTACCCGCCGCTGCGATCCGAAGACGATCGCGTCGCGATGGTGGATGCGCTGGCGCGCGGCGCGATCGATATCATCGTCTCCTCGCATGATCCGCAGGATGTCGACACAAAGCGCCTACCGTTCGGCGAAGCGGCTGATGGCGCCATCGGCCTTGAAACGATGCTTGCTGCGGCACTCCGCCTGCATCACAGCGGCCAGGTCAGCCTGATGCGCCTCATCGATGCCATGTCGACGCGGCCGGCGCAGATCTTCGGCCTCGAGGCGGGCACGCTGAAGCCGGGCGCGAAGGCAGATATTACGCTGATCGACCTCGATGACCCTTGGCTGGTTTCGAAGGACATGCTTCTTTCCCGCTCGAAGAATACGCCGTTCGAAGACGCGCGCTTCAGCGGACGCGCTGTAGCGACCTATGTCGCCGGACAGTGCGTGCATAGCATATAAAAAGACCACCGGAGGGGAACATGGTCTCGGATCTTATGACCTGGCAGATCACGCTGCCTATCGCGCTCGTGGCTGCCGCCATCGGCTACTTGCTCGGCTCCATTCCTTTCGGCCTGATCCTGACGAAGGCAGCCGGGCTCGGTGACGTCCGCAGCATCGGATCCGGCAATATCGGCGCGACCAATGTGCTCAGAACCGGCAACAAGAAGCTTGCAGCCGCAACGCTTCTTCTCGATGCTCTGAAGGCGTCTGCAGCAGCCTGGATCGTCGGCTATTTTTTGGGCAGCGAGGCGGCGCTGATCGCCGGCTTCTTTGCCTTTATCGGTCACCTCTTCCCGGTCTGGATCGGCTTCAAGGGTGGCAAGGGTGTTGCCACCTATATCGGAACACTGCTCGGCATTGCGCCGATCATGGTTCTCGTCTTCGCCGCGGTCTGGCTGGCCGTCGCCTTCACGACCCGGTACTCATCGCTTTCAGCACTGGTTGCAATGCTTGTAATTCCGGTTGCATTGTGGATACTGGGCGCCGAGAAGGTTGCAGCTGTTATGGCCATCATGACTATTATCTCCTACTGGAAGCACAAGGCCAATATCTCCCGCCTGATGAGCGGGACGGAAACCAAGATCGGGGCGAAGGGATAGGATGGACGCTCTCAGCGCCGCGTGGCTGCGTCTCATTCGCTAGGACAATGTCGGGCCTGCGACCTTTCGCGATCTCGTCAATCACTTCGGATCCGCCGAGACGGCGCTGGCCGCCCTGCCCGAGCTTTCTGCGCGCGGCGGCGCCACGCTCTCCATCCGGATAGCGACGGAGAGCGAAGCGCATAAGGAGTTGGAGGCCGCGCGCCGCTTCGGCGCCCGCTTTGTTGGCATCGGCGAGCCAGAATACACACAGGCGTTGAAGCAAGTCGACGTGCGCCGCCGCTGCTTGCCGTCAAAGGCAATCTCGCCGTCTCTTCGCAGCCTGGCGTCGGTATCGTCGGCTCCCGCAATGCCTCCATCAGCGGCGCCAAGTTCGCCGCCACGATTGCGCGCCAGTGCGGCCGAGCCGGCTATGTCGCGGTCTCCGGCCTTGCGCGCGGCATAGATACCGCAGCGCATCGTGCAAGCCTCGATACCGGAACGGTGGTCGCCATGGCCGGAGGTCTGGATCAGCCCTACCCGCCGGAGAATGCCGATCTGCTTGACGATATCTGGAATGGCAACGGGCTCGCCGTCAGTGAGATGTCGTTCGGCTGGGAACCGCGGGCACGCGACTTTCCGCGCCGAAATCGGCTCATCGCCGGCGTTTCGCTGGGGGTCGTTGTCGTCGAAGCAGCGATGCGCTCGGGCTCGCTGATCACCGCAAGACTGGCCGGCGAGTTTGGCAGGCTGGTATTTGCGGTGCCGGGTTCACCGCTCGATCCGCGCTGCCATGGCACGAATGGATTGTTGAAAGACGGTGCCATGATTGTCACGACGCCAGATGACGTCACCGAAGCTCTGGCGCCCCTCTCGCAGATCGAACGGTACTCAACGCCGGTCGCCGAGGAGCCGGAGCGCGAGGGTGGCCGTTCGATGCTTCCGCCCGACGAATCCGATCGCTCGCTTTTCGTCGATGCGCTCTGCCCGACGCCCGTCGAGATCGATGATATCATCCGTCACACCGGTTTGCCGGCGGCTTCGGTTTGTCTTGTCCTGCTGGAGCTTGATATTGCCGGACGGCTTCATCGCCATCCCGGCGGCTTCGTCTCTCTTGCGATTGGCGACTGAGATCCCTACATCCGGGCCTGCAGATCGCCGGCCTCCACATAGGCCATCACGATCAGATGCAGAGCATATCGGCGTTCTCTTTTTCCGCCACTCGCCGCAACTCAGCCAGCATCTGCCTGATGAACGCGATGTTCTCTTGCGAGCCGGATCGTCCGGTATCTTTCTTTGCGAACTTGGCCGCCATGGGATAGTCTCTGAGGAAAGAGAAACGCCGCCTTTCGGCTAGCCCGAACCACACTCCAAAAACGATACCTAAATTATCCTAACTTGCAATACGTTCGCTATCTCGCATTGGTTGCATCGCGTTGTAATACGCAAAAATGAGGTCAGACCACTTGACCGAAACGATTTCCCTGTCCATGTCGAAGAGCCGGTTATCCTGGCACGGCAGGGATTCCATCTGCTTATGCACCGGCTTGGCACGTTTTTTTAGAGAATCATGATGAATGTTGTAGTGGTAGAATCGCCCGCCAAGGCAAAGACGATCAACAAGTATCTGGGCTCCGGATACAAGGTGCTCGCCTCCTTCGGCCATGTCCGCGATCTGCCTGCCAAGGACGGCTCGGTCCTTCCCGACCAGGATTTCGAGATGCTGTGGGAGGTCGACGGCGCGTCTGCCAAGCGACTGAAGGACATCGCCGACGCTGTGAAGTCATCCGACAGCCTATTCCTCGCAACCGACCCGGATCGCGAGGGTGAAGCGATTTCCTGGCACGTCCTCGACATGCTGAACAAGAAGCGCGTCCTGAACGGCAAGACCGTGAAGCGGGTCGTTTTCAATGCGATCACGAAGAAGGCCGTGCTCGACGCCATGGCCGACCCGCGCGACATCGATGTTCCGCTGGTTGATGCGTATCTCGCTCGCCGTGCCCTCGACTATCTCGTCGGTTTCAATCTGTCGCCGGTTCTCTGGCGCAAGCTCCCCGGCGCGCGTTCGGCCGGCCGCGTACAGTCAGTGGCGCTGCGCCTGGTCTGCGATCGCGAATCCGAAATCGAACGCTTCATCTCTGAAGAGTACTGGAACCTTTCGGCTCTCCTGAAAACGCCGCGAGGCGACGAGTTTGAAGCGAAACTGGTTGCGGCTGATGGCAAGCGGTTGCAGCCTCGCGCGATCGGAAACGGCGAAGAAGCCGGCAAGCTCAAGGCACTTCTGGAAGGCGCGACCTATGTCGTCGACACGGTCGAGGCGAAGCCGGTCAAGCGCAACCCGGGACCACCCTTCACAACCTCCACGCTTCAGCAGGCAGCGTCCTCGAAACTTGGCTTTTCGGCGTCGCGGACGATGCAGATCGCCCAGAAGCTCTACGAGGGTGTTGATATTGGTGGCGAAACAGTTGGTCTGATCACCTACATGCGTACGGACGGCGTCCAGATGGCGCCCGAAGCCATCGACGCGGCACGCAAGGCCATCGTCGATCAATTCGGCCAGCGCTACATGCCCGAGAAGGCGCGCTTCTATTCGACCAAGGCAAAGAACGCACAGGAAGCGCACGAAGCGATCCGCCCGACTGATTTCAATCGGTCGCCCGACCGCGTGCGGCAGTACCTGGATGCCGACCAGTTGAGGCTTTACGACCTCGTCTGGAAGCGGGGCATTGCGAGCCAGATGGCATCGGCTGAGATCGAACGCACGACGGCTGAAATCACCGCCGACAACAAAGGTGAGAAAGCTGGGCTGCGCGCTGTCGGCTCGGTGATCCGTTTCGACGGCTTCATCGCCGCCTATACCGACCAGAAGGAAGATGGCGAACAGAGCGACGACGGTGACGAGGATGGTCGCCTGCCCGAGATCAACGCTCGTGAGAACCTTGCGAAGCAGAAGATCAATTCGACTCAGCACTTCACTGAGCCGCCACCGCGCTACTCCGAGGCAACGCTGATCAAGAAGATGGAAGAGCTCGGCATCGGGCGTCCGTCGACTTACGCGGCGACGCTGGCGACCTTGCGTGACCGCGAATACGTCACCATCGACAAGCGCAAACTGATCCCGCAGGCCAAGGGCCGGCTGGTGACGGCCTTCCTCGAAAGCTTCTTCACCAAGTACGTCGAATACGATTTTACGGCAGATCTTGAAGAGAAGCTCGACCGGATCTCTGCCGGGGAGCTGAACTGGAAGCAGGTGCTGCGCGATTTCTGGAAGGACTTCTTCTCCCAGATCGAGGATACGAAGGAACTTCGTGTCACCAACGTCCTCGATTCGCTTAACGAGGCACTGGCGCCACTTGTATTCCCGAAACGAGAAGACGGCGGTGATCCGCGCATCTGTCAAGTTTGCGGCACCGGCAATCTTTCGCTTAAGCTTGGAAAATACGGCGCCTTCGTTGGCTGCTCGAACTATCCCGAATGCAACTATACCCGCCAGCTTTCGTCAGAAGGCGGTTCGGAGGCCGAAGGCGTTGCGCTGAACGAGCCTAAGAATCTCGGTTCCGATCCGGTGACTGGCGAAGAACTGACCCTGCGTTCAGGACGCTTCGGCCCCTACATCCAGCGTGGCGAAGGCAAGGAAGCCAAGCGTTCTTCCCTGCCGAAGGGCTGGAAGCCTGAGGACATCGATTACGAAAAGGCGATGGCGCTGATTTCGTTGCCACGCGACATCGGCAAGCACCCGGAAACCGGCAAGATGATTTCTTCCGGCATCGGCCGTTATGGGCCGTTCCTGCTGCATGATGGAGGCTACGCCAACCTTGAAAGCGTCGAAGACGTCTTCTCGATCGGCCTCAACCGCGCTGTCACCGTGATCGCCGAGAAGGCGAGCAAGGCGCCGGGTGGGAGGACGGCGGCGGCAGCTCTGAAAGAGCTCGGCGACCATCCCGACGGCGGCGCAATCACGGTTCGCGACGGCAAGTACGGCCCCTATGTGAACTGGGGCAAGGTCAATGCGACGCTGCCGAAGGGCACCGATCCGCAGGCCCTGACCGTCGAGGAAGCGCTGGCGCTGATCGCCGCCAAGGCCGGCAAGGCACCGGCTTCGAAGAGTAAGGCAAAACCGAAGGCGAAGGCCGCTGCGGCTGAAACCAAGACGACCAAGACCGCGGCCAAGCCGAAGACGGCGAAGGCCAAGGCGCCGGCAAAGACGAAAAAGAGCAAAGAGTGAGCAAAATCCCGCGGGAAAGAATGAAGGGCATGGGCAAGCGTCCCGGCAAGATTGGACGCGCCAGCCAACAACCCGCAGCCGAACCGCTGAACATCGCTCACGGAGCCCTGCCTTCCCGCGACGTGATCCTGCGCTTCATCGCCGATCATCCGCAGAAGGCCTCGAAGCGCGAACTCGCAAAGGCCTTCGGGCTGAAAGGCGACAGCCGGGTCGAGCTGAAACACCTCCTGCGCGAACTGGAGCAGGAAGGCATGCTGCAGAAGACGCGCAAGTCGCTGATCCGGCCGGGCGCACTGCCGCCTGTCACCGTGCTCGACATCACGACGCGCGACAAGGATGGCGAACTGATCGGCCGCCCGGCGGAGTGGCCTGACGATCAGGGCGTTGCGCCTGCTGTCGCTATTCGCCAGTCGACCTCGCCTGCCGGGCGCAACGGCAAGGGCAAGGCGCTGGTTGCCGGCATGGGCGATCGCATCCTGGCGAAGATCTTTCCGGCCGCCGACCGTGGTGGGCCGGCCTACACGGCGCGCATCATCAAGATTTTGGACAAGCGCCGCGGTGCGCTGCTCGGGGTCTTCAAGGATGCGCCGGGAGGAGCCGGCCGTCTGCTTCCGATCGACCGACGCGGCGAGGAAATGGTGATCGACCCTGACTACAAGGGCGAGGCCAAGGACGGCGATCTGGTTGAAGTCGAAGTCGCTCGCCTTGGGCGCTTCGGCCTGGCACGCGCCAAGGTCCTGTCGATTGTCGGTTCGGTCGCATCCGAGAAGGCGATCTCGATGATCGCCATCCATGCTCACGGAATCCCTTATATATTTCCGCCTGCTGTGGTCGCCGAAGCCGACGATGCCAAACCTGCGACGATGTCGCATCGCGAAGATTGGCGAGATGTCCCGCTGATCACCATCGACCCGGCGGATGCGAAAGACCATGACGACGCCGTCTATGCGGAAACTGACCCTTCTCCCGACAATCCGGACGGCGTTATCGTTACGGTCGCCATCGCCGACGTCTCCTATTACGTCCGCCCGAGCTCGCCACTCGACCGCGAAGCTCTGAAGCGCGGCAACTCGGTCTACTTCCCCGACCGGGTCGTGCCGATGCTGCCGGAGCGCATCTCGAACGATCTCTGCTCGCTGAGAGAAGGTCAGGACCGGCCGGCGCTTGCCGTTCGCATGGTGTTTTCGAAGGAAGGCCGCAAAATCGGCCACACCTTCCACCGTGTCATGATGAAGAGCGCTGCAAAGCTCTCCTATCAGCAGGCGCAGGCGGCCATCGATGGCAAGCCGGATGACAAGACGGGACCGCTTCTGGAACCAATCTTGAAGCCGTTGTGGAATGCCTACAGGATCATGACGCGCGGCCGCGAGCGCCGGCAGCCGCTTGAACTCGACATGCCGGAACGCAAGATCCTGCTAAAGCCTGACGGCACCGTGGAGCGCGTCTTCGTGCCGCCGCGCCTCGATGCACACAAGCTGATCGAGGAAATGATGATCCAGGCCAACGTCTCGGCCGCCGAGACGCTGGAGAAGAAGCGGCAAGTCCTGATCTACCGTATCCATGACG
>Ga0102593_1002086_pt1 | contig 16447 bp, 14 predicted proteins | sample AraplaCol_mMS_r2_2_FD_76862 | JGI IMG/M metagenome (GOLD analysis project Ga0102593, IMG submission 76862) | Arabidopsis root microbial communities from North Carolina, USA - plate scrape MF_Col_mMS_r2 (SPADES assembly) (version 2) | ecosystem: Host-associated > Plants > Roots > Endosphere...
AGGCAAGATAGATCATGCCCTTGACGTTGACGCCGGAAAGGCGCGCCGCCTCGGCGTTCGAACCGACCGCGAAGAGATAGCGGCCCCAACGGCTCAGATGCAGGAAGATGAAGGAGGGGACCGCCACCAGGATGACCATCCAGAACAGGCTCGGAATACTGAGCAAATCGGCGCGGGCGAAATTGCTGAACCCCTCATTGGTAATGTTGATCGTCGAACCGTTGGTGATCAGCAGCCCGATGCCGCGCAGCGATGTCAGGGTTGCGAGCGTGATGATGAACGGCGGCAGGCCCATATGCACGATGCCGAAGCCATGGAAGGCGCCGATCGCCACACCCATGAGCAGCGTCAGCGCGATCGCACCCCATACCGGTACGCCCGCCTGCAGCAGCCAGGCGATGATCACGGTGCAGAAGCCGACAATGGCGCCGACCGAAAGGTCGATGCCGGCGGTGATGATGACGAAGGTTTGGCCGAGTGCGAGGATCGCCGTCATCGCGCCCTGACGCAGCAGGTTCGAGATGTTGAGCGGCGTCCAGAAGCTCGGGGTGACAACGGCGAGCACGATCCAGAGGAAGATCAGCAGGCCGATCAGCGTCAGGCCGAACAGGATGTTCATTTTCCGGCGCGGCGGCGGTGCGACGATTTCTGTGGGGGTGGCAGTCATGAATTTTCTCCCTCTTATTCTTTTGGCTCAGACGCCGATCGCTTCGCTGAGCACTTGTTCATGCGTCGCCGCATGGAAATCATGGCTCGCGACGATTTTGCCGGCGCGGAAGACGTGTAGCCGGTCGGCCAGTTCGTAGACCTCGGGCAGGTAGGAGGAGATCAGGATGATGCCCGCGCCGTCCTTCAGAAGCTTGGCGAACAGCCGGTAGATTTCCGCCTTGGTACCGACGTCGACGCCGACGGTCGGCTCGTCAAAGATGAAGAGCCGGGCGCCGTGGCTCAGCCACTTGCCGATGACGATCTTCTGCTGGTTGCCGCCCGACATGCTGGAGGCCGGAACGCGCCGGCTCGGCGTCTTGATGCTGAGATCGCGGATCTGCTTGTCGGCATTGGCCGATTCGCGTGCGTGATTGATGACGGGGCCGTGGCTGAGGCGCCCGAACACCGGCAGGTTGATGTTGAGGCCGATCGGCAGGTTGAGGCAAAGCCCCTGGTCGCGCCGGCTTTCGGGCGCGAGCGCAATGCCGAGTTCCATGGCGGTGCGTTCGTTGCGGATATCGACACGTTTGCCCCTCCACTGGATTTCGCCGGCGCTGATCGGCTGGCGTCCGTAGAGGCCGAGCGCGAATTCGCTGCGGCCGGCGCCGATCAGCCCGTAGAGGCCGACGATCTGTCCTGCCTTGACGCTGAGCGACACGTCTTCGAAGCCCGGGCCGGAGAGGCCCTTGACCTCGACGATCGTCTCGCCGATCGCAATCTCTTCCTTGTGGTAGATCTGCTCGATCGAGCGGTTGATCATCAAAGCGATCAGTTCGGCATCGTTGGTCTCGCCGATCAGCCGCGTGCCGACATGCGTGCCGTCGCGCAGCACCGAGACACGGTCGGCCAGCTCGAACACTTCCTCCATACGGTGGCTGATATAGACGATCGTGACGCCTTCGCCCTGCAGGCGGCGGATCAGCTTGAAGAGCTGCGCCGATTCCTGGCGCGTCAGATAGGCCGTGGGTTCGTCGAAGATCAGGAACTGCGTGCCGCGCATCGCCGCGCGCGCCGTCGCCACCAGCTGCTGCTGGCCGATCGTCAGCGAGCTCAACAGCGCACCGGCCGGCAGGCCGAAGCCGAGATCGTCAAGCACGGCCTGCGCCATCTTCTCCATCTGCTTCTTGCGCATCAGGCCGTAGCGGTTGACCTCGTCGCCGAGGAAAAGATTGGCGGCAACCGTCAGGTGCCGGCAGAGCACGACTTCCTGGTGGACGGCGTTGATGCCGCGGGCGATCGCCTCGTTCGGCGTCGACAGCCCCACCGGCTGGCCGCACCACAGCACTTCGCCCGCCGTGCGGGTAATGACGCCGGTCAGCAATTTGATAAGGGTGGATTTGCCGGCGCCGTTTTCCCCGACGATGGCGTGGATTTCACCGGCAAGGAAGGTCAGCGTCGCTGGCTTCAGCGCCTGCACATGACCATAATTCTTCTGCAGGCCCTTGAGTTCGAGGATAGGCGATCCGGCGGGAATTCGATTGGCTTCTTTCAGCGTCGCGCTGTCATCATGGCGATGACTGACCTCTTCCAGTCCGATCATGGACCTCTCCTCCTTGTGTCGCCTCTGCTCTCCATCCCGCACAAAACATACCACGGATGGAAAAGGCCGCGCCGGTTTTTGAACCCGGCGCGGCCTGTCTGTTTTTGTTACTTGATCTTCGGGTTCAGTAGCGCGTCGATCTTCGGATCGGCCATATTCGCCTTGGTGACGAGATTGGCACCGGTATCGACATTTTCCGGAACCTTCTCGCCCTTGGAGACGGCAAGCGCGGTCTTCACGCCGTCATAGCCCATGCGATAGGGGTCCTGAACGACGAGGCCGGCGATCGCGCCATCCTTGAGGAAGCCCACCGTCTTGTCGTCGCTGTCGAAGCCGATGACCTTGATCTTGTCGCCGAGCTTGTTTTCGGCGATCGCCTGGCCGACGCCCTGCGCCAGGATGAGGTTCGAGGCGAAGACGCCGACGAGTTTCGGGTTGGCCGTGATCAGGTCGGTCATCATGTTGAGGCCGGTCGTCGCCTGGCCGTCGCCATACTTGTCGGCGATGACCTTCAGGCCGGGATGCTTGGTCTTGATCTGATCCAGGAAGCCTTCGCGGCGCTGCTCCAGCGAGCCGACGCCGGGAAGATTGGTGAGGATGACGATATCGCCTTCTTCCTTGCCGGTCATCTCCTTGATAGCGGCGGCCAGACCGTCAGCGGCGATGCGCCCGCCCTGAACGTTGTCGGTCGTCAGGAACGACTTGAACGCCTTGGAGTCGGCGCCTGAGTCGATGCCGATGATCGGAACCGACTTGGCGGCTTCATCGATCGGCTTGCCGAGCGCCTTGAATTCGGTCGGCGAAATGACGACGGCGGCCGGCTTGCCGGCAACGGCGTTCTCCAGAATGCTGATCTGGCCGTTGACGTCGGATTCGGCCTGTGCGCCGAGTTCCGGCACGTTGACGCCGAGATCCTTGCCGGCCTTGCGGGCGCCGGCCAGAACGATCTGCCAGTAGAAGGACGTCGTGTCCTTGACGATGATCGGGATCGTCACGTCGGCGGCAAACGACGTTGCCGGCATCGCCGTGGCGATGACTGCGGCACCTGCAAGCGCGGTAAAGGCGCGGCGGGACAGAAGGGATTTCACGATACTCATAAGGGTTCTCCTCTCAGGGTGCGTTCTCCTCCAAATAAATCGGCCGCTGAACGCAGGCGGACGATTTTTATCGATAAAAAACATTTGCCGGGTGAAGCTAGCCGAGGCGCAATCAAATTGCAAGAGCGCCAAACCGGCTTTTTTTCTTTGGCAAACTCCCGCCAAGCAACTGATTTTATTCCAATACCACGATACCCTAAAATAGGGATCAGGCCATGTCGACCTCATCAGGATGGACTACGCCTTTTTTCAAAATCAGGTTGCCGTACAGCCGGAATTCCGTCGTCGCGACGATGTAGGTGGCCTTGCGAGCCATCGCGTAGAAAGCAAAACGCTCTACCGGCACGATGCGGAAATCGCCGGCGTGCTTGGAAACGATCTGCTGGAATTCGGTGCAGACCTCCGGCATCGCATCGGGATCGCCGACCACCTCCATCCGCCACGCCGCTTCCGGCACGAAAGTGTCGAGCGGCATATGCGTCAGGATAGCCTCGGCCATCGCAGTGGCGCTGACGCCGTCGGCGCGGATGACCGGCGGGCCCATCGAGCCCGAGGGAAAATTGGCGTCTGATATGACGATGTCGTCGCCATGCCCCATGGTCTTCAGCGCATGAAGCAGGTCGGGTCCAAGCAGCGGATGAATACCCTTGAGCATAGTCTCTCCTCAGACTCGGACGGCTTCGGCGCCGAGCGGCGGCGCGACCAGCGTATAGGGTTCGAATTCGGCATAGATCTCGTCGGCAAGCCGCGGCTCGACGATCTCCATATTGCGCGTCAGGCTGGACGGCTTGGCCGTGCCGATCAGCACCGAGGCGACGATCGCCTCGCGTAGCGGAAACTGCAGGGCGGGCGCTGCCAGCGGCACGCCGTGACTTTTGGCGATCGCTTCCATGGCGCCGACCTTGGCAAGCACATCGTCATCAGCAGGCATATAGTCGAAATGCGAACCCGGCACCGGGCCGGTGGCGAGGATGCCGGAGTTGAATACGCCGCCGACGACGAGCGACGTGCCCTTCTGCCGGCAGAGCGGCAGCAGTTCGGCGACGGCCGAGCGGTCGAGCAGCGTGTAGCGGCCGGCAAGCAGGATGCAGTCGAGATCGGAATGGCGCATGACGTCGAGGCAGACAGGCACCTCGTTGACGCCGAGGCCGAAGGCGGAGATCGCGCCGGACGACTTGAGTTCCTCCAGCGCCTTCACGCCGGAATCAAGAAACTGCTTCTGGTGGACCGCGTTTTTCGCCGCGCCATGTGTGTAGACGCCGAGATCGTGCACGTAGAGAATATCGATGCGGTTGAGGCCGAGACGCGCATAGCTGAACTCGACCGAGCGCATGATGCCGTCATAGGAATAATCGTAATCGGCGTCGAAGGAGAGCGGGTCGACATAGCTATAATCAGGCACGGTGCCGGTCGGCACCGGCCGAAGCAGCCGGCCGACCTTGGTGGAAAGCACGTAACTGCCATCCGGCTGGTCGCGCAGGAAATCACCGACCCGCCGCTCGGCAAGGCCGAGCCCATACCAGGGCGCCACGTCGAAATAGCGGATGCCGCTGTCCCAGGCCGCCTGCAGCGTGTCGATCGCCTGCTCGCGCGGGCATGCGCGGTAGAGACCGCCGAGAGCGGCGGCACCGAAACTGATTTCGGTCACCTCCAGCTTGGTCTTGCCGATCCGTCTCGTCTTCATCATGCCTCCTCGCGAAGAACTTGAGCTTGGTCTATGGAGCAATCCCAGGAAAAGTGTGAAGCGGTTTTCCGTCCGGGATTGCGTACTTCAAATCAATCCCAGGAAAAGTGTGAAGCGGTTTTCCTGGGATTGCGTCAAAGCAAGGGTTAGAGCGTCGCACCCAGATGCCAGGGCACGAATTCATTGTCGCCGTAGCCGAAGAGCTCGCTCTTGGTCTTCTTGCCTGATGCCGTATCGACGATCAGGTCGAAGATCTCGCGGCCCTTGCCGCTGATTGTCGCATCGCCGGTGGCGATCGTGCCGCAATCGATGTCCATGTCCTCTTCCATCGAGGCATAGAGCGCCGAATTGCTGGAAAGCTTCAGCGACGGCGCCGGCCGGCAACCGAAGCAGCTGCCGCGGCCCGTCGTAAAGGCGATCATGTTTGCCCCACCGGCCACCTGGCCGGTCGCCGAGACCGGGTCGTAGCCGGGCGTGTCCATGAAGACGAGGCCGGCGGCCGTGACCCGCTCGGCATAACCATAGACCGCCGTCAGCGGCGAGCGCCCACCCTTGGCGACCGCGCCCAGCGATTTTTCAAGGATGGTCGTCAGCCCGCCGCGCTTGTTGCCGGGCGACGGATTGTTGTCGAGCGAGGCGCCGTGCAGCGCGACGTAATCTTCCCACCAGGCGATCTTGTCATCGAGCTTCTTTGCCACCTCGTCGCTGACGGCGCGGCTGCGCAAAAGGTGCTCCGCACCGTAGATTTCCGAAGTCTCCGACAGGATCGCCGTACCGCCGGCCGCCGCCAGCAGATCGGCTGCGACACCGAGCGCCGGATTGGCGGTGATGCCGGAAAAGCCGTCCGAGCCGCCGCATTGCAGGCCGATGATGATCTCACCGATCGACATCGGCACGCGCTTTTCCTTGCCGACATCGGCAGCGATCTCGCGCAGCATGCCCATGGCGCGCTCGACTGCGCGGCGCGAACCGCCGGCATCCTGGATGTTGAAATGCCGCTTCGAGGCGCCGGCGCCGCTCTGGCCGTACAGCGTCAGCTGGTTGACCTCGCAGCCAAGGCCGATCATCAGCACGCCGCCGAAATTCACATGTCTGGTGTAGCCGGCGAGCGTCCTATGCAGCACGTTCATGCCGTCGCCGGTCGAGCTCATGCCGCAGCCCTGGTCGTGCACGATCGGCACGAAACCGTCGATGCCCTCGTAATGCGGCAGGATCGTCCGGTTCGCCTCGTCGGCGATCGCCCGGCAGACCGTGGTGGAACAGTTCACGCTGGCGATGATGCCGATATAGTTGCGCGTCGCCGCCCGCCCGTCGGCGCGGCGATAGCCCATGAAGGTGCGCGCCTTGTCATCGGTGGTCGCCGTTTCCGGCGCCGAATTGGCGGTCGCCGCCAGCCGGTCGTTTTCGAAATGCAGGTTGTGGCTGTGCACATGGTCGCCGGCCTTGACCTCGGCCGTCGTGCGGCCGATCGCCTGTCCGTATTTGACCACGGGTGAGCCGAGCGGAATATCCGCAATCGCCACCTTGTGGCCGGGGTCGATCTTCTCACGGGTCTGAATGCCGGCAACCGTCGAACCCGGCGCAATTGCCGCCGTTGCGACCGCGACATTGTCGCCGGCCGAAAGGATGATCCAAGGCAGTTTGTCCAAGTCTCTATCTCCCTAGAGCATGATGCCGAAAAGTGTCAGCGGTTTTCGGACGACATCATGCTCTAACTCTTTAATTTAGAACAGGATTCAGATTTTTAGGCCATCCCACCTAAAATCATCCTGTTCTATCGAAACGCTCGCTGCATCGGCGAATGCGCATTGATTTTGTTTTTTATCTACAATAAACATTTTCAAGTCAACGGGAATATTGATCCTGTGGACGAGGGAGGCAATGAGCCGCAGGCGACCGGAATTAAGCTAAAGGTCGTTTGAACAAGCCCCGGTCCGCTCCGTCCTGCTTTGAAGCGGGCGACGGTCACGAGGGCGGAAAGCGGGGTCTGGTGGCAAGGCAGAATACGGTCTTCAAGGAAGCCTACAACAGGTATGCCGCAGCCCTGCGCACGGATACGGCGCTGCCCTCGGAACCGGAGATCGCCGCCCAGCTCGGCGTCAGCCGCTCGACGGCGCGCGCCATCCTGACGCGGCTGAGCGAAGAAGGCATCATCCGCTGGAACAAACGCCAGAAGATCGTGCTGCGCCAACCCACAGACCGCGACCTCTTTCCCTCCGAAGAAACCGATTCCCTGCACGATATTATCGAGCGCAGCTTCATGCAGCGCATCCTTGCCGATGATGCAGCACCCGGCATGCAGATCAACGAATTGGAGCTTGCCCGCGAGATCGGCACCGGCACGACCAGCGTACGCGAATTCCTGATCCGCTTCTCCCGCTTCGGCCTCATCGAGAAACGCCCGAACAGCCACTGGACGCTCAAAGGGTTCACCCGCGAATTCGCGCTCGAGCTTGCCGATGTGCGCGAGATGTTCGAGCTGCATTCCGCCGCCGAATTCGGCCGGCTTTCCAGGGATAATCAGAGCTGGGCCGATCTTGCCGCCATCCGCGACGAACATCACGCCATGCTTGCCGACATCAACCAGCGCTTCAAGGATTTCTCCGTCCTCGACGAGCGCTTCCATTTGCTGATCCACCGCGCCTCGAAGAACCGCTTCATCGCCGATTTCTACGACGCGATCGCCATCGTCTTCCACTATCACTACCAGTGGAACAAGACCGCCGCCCGCCAGCGCAACGAGCGCGCCATCCACGAACATCTGGATTATATCGCAGCTCTCGAATCCCGCGACCAGGCGGCAATCGAAACCGCCTGCCGCGCGCATCTGCACTCCGCCCGCCAGACCCTCCTGCAATCCCTGCCGCAGATCGCCACCGAATCCGCTTGAGGAGGTGAGAGCAACGCCAGGAAGGCGTTGTCTTACGGAGCGGATGCCAGCCCTGGCACGTTTCGGCGCGACGGGGACATTTATAAATCCGTCACGATATGTCGGCAAAACCTCTGGGCTGGTCCGGATGCCGCGTCAAAGCTATTGAAATAACCTCCTCGATGCGCATGGTCGACGTATCCACCGTTTGCGATGCGCGATGATCATGAATGGAGAGCAAGTTTCACCGATGGAAAACACCTCTGCCCCCTCCAGCAATATCGAATGGACGCTGGCTGATTTCCTGAGCACCTATCGCTATTGGGCTCTGTTTTTTTCTCACTTCTTTTGGCAATCGGCGGACAAGGTTTCAGCACGGTCTTTCCCTTGATCTCGCAAATGGCCGGCAGCAGCGCTCAGACGATCGGGATCTTCTATTTCGGCTCCACTCTTGGCTGGGTTGCCGGTGCCTTCCTGGGGTTTATCGTCGCGAGCCGCCATGGTCGGTCGGCTTTGATTTCGCCCATTCTCGTCTGTGCCATTGTCGCCATCAGTTTTCTGCCGGCGCCTGCATTGTGGGGATCGCCGGCGTTTCTGTTTTTGTTTGGTGTGGTGTTCGGCACGGTTCGGGCCGTTTTCCCCCTCGCGATCGCGATATTCCTGGTGGGCGGGCGACCGGGCAAAATCGACTTCGGCTGCGCCCTCACTCTCCTGTCAACGACGATCCTGATCTCAGCCTTTGCTCCGATCGGCGCGTCGTGGTTATACGGCCTCGATCTAGGCGCCGTGCCTGTCGTTTCGGCTTTCCTGGCCTGCCTGCTTCTTGCTGTCATATTGCTGGTGCCGGCCGGAAACCTGGCCTTCGATGAAGCTCCGCGTCCGCGACACACGCCGCTTGCGCCGCGCCGGCGATCCCCTCTCCTGGTAGCTGTCATCCTGGTCATGCCGCCGATCCTGATTTTTCTGATGGCGATTGGCGTCCATCTGTTTCAAGCGAATGATGCCGACGTCACCTCTTCCCCCGTCACGCTGCTTTTAGCACTTCTGGTCTTCGGCATTGCCGTGGCCGCCTTTATCTATCTGGCCTATTGGGTCTATCGCATCCATGGGGAACTGGCGGGCGCCGCACGGTCGCAGCGCCTGCTAACGCCGCTTGCTGGCATGCTGATCGCCATCCTCGTGCCGCTCGGATTGCCGGTTCTTGTCATGACCCTTGGTGATCTCCTCAATGATCGCGCACGCGACAGAGGCCATGGAAGTTTGATTTCGATTGTTTGGCTCGGGATCTGGAGCTTCATCTTGCCGCCGGTCGCGATCGGAATGATCCAGAACGCGGCAAACGAAAGCTATGGCATGGGCTCAGACGCGGCGTAATAGCGACAGCACGGTCGCGGTCTTCCGGTGATTGCCTGATTTTCTCACAAGCCCTCCGATGCGATGTTCGCCACCGGCATCATGAAACATTTCGATGTGTAAGCCGTTATCGCGCTTATGGCCGACGCTAAACTCAAACCGAAATCGGTCGACGGCACCGAACCGCACGGTGCCGGGAACTCGCCCCAGGAGACGGCATCGACTGTCGAGGTCATGCCGCCGCCAGATGCCATCGAACCTGATCCGGAGCTGACGCCTGAAGAGGCCGAGCAGGCGCGCAAGCGATATTTGCTCAAGCGTTTCTGGATCAGCGCGCGCCGATACTGGGGCCGCGGTGGCGACAAATTCGCTTGGCCCTTCTCGATCGGGCTATTGGCGATGATCGGCATGAATGTCGGCTTCCAGTACGGAATCAATCTGTGGAACCGTGGGATCTTCGACGCCATAGAGCGACACGATGCCGGCACCGTCTATTTCCTGAGCGCCGTATTCGTGCCGCTCGTGCTCGGAACTGTAGCCATTGTCACGTTACAAGTCGCCGTTCGCATGATGATCCAACGTCGCTGGCGTTCCTGGCTGACAACAGCCGTCATCGCGCGCTGGCTCGCAAACGGCCGTTACTATCAGTTGAATCTTATCGGCGGCGACCACAAGAACCCCGAAGCGCGCATTTCCGAGGATTTGCGGATTGCCACCGAAGCACCCGTCGATTTCATCGCCGGTGTCATTTCCGCATTTCTGGCAGCCTCGACTTTCATCGTGGTGCTCTGGACGATCGGTGGGGCCCTCACTCTTCCGATCGCAGGTTTCACCGTTACCATTCCCGGCTTTCTTGTCATCACTGCGGTCCTCTACGCCGCGATCACCTCCAGCTCGATGGCGGTCATCGGCCGCTATTTCGTCCACGTCTCAGAGGCCAAAAATCAAGCAGAAGCCGAGTTTCGCTACACGCTGACGCATGTCAGGGAAAACGGCGAGAGTATCGCCTTGCTCGGTGGCGAAGAGGAGGAGCGTAACGACCTCGACAAAACCTTCGCCAATGTGCTCAAGCAATGGGCGCTCCTTGCCCGCCAGCACATGCGCACGACGCTTGTGTCGCATGGATCGATGCTGATTGCGCCTGTCGTGCCGGTCCTGCTTTGCGCACCGAAATTTCTCGAGGGCAGCATGACGCTTGGACAGGTCATGCAGGCCGCCTCTGCTTTTGCCATCGTTCAGGGCGCGTTCGGCTGGCTGGTCGACAACTATCCCCGTCTTGCCGATTGGAATGCCTGTGCACGGCGCATCGCCTCGCTGATGATGTCGCTCGACGGGCTGGAGCGCGCCGAACAGAGCGACTCGCTCGGGCGCATCAAGCATGGTGAAACCGAAGGCGAGTCGATGCTCAGCCTCAACGATCTCTCCGTGTCGCTTGACGATGGCACCGCCGTGGTCACGGAAACCCGAGTCGAGATCGAACCAGGCGAGCGGGTGCTCGTGGCCGGTGAATCCGGATCCGGCAAGAGCACGCTGGTGCGGGCCATCTCAGGTCTGTGGCCGTGGGGTAGCGGTAGCGTCAATTTCCACGCCGACAGGCGATTGTTCATGTTGCCGCAACGGCCCTATATCCCGTCCGGTACGCTTCGCCGTGCCGTCGCCTATCCCGGCGCCGCCGATAGCTGGACGCCGGACGAGATCAAGGCGGCGCTCGCCAAGGTGGGACTGGATTATCTGAACGACAAGATCGAGGAAGATGCGCCATGGGACCAGACCTTGTCCGGCGGCGAAAAGCAGCGGCTCGCCTTTGCGCGTCTGCTGCTACACCAACCCGATATCATCGTGCTGGATGAAGCAACGGCAGCACTCGATGAGAAGAGCCAGGATAAGATGATGCAGATGGTGATCGATGAATTGCCTGAAGTCACTATCGTCAGCGTCGCGCATCGGGCTGAGCTCGAAGCCTTCCATAGCCGCAAGATCACGCTGGAGCGGCGCGAGGGCGGCGCAAAACTTGTCAGCGACATCGATCTCGTCCCGCGCAAGAGAAAACGGAACTTGCTGTCACGCGTTTTGAAGAACCCCTCCCTGCCGAAAGTCAGCACGGCCTCGAATAAAGACAGCGCAGTCCCAGAATAGAAATTGTCCGTTTGGCCACAGAACCATCAATCGGCTGACGAAGCCTCTGCGTTCGCAATCTGATCCAGATTTTCGATCAGCCGCTTGAGCAGATCGACCAGTTGTCCGGCTTCCGCATCTGTGAACCCGGTCAATGCCTCACGATTCCCTTGGAACAAGGCCGTAATGGCCTGAGGCATGCCTTCCCCCGCAGCCTTCGTCAGCACGATGCGGCTGCTGCGACCATCAACCGGGTCGCGTGTCCGCTCAATCAAGCCATCCCGCTCCATGCGTGCGAGCATCTGCGCCATCGGCGGTTGCTCGATCCTGGCAAAGCGGGCGAGGTCGCGCTGTGTGCTTGCCTTGCCATTTTGCAGCGCGACGAGGACAGGCAACTGGCCGACACCGAAGCCGAGCGGTTTAAGCCGTGACTCGCTGAGGCGGGCAAACCCCCGCGCCGCAAGACTGATGAGATGGCCAGGCGTAGAAAGCACGTCTTCATTCATTCGCTCACCTCTTGCCTGCGCTTGACCGCGATATATATATGTACATATGTATCTTGACGCGCGGCAGGAAGCAATGCCGTTTCGATGCCGCCCAGAGAAAGTTTCAATCTCCACTGAGGAAACGAAATGTCCAACAATGATGTCGAAATGATCAAGCGCATCTATGCCAGCTTCAACGCCAGAGACATCGACGCTGTCCTTTCCGTCCTTTCCGACGATGTCGCCTGGGCCAATGGCATGGACGGCGGCCACATCTATGGTCGTGACGCTGTGCGCGACTATTGGGGACGTCAGTGGGCTATGATCAGTCCACACGTCGAGCCGGTCGCATTTAAGGAAACGCAAGATGGCGCCGTCGCTGTCGAGGTGATCCAGTCGGTCTTTGACCTCGATGGCCGGCCGCTGGAGGGGCAGGCCCATGGCCTGAAGGACAAGACCGTGACGCATATTTTCCGCATGGAAGGCGATAAGATCGTTCGCTTCGATATCCAGGATGCCCTGTAAGCCCAGCGTGCTCTGTAAGCTGGTACTCGCTATTCACGGATGACCGCTCCTGTTGCAAAGCGCCATTGTCAGACCCGCCTTTCGCCCGTCGGGCCGCTTGGCTTGTGCGTTCAGTTCGCGCTTAGCCGGCGGTATCGGTTCAGAGCCTGCGAGCTTCCAGACGCCGCTTGTCGCGCTCGACATAGTCGGAGCCCAGCTCTGTCAGACGAAATTGCCGTTTCTGGAATTCCCCGCGGATCAAGATGAAACCTTGCTCTTCGGCTTCGCTCAATGTCTTCAGGCTGGTGCCTTTAGGGGGAGACTGCCAAGCCATGCCATCGGCGCTGTGCAGTAAGACCATGATCTTTATAATTTTGTTTCTCCATGGCTGATGCATGCAGCCGGGCTGCACCGCATCAGCTATCCGCTGGTTCCGTATTCTTGATTTGGCACCATCCAGGAGAAGCCCATTGATTTAAAAGGATTATTTTTGGCTAGTCCGGAGTTTCGCAAAAGCTATCGTATAAAAGCTCCAATAGTCTTGGTCAATTCAATCACTCCGTCCCAACGGGTTTGGTCGCGCCTGGCGATTGGCCCGATGGCGTTTATTTCCATTGAATCCCGACATCAGCGGCGCATAGTGCCGACGTTCCCGGCTTTGCCGGTTGAACGGATGGGGGAGCCGGTGCATGTCAGCAAATCTCGACGATATCCGTAACCAGCAACGTGAGACGTGGGACAAATTTTCCGCCGGCTGGAAGAAATGGGACAGCTTGGTTCTCGGTTGGCTCGCCCCGTTTGGCGACGCCATGCTTCGGCGCGCCAATCTCTCCAACGGCTTTAGCGTGCTTGACATAGCCGCCGGCACTGGCGAACCCGGCCTGACGGCGGCGGCGGCAATCCCCGACGGTCAGGTTGTCGTCACCGATCTCTCGGAAAATATGCTGACTGCTGCCGCCGAAAATGCGGCCAGACGTGGCCTCAAAAACTTCGAAACTCGCCTATGCGATGCGGGAGCGTTGCCTTTTGCCGATGCCAGTTTCGACGCCGTCCTATGCCGGTTCGGGTTTATGTTCTTCCCGGATATCGCTGCCGCCGCCAGGGAGATGGCACGCGTGGCAAAGCCCGGTGCGCGCGTCTGCGCTGCAATCTGGAGCGCGCCTGCCAAAAATCCATGGGCAACCACGATCATGGGCACGATCGCCCGCCACGTGGAAATGCCCCCGCCGCCCTCCGGTTCTCCGGGCCTGTTCCGCTGCGCGGGGGAAGGCATGATGGTCGAGACTTTCAGAGAGGCGGGCCTTCTCGACATCGCCGAGGAAGAGGTGTCGGCGATGATGGTGCACGATGCCCCGGCGAACTACTGGGACTTCATGACCGAGATCGCCGCGCCTGTTGTCGCCGGACTATCCAGGGCCGACGCGGCAACACGGGAGAAGATCTGTCGTGAGGTCCTGGAGCTCGCTCTCCAATCCGTCAGCGACGGCAAGGTTCACCTTCTCTCAACAGCAACGATCATCACAGGCACGCGATAGCCTCAAAATCTCGTCGACAACGACGGCGAGCGGGAGCGTGGCGTCGATGACGACACCACACTTCGGAATATCCTCTTTCGTTGCATGCAATCGCACAATCAGCTCCCGTTCGGCAGGCAGGTCACAACATGATCCCGTATTGCCGCAGCACTTTCCAAAGGCGACGTGAACGTCACATCTAGGGTCAGCGCGTGCTGGTGCGGGATATCAAGAACCACGGCCTGTTGGCTTCGGTTTCTTGAAGTCTCGACGTCGGTCGTTTTCAAATAGTCGCGCCGTGCGGGGGAGGAAACGCGACGCGCCAATTCTTCTTCGGCACAAAGCAATCTCACCGGAACGAAGACGGCGGCGCGCTGTCTGGCGGCGTCAACAAACTGTTGGTACGTCCGTGCGCTCCGCTCATCGCCTTCGACACCGGCATGGGTGAAGATGAAATTCGCCGACGGGCCGCTATAGGTGGCGATTGCATCCAGGACGGCCTGCCGGACCCTGCCGGTGTACTCCCAGACACCCTTAGGCAGTGGAGCGGTCTGATCCTCGTCGAGGAGGCGCAGTATAGGGTTGTTGAACCAGTGATTATCAACGATCCTTGCTGATAGAAGCGAGCCGAGTTCTTTGGCGATTGTCAGCTTCCCGACGCCCGGAAACCCCAAGAGCAAAACGAAAACACCCATCGTCCGACAACTCTCCCAATACAATCCACCGGCAACAACGCAGTGCAGAACATTGTCTGGAATCTACCAGAATTTCCACCATGGACGCTTTGGATCGGGAGGCATCGAAGGCTCGGGCGCGAGTATGGCTTTCATCACGATCATCTCGCCATCATGGTCATAATATTCCCCCTCTTCCCCCTGGACTTTGGCTTCGAGAGATTGGGCGATAAGCCACATTTTCCGACGGATTTCTTGATCAGGATTTTTGACAACGATGTTGTCTCCGCTCCACCAAAGCCATGCGGCGTTTTCTCGATTTTCGCCGCGGGAGTATCCATTCCACACGCATATGCCCGCCTGTTCCACCCGTAAAACACCCCCGTCGGCGGCGGGAGTTTCGGCAAAACCGTCATGCTGAATTTCGGGATCACTGGCAACGTACTCGAGCCATTCGTCGAGAGTGATCGATGGAGAGGCATCGAACCAATTTGCCTTACGGGTAATGTGAAGATCGTAACCCATCAGAGCCTATTACCTAAGTCGCGCCGAACGGCTGAGCCGCCTAATGCGAAGCCGCCTCGCTTGCGACGGCCGGCCCCTCACGCTTCTGACCACGCCCGACCGGGATCAGCCAGGTGGTGAAGAAGGTCAGCACCGCGACGACGACCACGCCCCAGAAGCTCCAGTGCAACGCCGCATTGAAGACGGCGCGGATTGCCGGATCGGCGGCGAGCGCCGAGAGCCCGGTCGGCTGGTTCAGCGCCTCATGCAGCCCGGCCGCCGCTTCGCCGCTCGCATAGTGGTTGATACCGGCATTGAGGATGGCGCCGAGCACGGTGGCGCCGAGCGTATTGCCGAGGCTGCGGGCAAAGATGATCGAGGCGGTGGCGCTGCCGCGCATCGACCATTCGACGCTGTCCTGCACCAGCACGATGCTGGTGAGGCTGATGAGACCCATGCCGAAGCCCATGAAGAAGGAGCCGGCGCCGGCCACGACCGGCGAACTCTCAGGTGTCAGGAACAGAAGAAAACAGGCGCCGAAGGGAAACAGCAGGCTGCCGACGCGCAGCGTGCGGCGGATGCCGAAGGCCTTGTAGAAGCGGCTGGAGAGCATCACCGCCAAAGGCCAGCCGACGACGAGCATAGTGAGCGTGAAGCCGGCAACAACAGGCGAACGGCCCAGAACGCCCTGCACATAGATCGGCAGGATTGTCGAAAGCCCGATCAGCGCCATGCCGGCCAGCAGCGTCGCCGCATTGCTGGTTGCGATCAGCCTTCGGCTCCAGAGCGGAATCGAAATGATCGGCTCCGGCGCCCGCTTCTCCTGGGCAAGAAAGAGAAGGCCTGCGACCACGAAGACGGCAAAAAGCGAAAGCAGAATCCCAACGCTGGCATCGGTTTCCGTCAACATGACGAGAAGTGCCACGATCGAGATCGAAAACAGCACCGATCCGAGGTAATCAATCTTTGCCTGCTTGTGCGCCACATCCTCCTTCAGGAAGACCATGAAGGCGATGATCGAGATGATGCCGATCGGCAGGTTGATCCAGAAGATCCAGGCCCAGGAGATGTTGTCGACGATGATGCCGCCGGCAAGCGGCCCGACAACGGCCGAGGTCGCCCAGACGGTCGCCATCGCACCCTGCACGCGGCCGCGTTCCTCGAGCTTGAAGAGATCGCCGATAACAGTCATCGTCACCGGCTGGATGGCGCCGGCGCCCAGCCCCTGCAGCAGCCGGAACAGCACCAGCGACATCATCGACCAGGCAAGCCCGCAGAGCAAAGAGCCGACGAGGAAGATCAGGATGCCGCCGATCAGCACCGGCTTACGCCCAAAGATGTCGGAAAGTTTGCCGTAGATAACAGTGGTCGTCGACTGCGCCAGCAGGAAGGCCGAAAAC
>Ga0102593_1002089_pt1 | contig 16433 bp, 13 predicted proteins | sample AraplaCol_mMS_r2_2_FD_76862 | JGI IMG/M metagenome (GOLD analysis project Ga0102593, IMG submission 76862) | Arabidopsis root microbial communities from North Carolina, USA - plate scrape MF_Col_mMS_r2 (SPADES assembly) (version 2) | ecosystem: Host-associated > Plants > Roots > Endosphere...
GATCCCGGGGAAGTTCTCGACGTTGATCAGCGTCGGCACCAGCGCGGTGCCGTGGTCGAGCATCATCGCGATGACCTCGTCGGTGATGCCGGTGCCGTGCTCGATGCAGTCGATGCCTGCGTTGATCAACCCCGGCAGGGCGTCCTCACCGAACACGTGCGCGGTCACCCGGGCGCCCTCGGCGTGCGCCGCGGCGACGGCCTCGACCAGGACGTCGTCGGACCACAGCGGCGCGAGATCGCCGACGCCACGGTCGATCCAGTCCCCCACCAGCTTCACCCAGCCGTCGCCCCAGCGCGCTTGTTCGGCGACGGCCGCGGGCAGCTGCGACTCGTCCTCGACGTCCAGCGGGAGCCGAGGGATGTAGCGCTTGGGCCGGGCCAGGTGGCGGCCGGCCCTGATGATGCGCGGCAGATCCTCGCGCTCGTCCATGGGACGGGTGTCGACGGGCGAGCCCGCGTCGCGCAGCAGCAGTGCGCCGACACCCCGTTCGGTCTCGGCCTGCGCGACCGCCTCGTCGTAGTCGGTCGGTCCGTGCGCACCCAACCCGACGTGGCAGTGCGCGTCGACCAGACCCGGAAGGATCCACCCGCCGTCGACGACGGTCTCGGCACCGGCGACCGGTTCGGCGCTCAGCACTCCGTGCGCCACCCACCATTCGACGGGCTCGCCGTCGGGCAGGCCGCGGCCGCGCAGGTGGAGGGACAACCTATTTTTGGCCAGGGAACTTCAGCTTGGACAGGTCGAAATTGGCCAGCCCCGGCGGCAGCTCGTCGAGGCCCTTGGGCATGTTGGACAGATCCGGGAAGCCTGCGGGCATCCCGCCGCCGACGCCCAACGGGTTGGGGGTCTTCGGCGGGGTGGGCCCGCGACCCTTCTTCTTGCCGGCCTGCTTGTTCTTGCCCTTGGCCGCCTTGCGCGAGGAACCCTTGCGCGCGAACGGCATTCCCATCTGCCCGGCCATCTGCGACATCATCTTGCGGGCGTCGAAGAACCGGTCGACCAGCGAATTGACCTCGGCCACCGTGACACCCGACCCGTTGGCGATCCGCAGCCGCCGCGAGGCGTTGATGATCTTCGGGTCGGCCCGCTCGGCGGGCGTCATGCCACGGATGATGGCCTGCACGCGGTCGAGCTGGGAATCGTCGACTGCGGCCAGCGCGTCCTTCATCTGGCCGGCGCCGGGCAGCATGCCGAGCAGGTTGCCGATCGGACCCATCTTGCGGATCATCAGCATCTGCTCGAGGAAGTCCTCGAGTGTCAGCTCGCCCGAGCCGATCTTCGCCGCGGCGGCCTCGGCCTTCTCGGCGTCGAAGACCTGCTCGGCCTGCTCGATGAGCGTCAGGACGTCGCCCATCCCCAGGATGCGGCTCGCCATCCGGTCGGGATGGAAGACGTCGAAGTCCTCGAGCTTCTCGCCGTCGGAGGCGAAGAGGATCGGCACGCCGGTGATCTCCCGCACCGACAGCGCGGCACCACCGCGAGCGTCGCCGTCGAGCTTGGTCAACACCACGCCGGTGAAGCCGACGCCCTCCCGGAACGCCTCGGCGGTGGTCACCGCGTCCTGACCGATCATCGAGTCGAGGACGAACAGCACCTCGTCGGGGTCGACCGCGTCGCGAATCGCGGCGGCCTGGCCCATCAACTCCTCGTCGATGCCGAGGCGGCCCGCGGTGTCGACGATGACCACGTCGAAGTGCTTGGCCTTGGCCTCGGCGAGGCCTGCGGCCGCGACCGCCACGGGATCGCCGACCTTCATCTCCGCGATGTCGACGCCGCCCGGCGACACGCCGGGGTTGGGCGCGAACACCGACACACCGGCGCGCTCGCCGACGATCTGCAGCTGGTTGACCGCGCCCGGGCGCTGAAGGTCGCACGCCACCAGCAGCGGGGTGTGTCCCTGCCCCTTGAACCACTTGGCGAGCTTGCCGGCCAGCGTCGTCTTGCCGGAGCCCTGCAGGCCGGCGAGCATGACGACCGTCGGCGGGGTCTTGGCGTAGCGGATCGTCCGGGTCTCGCCGCCGAGGATGCCGATCAGTTCGTCGTTGACGATCTTGACGACCTGCTGCGCCGGGTTCAGGGCACCGGAGACCTCCGCACCCTTGGCTCGGTCCTTGACTCGGGCGATGAAGGCGCGCACCACGGCCAGGGAGACGTCGGCCTCGAGCAAGGCCAGGCGGATCTCGCGGGCAGTGGCGTCGATGTCGGCGTCGGTGAGCCGGCCCTTGCCACGCAGACCGGAGAGGGCCCCTGTCAATCGGTCGGAAAGCGATTCGAACACGTGGTTAGCCTAGCTGGCGGCCTGCTAGCTGGCCTCCGGCACTGCCTTCGGTCGCGCCGGGCTCGGCAGCATCGCGTAGAGGTCGCGCTCCAGTTCGGCGCGCGCCTCGGACACGTCGCGGGTCACCTCACCGGTCGCGAGTGCCGGCACCACGAGCCCGAAGGCGTCCACGACCGTCGACCCCAGCGTGGTGACCTTGGCCCAGCCGATGTCGACGCCGTCGCGTTCGACGACCGCCGTCAGCCGCGCCAGCAGTCCGGCGCGGTCGGTGCTGCGGATCTGCAGGACGAACTCGCCCGGCGCGGTGCCCTCGAACCACAGGATCCGCGGCGGGGCGGGGGCGTTGATCGGCACGGCGTCGGGGATGTCCCCGGCCCTGGTGGTGTTGACCGTCGCACTCTCGTGGTCGCGGCGTTCCAACGCGCCGATGACGTCGAGGTCCCCCGCCAACGCCAGCATGAACTGTTCGCGCAGCAGCTCGGCCGCCGGCGGCGACCCGAAGTGGGGTGAGACGACGAACGTCGTGATCGCCACCCCGTCGTGGATCGTGACCGAGGCCGAGTGCACCCGCAACGAGTTGAGCGCCAGCACACCGGCCGCCCGGGACAGCAGGCCCCGGCGGTCCGGCGCGATCATCACCACGTCGTAGACGTGCGGGCTGTCCGACGGCGTGAGCTCGACGTGCACGCCGCGGTCGGCGGCCAAAGACAGGTGCTGCGGGTCGATCGGATCGGGTGCCGGCAGCGGCTCCCCCGCCATCACCATCCGGCACCGGCGCACCAGGTCGCCAATCAGCGAGGCCTTCCAGTCCCCCCACACGCCGGGCCCCGTGGCCAGGGAGTCGGCCTCGGCCAGGGCGTGGAGCAACTCCAGCAGCACGGGGTCACCGTCGAGCGCGTCGACCACCGACGCGATCACCTTCGGATCCTGCAGGTCACGACGCGTCGCGGTGTCGGGCAGCAGCAGGTGGTAGCGCACGATCTTCGACAGCAGCTCGACGTCGGACGGCCACAACCCCAGCCGGGTGCCGATCTGGGTCGCCAGGTCTGCCCCGATGACGCTGTGATCACCCCCGCGTCCCTTGCCGATGTCGTGGGCCAGGGCGCCGAGCACCAGGAGGTCGGGCCGCGACACCCGGGTGGTGAATGCGCTTGCCCGCGAAACGGTTTCGACGAGGTGGCGGTCGACGGTCCAGATGTGCACGACGTCGCGCGGCGGAAGGTCCCGCACGGCGCCCCACTCGGGAAAGAGCCTGCCCCACAATCCCGTTCGATCCAAGGCCTCGATGGTGGACACGGTGGCCCCGCCGGCGGCGAGCATCACCAGGAGATCCTTGAGCGCCTGGCGGGGCCACGGCGTCCGCAGCTCGGGCGCGGTCTCGGCCAGCCGCGCCAGCGTCGACGACGACATCGGCAACCCCGTGGTGGCCGAGGCCGCGGCGACGCGCAGGATCAGTCCGGGGTCGCGCTCGGGCCGGGCGTCGCGGGCCAGCATGATCTCGCCGCCGTACTCGATGACGCCCTCGTCGACTGGCCGGCGCACGGGCCGTCGCAGCACCGCCAAACCGCGGCGCGGCAACGCATTCGACGCGGTCCGGATGCCGGCGTCGACGTAGTAGCCGATGGTGCGGGCGGCGTCGCTGAGCATCCTGGCGAGGTCGAACCGATCACCGATGTGCAGGGCGGTGCCGATCTCGTCGGCGTACTGCGCCAGCAGCATCTCCCGGCCGCGGCGGGACACGCGGTGCAGTTCGGTGCGCACGTTGAGCAGGGCGAGGTGCGCGTCACCCAGGGACCCCGTCGGCGAGGCCAGCGAGCGGCTGGGGTACGCGTCGGCCAACTGCGCCATGGCCAGCGCGTTGAGCAGCTGGACGTCGCGCAGACCGCCGCGTCCGTTCTTCAAATCGGGCTCGGCACGGTGGGCGATCTGACCGCTGCGATCCCAGCGGGCCCGCGTGTGTGCGACGAGTTCTTCGAATCGCGGGGCGATTCCGGTGCGCCACTGCCGGCGGGCGCCGCCGACCAACAACGCCGAGAGGTCGGCGTCCCCGGCGATGTGGCGCGCGTCGAGCATCGCCAGCCCCGCCGAGATGTCCTCACCGGCCACCTTCAGCGCCTCCGGCACCGTGCGCACGCTGTGGTCGATGTGGATGTTGGCGTCCCACAACGGATACCAGAGGAGTTCGGCTACCTGGGACACCACCTCGCGCGGCATGTCGTCGTGAAGGAGCATGAGGTCGAGGTCGGAGTACGGCAACAGCTCGCCGCGCCCCAACCCACCGGTGGCGACGATGGCGAAGCCACTGGTGGCCGTGATGCCGATCTCGGCGGCCTTGGTGGTGAGCCAGAATTCGTGCAGATCGAGCAGCGCATCCCGCAGGGCCGGGGCGTCGAGTCGTGCGCCGCCGGTCAGAAGTTGTTCGGCCGCGGTGGCCAGATCCTTCGCCGGACGCGACGATCCCGCCGCAGGCGCCACCCAACGAGGGGCGCCTGCGGCGGGATCGGGTGTCTGCCTGGTCATCTCGGTCCTCCCCGGACTCACTTCTGGTCAGCTGCCTGCTCGATGCGTGTCCGGGAGACGACGCCTAGATCACCGTGCGGACGTCAAATGGCGTCGGCCCCACGCTCACCGGTACGCACCCGCACCACGGTGTCGACCGGGCTGACCCAGACCTTGCCGTCGCCGATCTTGCCGGTACGGGCGGCCTGGACGATGACGTCCACCACCTTGTCGACGGCAGCCTCGTCCACCAGGACCTCGACCCGCACCTTGGGGACGAAGTCCACGGAGTACTCCGCACCGCGGTAGACCTCGGTGTGGCCCTTCTGCCTGCCATAGCCCTGCACCTCGCTGACGGTCATCCCGAGGATGCCCGCCTGCTCGAGACCCGTCTTGACGTCCTCCAGAGTGAACGGCTTGACGATCGCGGTGATCAGCTTCATTTAGTCAGTTCCTTCCGGGTCATTCTCCAGGCCCCTGCCAATACTTCCCGATCACGCGAGTTCATAAGCGGTTTCCGCATGCTCGGCCTCGTCGATGCCGTTGTGCTCTTCCTCTTCGTCCAGTCGCAACCCGACGGTGAACTTGACGATGAAGGCGACGATCGCCGTGCCGACCGCGGAGTACACCAGCACCGCGCCGGCTCCGATGGCCTGCTTGACGAGCTGGTCGAAGCCACCGCCGTAGAACAGACCGGTCACCGCGGCGCCCGCCTCGGGAGTGGCCACGAGACCCACCAGAAGCGTACCGATGATGCCGCCGACGAGGTGGACGCCGACGACGTCGAGCGAGTCGTCGAAGCCGAGCTTGAACTTGAGTCCGACGGCCAGTGCGCATACTGCGCCGGCGACGACGCCGATGACCAGTGCGCCAACGACGTTCACCGACGAGCAGGACGGGGTGATGGCGACCAAGCCGGCGACGATGCCCGACGCCGCACCCAATGAGGTGGCGTGCCCGTCGCGAATCTTCTCCGTGACCAACCAGGCGAGCATCGCGGCAGCGGTGGCCACCGTCGTGGTGACGAACGTCGCACCGGCCAAACCGCCTGAGCTGACGGCCGATCCGGCGTTGAACCCGTACCAGCCGAACCACAGCAGCCCGGCACCGAGCATGACGAAGGGCAGGTTGTGGGGCCGCATCGGCGATCCCGGCCACCCGCGCCGCTTGCCGAGGATGATGGCCAGCACCAAGCCTGCGGTACCGGCGTTGATGTGCACGGCAGTACCACCTGCGAAGTCGACTGCCTTGAGCTGATTGGCGATCCAGCCGCCCTTCTCGGCGGTGAAGCCGTCGAAGGCGAACACCCAGTGCGCGACCGGGAAGTAGACGATGGTGACCCACAGACCGGAGAACAGCAGCCAGCCACCGAACTTCATGCGGTCGGCGACGGCACCCGAGATCAGGGCGACGGTGATGATGGCGAACATCAGCTGGAAGGCCACGAAGACCGACATCGGGATGGTGCCGGCCAGCGGGATGGTGATCGCGTCCGCGGCCTCCACGCCCTTGGCGGGGTCGGCGGCCACAGCGGCGACGGCGTTACCGCCGATGATTCCCTTGAGCCCGAAGTACTGGGTCGGGTCGCCGAAGAGGCTGAACTTGTCGTTGCCGAACGCCATGGAGTAGCCGTAGAGCGCCCACAGCACGGTGACGACACCCATGGAGCTGATGCTCATCATGAGCATGTTCAGAACGCCCTTGGCGCGCACCATGCCGCCGTAGAAGAATGCCAGTCCCGGTGTCATCAGCAGCACGAGTGCGGCGCTGGCCAACATCCATGCCGTGTCGCCGGTGTCCGGCGCACCCATTATCGGAAATCCGTCCACTCCCAGTTTCCTCCTTCGCCCATGCCACGGTTAGTCACCGATGACCTAGGCCAAGACTTTGCGCACTCGTTGTTTCGCGGATGAGCCGACCGTGTTTCACCCATGTGAACGGATCGGACGAATGCGTTTCGTCGGCGTTAACCGCCTCGTCGCGGCACGCTGGGAATGACTAGCCGAGCAACGCGTCGACGAATGCCGCCGGTTCGAACGGCGCAAGATCGTCGGGTCCCTCCCCGAGCCCAACCAACTTCACCGGCACGCCGAGCTCCTGCTGAACCCGAAAGACGATGCCACCCTTGGCCGTCCCGTCGAGCTTGGTCAGCACGACACCGGTGATCTCGACGACCTCGGCGAACACGCGCGCCTGGGGCAGGCTGTTCTGCCCGATCGTCGCGTCGAGCACCAGGAGGACTTCGTCGACGACCGCCCGCTTGGAGACCACCCGCTTGACCTTGCCGAGCTCGTCCATCAGACCGGTCTTGGTGTGCAGGCGGCCCGCGGTGTCGACCACCACGACGTCGGCTCCGGTACGGATGCCCTGGTCGACGGCGTCGAATGCCACCGAGGCGGGGTCGGCGCCCTCGGGTCCGCGCACCACCTCGGCACCCACCCTGGCCGCCCAGCTCTGCAGCTGGTCGGCCGCGGCGGCGCGGAAGGTGTCGGCCGCACCGAGAACCACCCGTCGCCCGTCGGCCACCAGGACACGGGCCAGCTTGCCGACCGTCGTCGTCTTGCCGGTGCCGTTGACTCCGACCACCAAGAGCACCGAGGGCTTGTCGGCGTGGGGAAGGGCCCTGATCGAGCGATCCAGCTCGGGGCGCAGCTCGCTGACGAGGACGTCGCGCAGGATGGCACGCGCGTCGGCCTCGGACCGGACGCTGGCCGCGGCCATCCTGGCGCGCAACGCCGTGACGACGGATTCGGTGACCACCGGGCCGAGATCGGCGACCAGCAGGGTGTCCTCGATCTCCTCCCAGGAGTCCTCGTCGAGGTCACCACCGCCGAGCAGTCCGAGCATGCTGCGCCCAAGGGCGTTCTGCGACTTGGAGAGTCGCCCGCGCAGTCGTTCCAACCGCCCGTCGGTGGGGGCGATCGCCTCGATCTCCGGAGGCGCCTCGACGGCCGGCTCGTCGACGACCGGCTCGTCGACGACCGGTTCGTCGGACACCGGCTCCTCGACGACCGGCGCGCTCTCGACCCGGGCTGCCGGCGCATCGGGCAGCTGCACCTCCGAGATGGAGCGTTTCGGGGCGTCACGCGGAATCGTCGCGTCGTCGCCGACCGCCGGGAGCCCCTCGACGTCGAGCAGCCCCTTGGGTCGGGTCGGCGGCGGCGTGACGGTTCCGGTGGCCTCGGTGAAGGAGATCGTCGACGACGCGGTGTACCCACCGGACTTGTCGACGGGCTTGTCCAGGGACGCGGTGTCGGTTGACGACAGGCTGATCCGTCGCCGCCGGTATCGCACCAGCCCCACGACGAGCGCAACCACGATGAGGACGGCGACGACCGCCAGGGCGATCCAGAGTATTGACAACTGACCTTGCGTCACCGGGTCATTGTCTCAGGGTGGGATCCCAGGCCTGAGTCAGGTCGAGGTGGTGACCAGTTCCTGACCGCGCATCCGCTGGGAGATCACCGTGGTGATGCCGTCCTCGCGCATCGTGACGCCGTACAGCGCGTCGGCGATCTCCATGGTCGGCTTCTGGTGGGTGATGACGATGAGCTGCGACACCTCGCGAAGCTGCTCGAAGAGACTGATCAGCCGGCGCAGGTTGACGTCGTCGAGGGCGGCCTCGACCTCGTCCATGACGTAGAAGGGTGACGGCCGGGCCCGGAAGATCGCCACCAGCATCGCAACTGCCGTCAGCGACTTCTCGCCGCCGGACAGCAGCGACAGCCGCTTGATCTTCTTGCCAGGCGGCCGGGCCTCCACCTCGATGCCGGTGGTGAGCATGTCCGACGGGTTGGTCAGCACGAGCCGGCCCTCGCCACCGGGGAACAGCGTCGCGAACACCTGGGTGAACTCGCGTTCCACGTCGGCGTAGGCCTCGGTGAAGACCTGCAGGATGCGGTCGTCGACGTCGGTGATGACGTCGAGGAGGTCCTTTCGGGCCGCCTTGACGTCCTCCAACTGCGTGGACAGGAAGGTGTAGCGCTCCTCCAGCGCTGCGAACTCCTCCAGCGCAAGGGGGTTCACCCGTCCCAGTTCGACGAGCTCCCGCTCGGCCTTCTTGGCACGACGCTCCTGGGTGGGGCGGTCGAACGGCATCGGTGCGGGGGCGGTGACCTGTTCGCCGCGCTCCTTGGCCTGCTCGTACTCGGCCATCTCCAAGTCGGTCGGCGGCAGGGGCACGTGGGGGCCGTACTCGGCGACCAGGTCGTCGGTCGCCATCCCGAACTGCTCGAGCGCCTGCGCCTCGAGCTGCTCGATGCGCATCGCGGCTTGGGCCTTGGCGACCTCGTCACGATGCAGGGAGTCGGTCAGCGCGGTGATCCTGACACTGAGCTCGTTGACCTCGTGACGGACGCGGTCGAGCGCCTCGACGCGATGGCCCCGCTCGGCGGCCAGCCCGTCGCGGGTGCGACCGGCCACGGCGACGGCGGTGGACAGCCGGGCGGCGACCAACCGACCCGATTCGGCGACCGCCGCGGCCACGGCGGCGGCATGTTCGCGCGCCACCCGCGCCCGTTGCGCACGCAGCCGGGCCTCGCGTTCGGCGGTCGCGGCTCGCCGCAGCGAATCTGCCCGTCCGCGAACGGCATTCGCGCGCTCCTCGGCGGTGCGCACCGCCAAGCGGGCCTCGAACTCCGCCGTCCTGGCCTCCTCGGCGGCGGCCACCGACTCCTGGCGGTCGACGGGCTCGGAGTCGAAGGTCGGCACCTCCTGGGCGTTGCGCAGCCGGTCCTCCAGCGCCGTCATCTCCTCGACGGTCTTCATCCGGCCGGCTTCGAGCTCGTTGCGCTGCTCGTTGAGCCGCCGCCACTCGTCCTCGGCGGCGCGCGTCTCCTGGCCGAGCCGGCCCAGCTGTTCGTAGATCGCCGAGATCGCGGCGTCGGATTCGTTGAGCGCAGCCAGGGCGTCCTCGGCGGCGTCGCGGCGGGCGGCCTGCTCGGCCAGCGCGCCGGACAGCGCGGCCGACAACTCCGAGACCTGCCGCTCGGCGGCCTCCAACTCGGCGCGCGCCTTCTCGATCTCGCCGGTGATCTCCAGCGTGCTCGGTTTGCGGTCGGAGCCACCGGTCAGCCAGCCCGCGCCGACCAGGTCGCCGTCGGTGGTGACCGCCCGCAGTCGGGGCCGCTCGGCGACCAGGTCGAGGGCGGCCGTCAGGTCGGGGACGACGACCACGTCGGCGAGCATCGCCGCCGCGGCCCCGCGCAGCCGGGGTGACGGCTCGACGAGGTCGACCGCCCAGATGGTGTCGGCCGGCAGGTCCGTATCCGACGTGCCCTGTGCGGCAACCACTTCCGGCCAGTCACCGATGACGATGGCGGCCCGCCCACCGTCGGCGGCCTTGAGCGCCGCCACCGCCGACCGTGCCGTGCCGGAGCTGTCGGCGGCCACCGCGTCGGCCGCCGACCCCAGGACGGCAGCGACCGCCGCCTCGTATCCCGGGCGGACCCGCAGCATGGTGGCCACCGAACCCAGCAGACCCGAACCCTCGTGGTTCTTCTGCAGCCAGGCGGCGCCGTCGCGCCGGTCCAACCCGACGCTGAGCGCGTCGATGCGGGCGCGCAGCGAGGCGACTTGGCGTTCGGCGGCGCGTTCACCGGCCTGGAGCTCCGAAACCCGTTCGTCGGCCAGCCGCAGGGCGGCGACGGTGCGGTCGTGCTGGTCGTCCAGCCCCACCTCGCCCTCGTCGAGCTCGCCGACCCGCCCCTGCACGGTCTCGAACGCGGTCCTGGACTGTTCGACGCGCAGCGCGGATTCCTCCAGGCTGACGGTGAGCCGGGCGACGCCCTCGTCGATCGACTCCACGCGGGTCCGCATGGTGTCGACCTGACCGGAGAGCCGTGCCAACCCCTCGCGGCGGTCGGCCTCGGCACGGGCCGCGGCGAGGTGCGCGCGCTCGGCCTCGGCGGCCAGGCGTTCGCGTTCGCTCAGTTCGGCGCGCGCCGCCTCCTGCCGCGCGCGGCACTCCGCGAGCTCGGCGAGCAGCTCCTGCTCGTGTTCGGCGACCATCTCGGCCTCGGCGTCGAGCTCGTCGGGGTCGGGACCGGTGGACGCCTCGACGTCGGCGTCGAGCAGCTGGGTGCGTTCGCTGGCGATCCGCACCGTGGCGCTGACGCGCTCGGCCAGCGCCGAGAGCCGGAACCACGTCTGCTGTGCGGCCTCGGCCCGCCCGCTCAGATCGGCGACGGCCGCTTCGTGGGCACTGAGCTCGAAACTCGCCGTCTCCAGCCGGGTGGTGACCTCGTCGTGCTCGCGTCGCAGCGTCGTCTCGGCCTGGTTGGTGTCGTTGAACTCCGTACGCCGGGCGACGAGGTCGTCGGCGGCCAGCCGCAGGCGCGCGTCGCGCAGGTCGGCCTGGATGGTCTGTGCGCGCCGCGCCATCTCCGCCTGGCGACCGAGCGGTTTGAGTTGGCGCCGCAGCTCGGTGGTCAGGTCGGTCAGCCGGTTGAGGTTCGCCGACATCGAGTCGAGCTTGCGGACCGCCTTCTCCTTGCGCTTGCGGTGCTTGAGCACGCCGGCGGCTTCCTCGATGAACGCGCGGCGGTCCTCCGGCCGCGATTCGAGGATCTCGGCGAGCTTGCCCTGGCCGACGATGACGTGCATCTCTCGGCCGATCCCGGAGTCGCTCAGCAGTTCTTGGACGTCCATCAGCCGGCAACTGCTGCCGTTGATCTCGTATTCACCTGCACCGTCGCGGAACATCCGGCGGGTGATCGACACCTCGGAGTACTCGATGGGCAGTGCGTTGTCGGAGTTGTCGATGGTCAGGGTCACCTCGGCGCGGCCCAGCGGGGCCCGCGAGGACGTGCCCGCGAAGATGACGTCCTCCATCTTGCCGCCGCGCAGGGTCTTGGCGCCCTGCTCGCCCATCACCCAGGTGAGGGCGTCGACGACGTTGGACTTGCCCGATCCGTTCGGTCCGACGACACAGGTGATGCCCGGTTCGAAGCGCAGAGTCGTCGGCGAGGCGAAGGACTTGAAGCCCTTCAGCGTCAGACTCTTCAGATGCATGACGTGCGAGCTTACCTGCGAGGTTGCTATCGCTCGGTGAAGCCCTCGATCGGCTCGCCAGCCGCCGACCAGTCGTCGACGACCAGGTCGACGCTGCCCGGCGTGGCGCCGCCACGCAGCAGTTCGAGCAGGCGCTCGCAGGAGGCTCGGGGGCCGCGCGCGACGACGTGCACGCGACCGTCGGACGTGTTCGCCGCGTATCCCGTCAGTCCGAGTTCCAGCGCCCGCGAGCGTGTCCACCAGCGGAACCCGACGCCCTGGACGTGGCCGTGCACCCACGCGTCGAGACGAACCTCGGGCGCCGGGGTCACGTGGGGGTGACCTCGAAGGTCACCTCGGTGCCGGCCTTGAGGGTCCGGCCGACGGTGCAGACCTTGTCGATCGACCGCTCGACGATGGTCTTGAGCTTCTGCACCTCGACCTCGGAGAGTCCCGACAGGTCGACTTCCAGCTTCTCCTCAAGCAGGGGGTAGAGCTCCTGCTCGCGGTCCGCCGGTCCGCTCACGCGGATGGTGGCCGGGTAGTCGTCGCCGAGCCGCATCCGCAGGGGGTGGTCGCTGCTCATGCCGCTGCACGCCGCGAGGGCGATCTTCAGCAGCTCACCGGGGGTGAAGACGCCGTCGACGTCCTCGGAGCCGACGAGAACCTCGGCCCCCCTGCTGCTGCGGCCGGTGTAGCGGCGCACCCCGGTGCGCTCGACCCATAGTTCGGTCATGGCGTGTCTCGTCTCCTAGTTCGCCGCTCGGCGAGGTCGTGGCTGGCGCGGTTTCGGCTGGCATTTGGGGCAGTAGTAGGACGACCGGTTCATGAACTTCTCGCGGACGATCGCGGTGCCGCACCGTCGGCACGGCAGCCCCTCCTGGCCGTAGGCGTCCAGCGATCGGTCGAAGTATCCGGACTCGCCGTTGACGTTGACGTAGAGCGAGTCGAAGGACGTGCCGCCCTGACCGAGGGCGTCGGTCATCACGTCGGTGGCGTGTCCCAGCAGCGCGGTCAGCGTCGACGCGCTCAGCGTCTCGGCGATGCGGGCGCCGTTGACCTTGGCCCGCCACAGCGACTCGTCGGCGTAGATGTTGCCGATGCCCGACACCACGGTCTGGTCCAGCAGTTGCCGCTTGATCTCGGAGTGCTTGCGCCGCAACGTCTTCACCACGGCCGCCCGGTCGAACAGGGGGTCCAGCGGGTCGCGGGCGACGTGGGCGACGGGGACGGGCACCTCGGTGCCGTCGACGGTGACCAGGTCGGTCAACATCCAGCCGCCGAAGGTCCGCTGGTCGACGAAGCTCATCGCCGTACCGTCGTCGAGCAGGGTGGCCACCCGCAGGTGCTCGGTCTTGGCGACCTCTCCGAGCAGCATCTGACCGCTCATGCCGAGGTGGACGACGAGGGCCTCGCCGCTGCCGAGGGTCAGCCACAGGTACTTGCCGCGGCGGCCCGTGCCGGTGATGACGTTGTCGAGCAGCCGGGCCGTCAGGTCGGTCGGGCCTTCGAGGTGACGGCGCACGGCGCGGGGATGGTTGACCCGCACCGCGGTGATCGTGCGCCCGACGACGTGGGCGGCGAGACCGCGCCGGACGACCTCGACCTCGGGTAGTTCAGGCATCCCGCGCGGGCTCGCCGTCGGAGGTCGACGCCTCGATCGCCGCGTAGGCCGCGGCGGCGGCGTGCTGCTCGGCCTCCTTCTTGGTGCGGCCTTCACCGTGGCCGAGATCGTCGTCGCCGATGACGGCGCGGGCGATGAAGTGCTTGTCGTGTTCGGGCCCGGTCGAGGTGACGACGTAGGCGGGGACGCCCAGGCGGCGGACGGCGGCCAGTTCCTGCAGGCTGGTCTTCCAGTCCAGGCCGGCGCCCAGGTTGGCCGCGGCCTCGAGCACCCCGGAGAACAGGCGGATGACGACGTCGCGGGCGACCTCGTGGCCGTGCTGGACGTAGGTCGCGCCCAGCAGTGACTCCACCGCGTCGGCGAGCAGGTTGGCCTTGTGCGCACCGCCGCTGCCGACCTCGCCGCGCCCGAGCAGCAGGTAGGCGCCGAGGCCGTCGGGCGTCAGCGTCCTGGCGATGCCTGCCAGCGCCTGGGTGTTCACCACGGCGGACTTCAGCTTGGCCAGTTCGCCCTCGCTGCGGTCGGGGTACTTGGTGAAGATTTCGGCGGTGATCACCAGTCCGAGCACGGCGTCGCCGAGGAACTCGAGACGCTCGTTGGTGGGCAGGCCGCCCGCCTCGTAGGCGTAGCTGCGGTGGGTCAGCGCGAGGGTCAGCAGGTCGTCGGGCAGGTCGACCCCGAGCGCGTCGAGCAGCGGTGTCCGGTCGACCGTCACTCGCGATCCCCGGCGGCCGGCTCCGGCTGGTCGTCGGAGGTCTTCAGCGTCGCGAGCTTGGCCCACCTGGGGTCGATCACGTCGTGGCGGTGCGGTTCGGGGTCGTCCTCGAAGTCGGCCAGCGGCACTCCGCACTCCGGGCACAGCCCGGGGCAATCCTCGCGGCACAGCGGGGAGAAGGGCAGCTGCATGCCGACGGCGTCGATGATGGGCTGTTCGACGTCGACCGTGTCGTCCACGACGCGCCCGACCTCGTCGTCCTCGTCGGTGGTGGCCTCGGTGGTGCTGTCGGGGTAGGCGAACAGTTCGGTCAGGTAGATCTCGACCTCGCCCGTCACCGGGGTCAGGCAGCGGGCGCACTCACCGCTGGTGGGCGCCGACACCGGACCGCTGACCAGGACACCCTCGGAGACCGATTCCAGGCGCAGGTCCATGGTCACCGGCGCGCCCTCGGGGATCGCGATCAGTTCGATGCCGATGCGCGACGGTGCGGGCACCGTCTCGGCGACGGTGATCATCGAGCCGGGCCGCATGCCGAGTCGCGAAACGTCGAGCACGAAGGGCGTTTTGCGGTTGCCCCAGGCGCCGCCGCGGGCGCCGTTCTTCGATCCGGCCATTCGTCGATCCTACGGCGGTGGGCCGCAGTGGCCCGAATCCGATCGGAGCCGGGACGGTTGGGCGGGTCTACCGTTGCGCGTAGTCGTGGGTGCCGGCGGCGGTCCGCAGCTGATGGCGTCCCCGCCCGACCGAGCGCAGCGTGCCGTTGAGGTAGTCCTCGAATTCGGCGAGCTTGCTGTCGACGTAGATGTCGCACTCGCCACGCAGGCGGTCGGCCTCGGCGTGGGCGGTGTCGATCAGTCGTGTCGCCTCCGAGGTCGCGGTCTGCACGATCTCGGTCTGCGACACCAGTCGCTGCTGTTCCTTGATGCCCTCTTGAACGGCCTTCTCGTAGGAGAGGTTGCCGTTCTCGATGAGTCGGTCGGCCTCGGCCTTGGCGCGTCCGGTGCTGGCCTCGTACTCGCGCTTGGCGGTGGACATGATGCGGGTGGCTTCCTCACGGGCCTCGCCGACCATGCGTTCGCTGTGCTGACGCGCCTCGGCGACCATGCGGTCGGCCTGGGCCTTGGCGTCGGCGAGGATGCGGTCGGCCTCACCGCGGGAGTGGTTGAGCAGCGAGTCGGCCTCGGCGGTCGCGTTGGCGACCATCGAGTCGGCGTGCGCCTTGGCGTCGCGCAGCATGCCGTCGCGGGCGTCGAGCACGTCCTGCGCGTCGTCGAGTTCGCCGGGGATGGCGTCCTTGATGTCGTCCAGCAATTCGAGCACGTCGCCACGGGGCACCATGCAGCCGGCCGTCATCGGCACGCCGCGGGCTTCCTCGACGATCGCTCCGAGCTCGTCGAGCGCCTCAAATACTCGGTACACGGCAACACCCTCCCGGCCTAGTTTGGTCGTTACCAGTGTGCCTGGTGTTACTCGTGTGACTCGGGAGGCCACGCCGGTGAGTCGCACATCCGTTCCCCGCCACTCAACCCCGTCGAGTGTGCTGTCAGATCGCGATCGCGACGACTTTCGCGATCTGGCAGCACACTCGACGCGCGGCCTAGGTCAGCGCGCGGCGATCTTGGACCGCAACCGCGCGTTGACCGGCTCCGGCAGCAACGCCGAGACGTCCCCGCCGAGCAGGGCCACCTCCTTGGCCAACGACGACGACACGAACGAGAACCGCGGATTGGTCGCGACGAAGAACGTGTCGACGCCCGCGACGTGCTTGTTCATCTGCGCCATCTGCAGCTCGTATTCGAAGTCGGCACCCGAGCGCAGACCCTTGACGATGGCCGACAGTCCGCGCGAGGTCGCGAAGTCCACCACCAGTCCGGTGCCACTCTCGACCCGCACGTTCGGCAGGTGTGCCGTCGACTCCTCGATCAGCTCGATGCGCTCCTCGGCGGTGAACATGCCGGACTTGTTCGGATTGACCAGCACGGCGACGACGATCTCGTCGAATTGCGCAGCCGCGCGCTCGAACACGTCGACGTGACCGAGGGTGACCGGATCGAACGAGCCTGGGCAGATGGCGCCACTCATGCCCGAGGACGCTACGCGATCTCGCCGAACTCCAGGCGGGTGTCCCCATAGCGGCGGTCTTGGTCGGCCGTCCAGCCGGCGGGACACGCGACCGAGGGCGCAGACGCCGGCCGCTCGAGCACCGCGAGGGCGCCGTGCGCGACCCACCCCCCGTCGACCAGCGCCGCCAGCACCGCGGCCACGTCGGCCGACGACACCTCGTACGGCGGGTCGGCGAACACCAGGTCCGCCGGTCGGTC
>Ga0102593_1002092_pt1 | contig 16408 bp, 13 predicted proteins | sample AraplaCol_mMS_r2_2_FD_76862 | JGI IMG/M metagenome (GOLD analysis project Ga0102593, IMG submission 76862) | Arabidopsis root microbial communities from North Carolina, USA - plate scrape MF_Col_mMS_r2 (SPADES assembly) (version 2) | ecosystem: Host-associated > Plants > Roots > Endosphere...
AACCAAAAAAGTAGTCAAAATAAAAAGAAAAGAAAAAAAAAAAAAAGACAGGAAGAAGAAAATCAAGTATAGACACCGTTTCCACCAATTGAAAAACAGCCAACCAACAACCAACGCCTTGAGCAAAAAATTCGCATCAAGTTCAAAGCCAATGTTCATCACAAAATCCACGCTTGGATGTGTTCTCTTCAATAAATCCGTCCAAGGAAGCATCAAATCCCAAAATAATTTTTTGACAAAGAATAAAAGAAAACAAAATTCCTCCTGGTATGTGCGGGAAAATATTAAAACAGTAAGAAATGGAAATCCCAAAAAAATTCCGGAATATAGTGTAAAAGCCCAGGATCGATTAGGCAATGCAAAGTTGGCTCAAGTCTCTCGAGCCCAACGGGTATGATCCAATAAGGGGGGAAATATGTCCAGAGGTGAGGAAAGACAACGGTGGCCAACTCCAAAGGGCGGCGATTGTCCAGAGCGAGGAGTTTTGGATATATATAAAAGGAGCCAAAATTATAATGGTGATAAAGCAAAATACCCGGGAGAAAATGAGCCTGGTCAATGTGGAAAAAGTCGCGGTAAATGTGAGAGCGTGAAAATCGTAGAGGTGCGTCAAAAAGTAATGCAAAACGAGGAACGATCCTTCAGCAAACCGGAATGGGTGAACCCATGAAAGTATTCGCAGGAATGGAGGGCTCAACGCAGATAGGATGAGGGAAAACCACCTTGCAGTCAGGTACTTGTTGCGACGCAACGGGTGACATGGAATTTAGATCGGTATAATCCTCGGTGATAGCAGAAGTATCCGAAACGGCAGCTTCGGAGAAGTCTGAGTAGTGTGATGAAGAGTCTGAAGAGGAGCCAGAGTATTGGGCATGCATCGGATCCACGACGTTGAATGGCATCTGGGGCTGGACATAGTAGTCGGCCTGCGGGACCTGTTCCGGCACCCAGGGAGCCACGGGAGTTTCAGTGAACCGGGGGCACTCTAGAATCAATTGACGGAACTCTGGGATGGTGATCCTCTTTGCAGGGTCACGCTCAAATACCCGGCTGAGAATACAAACCATTTCCGTAGAAAGAGGCAAGATGGACTTGAGAAAGAATGGGTCCTTGAGATATGCCCGGAATGTGGAATCTTCCATCGAAGCGCGCTTCCATGGGTTGCGACCGCACGTCAAGTTCACCAGCATAACGCCGAGACTCCAAACGTCATTGGCAGCTGAAACGTAGCAAGACATGGGGCGAGGGTTGGTTTGCTGACACTCTGTTTCGAATATATTAGAGTTCGTCTCACTATGAGGGGGGGGCGGGAACGGGGGAGAGGGGGCAAAAGAGCTTCATGTTATCGAACATGACGGTTATTGAAGACTTACCAGGCGACATATAGAAGGTGGAACCGCATCCGAAGTCCGAGGTAAAGTAGTCCGTAGTTGCGAGGCCAAAGTCGGCAAGCTTGACTGTCATTGCCTGGTCCGTCACCAGCACGTTCTCAGGCTTAAGATCCCGGTGGTAGATTCCAAGGTTGTGGCAAAACTGCACGGCATCAAGCAGTTGCAAGAATACGCGCTTGACCAAGGGGTCATTTCCAACGAAGTTGCCCTTGTCAGTGATGCTGGAGAATAAATCACCTTCGGGACAGAACTCCATAACGACATAAGTGCAGTCCAAAGAATCCATAATGCGGACCAGGGAAACCACGTTAGGGTGTTGACTAGCCTGGTGGTGGAGGCGGATCTCGCGTTGCTGATATTTCAACTGGCGGGAATCCAGTCCAGTCTTATTGAGAGCCTTAACAGCATAACGAATGTTGGTGTGAATATCTACGGCAGTGTAGACAACGCCATACGCGCCCACGCCGAGAATACCGGTCAGTTCGAGCCGGTTGGCCAAAATAAATCCTAGGCGATCCTCGGGAGCATAGCAACGGGGTGTTGGTGAAGGCGGTGGAGTTGGCAGCATAGTAGGATACATGATCGCCACCACAATAGAAGAGTAGTTGACGAAGACGATCAAGAGATCAAGAAGAGAAAAAAAAAAAAAGAAAGAATCCAAGTAAAATGGGAACCTAGTTGTGGTGGAATGTCCTTGTCCTTTTTTATCTTCTGATTCCCTGGGAGGGGGGAACTAGAGGATTGTATAGATGTAGTAGAGGTGGGGGGGAGAGGAGTGCGGAAGGCGGTATAGGGAGGTCCTGGCTTTTTTAGAGATCCAAAATCCACGGCATTCAGAGGCAGGAATCCATTCCACGGAAGTATCCAGTTGGTCCAAGGGAGAAATATTTTTTGTTTGTCGAAGAATTTTAGTCCCGATGGAAAGGGTTGAGTAGAAATCCAGAAGAATAATAAGATCGAAAGGAAGAAAGAAAAAATGACAGCAACAACCGGATGGGAAAAGGAGAGAAGTAGCACAAGGCTAAGAGTAAGAGAATCGAATTGTTATGGTGTTGGGGGGGGGGAAAGGATGGGTGGGAAGAGGAGGGACCCATCGATAAAAATAATCGATGATGCGTCCAGTTCGTGGGCATCGCCCATGTGGACTTGTTTAGCGGCGGGCCACCGTGGCTTTCGACTCGACGAAGCGGTGTGCAGCAATGCGACCCACCAATCACCAGAGCCCCGAGTGCAGCGAAATGCAGGCGCCACCTGCAGGCGGTGATTGGACAAAGATCGGAGTTGTACATAACGATCGTCTGGCGTTGCAGAAGCGCCTCCTGGAAAAATAGGGGGGCCCGTTGGCCGTGTGGCAATAACAGAGAGGAGGGGAGGAATGGCCTGCTGTTGGCCTCTCTGCTGTCTCGACTTAGTGTCCCCGCCACCTCATCGGATCCAACGAGGATCCAACGAGGATCCAGCCCCCCCTTCCTCCCAGCCCCGCAGGATGATGTGTGTGGATACGAGTTGGGAATGGAATGGGAGGCAATGTTTCTGCCCTGTCTCGTTTCATCCATCCATGGTTCTGAAGGAGCGCGTTTATGTTGAATGCAGATTATCGAACCTCCCAGACCAGGCGAGGATGATAGCATGACTGGATTTAGTCTGTACTCCGTACTCCGTACTTCCCGCACAACTCTTTTCACCCAAGACGTCGTGAAGTCTATACTTCCCCTTTCACCGCGAGTTAGTCCTTTTCCGTTTGTAACTCTATTCTCCACCGCGTGAGAGGATTGAGAAAGACCGGCATGCTGGGAAGGGCCTGGAAGTGAGGCGATGAGGGAGGGGGGTGCTCTGACCAACCAATTTGCCCAAGGCGTTCTTTCTTTTCGAGAATAGTGTGGAGATTCCTGGACATTCGCACGGGCCCGAGAAAGTGGTGTACTGTATGGAGTCTTCTGTAGAGACCCTGGCAGGTGTGATGGGGAATGATTGGGTAGATGCAATAGCTAGGCAGCCTAGGTCGGTCTGTGTGACTTGGTGACTGTTTTTGACTCTGTGGTTTCTAAACGCTGAAAGTCAGAGAACAGAGACCAGAGACCAAAGAACTGAGAGGGTCAGTCAGTACTCCGTAGGAGGTGTCTGTAATCAGCCTGGTCCAGTTGACTGCCAAGGCTGAGCACAATATGTCTGGTCGCGCCTTCCCTGGTATACAGTTTACGGAGTACTCTCTCGTGCCTACCTGAACTGAATACAGTATTCTGTGCAGGCCATTGCCTAAAATGGTGCATCACATCGCACCTTCCCGTTGTCTGTAATTCACATTCGCGCACCTTCCGTTACCCCAGGATTGGCGCTGCAGGTCGCTTGCTCCCGAGAATTCATTGAGTACATCCATTTACTATACATTTACTATTTAGATCTAAGTACTGTCTACTTCGTACCACAGTCAGTACATTGTAGTTAAAACTACAAATGTACTTTATGTAGCTAATACTTCCTTGTTCACCGCCATCTTCTATTCTTACCCGTCACACTGCATGTACTCCATACTTCATCCTATGAAGCCAGTATTATCCTCTTGTTCATTTCCACTAGTCCTGCTCTATTGCAGCAGGATCCATATTATCCAAATTATTCACTGCCACTAGTCGGAGCCATGATCTAAACGTTTCCCCATACTGATCCTGACCAATCCCATGAAGGAAGATATGTACACTATGCGGAATGTTTTCTCCACCTCGCCCCTACCATAGTGTATAACCTTCTTTGTCTTACATGTGGCGGAAGACCGCAGGGGGGATTGACCACGCAGTTTTGCATCAAGTGAGACCCACAAAATAAACACATCTCGACATCATGAATGGCATAATCATCATCATCATCATCATCGTCAACACTTGGTGTGGTCGTTCGCAGATAACTTTGCCACCTCCGGAGTACACCGCAAGAGAAGATGGGCCAAAATAGGTGGCGATACAGTAGTTATGACACTCTCTAACGGCGGATCTTGCAGAGCAAGAGATGAACAACGCCTTTGGAAAAGAAAAAGAAAAACCTTCTTCGAACTCCTTGACCTCCATCCTATGAGATTCATTTCCATAACTACTTCATCGACGGCCATGCGGCCACGCCGCTCCCTTCTTCATCCGGCATAGTCCGCACGCGAAATATCTGGGGAAGACCAACGAGCTTCTTTTCATCCTCCGTATTGTCCTACTATGCAACTAGACTGGACTGTAATGTACAGAGCCACCCAAAAATTGAATGCTAGATAAACCAATCGGCTATCATCCACATTCAATTCTCGTGCCGTTCTCTCCCTATTTGCCCACGTCTCGGGCAATCCGGGAAAAGAAACAGAAACAGGTAGCCTGAGGACGCGTGCAGCTCTGACTTGTCTTTGCCTTCTTCCAACAATCTTCATCCCTTCCATAGGTTTTAGTTTCCCTCAGGCAACACCACCCGACGAAAGGGGTAACGGGAAGAACGGGTCTGTGATGCATCGAACAGTGTACAGTCGGATCCGAAAGGACCCTCTAACGATCGACAGTCAGACTCGTACCATGGATCATTCATTGCCAGGTGTGCTGATCTAGAACCCATGTCGAAGGCAAGCTGAACTACTGACCGTGTTTAGTCTTGAAATGCTGGACCCGTGAAATCACGAAGTTTACCCAGACTATCTCCCTCCCAATGATCGTCTTTATTCAATAGCTGGCTGTAGCATGAAGCAGCCACGCGCTGATTATTGGATCCAGGGAGGTTTTTGCTTATTTTAGACTCTCTTTGCCGATTCCCGGTATAGCATCACATTCACCCCGGATGCAAATACGCTGGTTGGTGTCTTGCAGTAGTTTCTTCTAGTAGGCTCGGCATTGTCTTAGGGCCGCCACCACAATGTTGGATGATGATGATGTCGTGGTTGAGAGCCATCTCCACTATCCTTGCAATTCTGCCTAGTACATATGTACAGACTATGTACAAAACGGTGTAGTCGCATACTATTCCGGGAGCGGCGGCGGAGGTGACGAGTGGGGCGTAGCAATAGAAGCTAATCTTTGAGATGAAGCAAGGCTGAGATGGAATGAAATGGACATTTGCGGATCACAGAGGATGCCTTTTATCAGCTGATCTGTCTATTCTGCGGCGTGGCGACAGGTTGTACTGAGGGCTCTTACATAGAATTCTACTAGTGGTTCCACGCTGATACCTGATAATCAGAGTAAGCAATTATTTAATACTTGCGCAAAAGCAATGAGCTGTTCATGAACTGTTGGTCTTGCGTTTGGCCCCGTCATCTTGAGCCGCATGGCGGGTCTCCAGGAATGTATGTATATGGGTTGTTCCTACACCGTAAGAATCAGGGATATCCAATGATAATTATAGTCCATCTGACTGTGTTAGCGCGGGGAATCAACAGAAATTTAGCACTTATTAGCATCTTATGTACAAGTATCTTTAGAAAACTAATAGGTACGTGTAGTAGCAAGGCCCACGTCTGTCTACACGGTAGTACATGACTACATGAGTCCTGAAGTTGAACCTGTCTGGCGATCACTAGGCCTTCTACACTAGTTAGCATTGAGCTTAAGCATCAAATATGAGCCCTATTATCTTAGATCACGCCTGTGCATACTAAAGGTATAAACTACGCATAAACTACGCTACTATTTAGTAGAATGAGTAGAATGAGTACCTAGATAGTGGTTACCCCAAAGGTATCAACCCAAAATGACTGATATGTATGAATTTGAGTAAGGACATAGAATGAAATGAAGATACTATGTAAATGACTCGCTATTTGCGGGTCAAAAAAGGATGCTTTAACGCCTCAGTAGGTGTGCACCGCTTCTCAGGGTTCAAACTGAGGCAACGATCTAGGAAATCAACAAATGATTGTAAATCCTTCACCTCGACATCTGTCATTCCACGTGTTCCCTTCCCCATAAGCCTTGTCTTGAGATCACGAGTCGGTTTTTTGAAATCCACGACCTTCGTCACAAGACGGCCCGTAATCTTGTCTTCTTCCGTGCTATGGAAGTTGAGCATATCATCGAAGTGAAGGTGGGCGAGAGATCCTTTTCGAAGAAGTTTCGGCGGGTACTTTCCGCGACATTCCATGATAGAACGGAGCATTTGATTATTGTTGCGGCCGGTGAAAAGGATCTTGCCAGTATAGAGTTCGAAAAGGGTACAGCCGATAGACCAAACATCAATAGCGTAGTCATAGGGAATTCCAAGAATGATTTCTGGAGCACGGTAGAAACGACTGACGAGATAGGGAGTTATCTCGTTGTCCGAGGCAGATGATGCCGATCCTAGATCGCAAACCTTCAGAACATTCAGCTGCTCGTTGACAAGAAGATTGTCTGGCTTCAGATCTGCGTGCAAGATGTTACACTTGCGCATTAGACTGAGCCCTAGGAAGATTTGCTGAGCATAGGCACGAATAGCACCTAGGTTCAGCCCAACATCACGACCAAATTTCTTGAGAACCTCTCGCAGATTCAAATTCAAATTCTCAAATACCATACACAAGTGGCCCTTGTGTTCAAAGTGACGCTCGAATTTGATGACGTGCTTCTTGCCTTCCGGATCGGCCTCCTGCAATTGCTCTAGGATGTCAATCTCTTTCATACCAGCCTTACGCATGGTATCATTCTGACGAATGATCTTAATAGCAACCAGATTGTTCGTCTTGGAGTCGGTGGCCCGGACAACGGCTGAAAACATTCCCTTGCCAAGAGTTTGCGTGACATGATAGCGGCCATTGATCAACTCACCAAGCCTGATGTTGTAGTAACCTTCGGAGTCATCCCAATTGTCCATCATGCTAATGTCTAGTTCTTTGGCTTGAGGGACGGCCATCGCTGAGGCATGGGCAGGATGGTCATTTTTCGGATCTTCGGCGAACATATCATCGTCGTCATCTGCAAACATGTCGTAAGGGTCCTTGGCCTTTGGTGGGGCTTGTGGTGCTTCAGGGGCAGCATCAGGAATCAAAACATCCTGCTTTGCTGATTCAGTCTCATTATACGCAGCAGACGATACGTCATCCTTTGAGCTTTGAACTCCCCCATGTTTCTGTCTCTCTTCTTTCATATCAAATGTCGGATCGTAATCTGCTGCAGAAGGTTCATCCTTTTCGACACCATCTACTGGAGTTTCTGGATTGGCCAGATCAGTATCTTTGCCAATGTTAAAGCCTGGGAAAGAGTGTCCAGACTGATCAATGGGCGTTTGGGATGGAGAAAGCTGTGGTGAGGCTATGAATGCAGCAGACAGGTTAGCTTGTTCTGGATCACGATGCTTCGTGTTGTGAGTTTTACCTGACGTATCAAGTCTATTAGGAGTAGACTCGGCTCCAGGTGTAGACGGACTCGAAGGAACATCAGCATGCACAGCTTTCAGATGCAAAGGCGTCGCTTGGCTTCGATATTTAGCCCGAATGGCTTCGCGACGTTTCCGACGAGCCTCTAAAGCGGCGGCTTCGTCAACTGGCTCAGCTGGATGTGATTCTTCTACTGTTTCTGATTCAACGGGCGTCTTCGGTCTAAAATGAACATTAGCTGAGTGAACCATTTCAACTGCTTGGGGGGGGGAAACATACTCATCAGTCACATAGGCCCGCGTGGGAAGAACCTGCTTCACCTGATTCTCTGGTTTTTCAGCCTCACGCTTTGGATCCCGAGCAGCAACAGAAGCCTTTCTTTCGGTCATCACCTGTTCAGAAGACGGCCTGCGTCTCTTTGTATCTACCGGATGCAACACCCCGTTTCCTTTCGAATCTGGCTCGTCGTACTGCTTAGGTTTCCGGACTTCGCGATAAGGGGATCGGCTTCGGGCTCGCTGGCGCTTATCTTTTCGTCGATCATAATCGTACTCATCAGTATATCGCAGCCCACCACCGTAGCTCTCTTCGCGATCGTAGTCATGATACGACTTCAAGGGACGGGCAGGCACGCCTCGGGCATGATGCCTATCATCGTATCTCGAGCCATACTGACGGGAAGTATCGTGTCTAGAGTGGCGGTCCTCGTAGTCATCATACTCGTCGTTGCGTCTGCGCTTGTAGCCTCTGCTGTCGCGATACGAAGAGCGGGATCGGGATCGGGACCTTGATCGCGACCGTGTCCAAGACCTCCGTCGGCGTGGTGACGTGCTGCCTCTCAGCGATCTGGGAGATCTGAGCGCTGAGGAAGTGCTATTTATGATGGGACGGTCAACGCTGGTGCCATTAAGAGGAGGTTGTGAGGCAGTTGCCTTCATCTCTGAGCCTGATTCAATGATCTCACCCTCAGAAGGAGTCGACGGAGACCGCGACCGCTGATGCAACGCCATGTTATTGGCTATTATTGAGTAGACAATTCACAACTGATGTGTGATTCTCAATCTTTCTTTCTTCCCTTCTGCTGAAATCTCTTTTTCTTCGGCCTTTGGAGGAGGCTTCAGTAATGAAAGCTCAGTTAGCGCGAGCTCTTAAGATAAAACCTGTCTTCAGGTATGTGAAAGTCCAACCGGCTTAAGGGGCCTGCCTTCGCACCAACGCCTCACAGTTCTGATCAATCCAAGCACATAAGATGTTCGGTCCTGACAAGTTGAATCATGTAAGGGACGATGTTGAGGTCGATATGATATCGATGTCGCGCACGTTGGAGAGAGGAAGATAGTCGGCGTCGGCCAAATCTTCACTGGGGACTGCTATAGTCCTGGTTAGGCAGGCGGTATGATCGCCCCTCCGATAAGCGTTTCTGGGGATTTTTTCATTTGCCATCGCATTCGCAGCCCCTCAACTCTTTTCTCCTCCCATCAAAACTTTTCCTTTCGTTTCGATCTATCCTCACAGCAGAAATGGGTGGTCAAAGCAGAGAAGGTATGGCAATGATTCCCTCTATTAACCTCCCTATCTGTGTTTTCTTCTTTTTATTCTCGGCAACACCTTCAAATATCCAGTCAATTCTAATGTTTTTTTTCCCGAATAGGTGGCAAGGTCAAGCCCCTCAAGGCCGCGAAGAAGGACAAGAAGGAGTTGGACGAGGACGAGATTGCTTTCCGTGAGAAGCAGAAGGCCGGTTAGTTTCTCATATTTCTCCTAAACAAACTTATTGCATAGTATTCCTGACAAGAGATATCATAGACGCCAAGGCCAAGAAGGATATGATGGAGGCGGCCAAGGGCAAGAAGGGTCCTCTGAACACTGGTCAGCAAGGCATCAAGAAGTCGGGCAAGAAATAAAGTGATGCAAAACCATATGGGCACCTTTTCCCGCAGTTCGCCTTCTAGCATTCTGTTTATACACCAAATGCTAAATCCCTTTCACGATCTCAACGAGCCATGCCCACGAGCCATTGGAGTGGTGGCATTTTTCGACTTTAGCAATCAAACACCTTGAGTTGTACGTCGTGAATATACTTTTGCATAGATATCAACTACCAATATCAACCAGCTGCAACAAGAAAAGAATGGGCTTGTCTCCAGAGCCTCGGTGATTGCAAAGATCATTTTGAGATTTCTTTATTGATAAAGAACAAGAAGGAGAAAAAAAAAGACAGGAACCCATTACTAAGTAGAACGTAATCAGAACGCTGGCTGGAAAGAAGCAGTACTAAACGACACGGGGTATCCATATCAGAACATAAGAAAGAGAGAAATTAATTAACGAGAAGAACTGCAGAAAGCACTGCTTCTCTCGTCCCTTGGTTGACTTTCAACTTGTAACGCGCTTGATCCAAAGATTACTACCATCGCCATTATTCTCCTTCTCATCCAATCGCCTCCACGCTCGAGCGACCTTCAATCCAAGCTCGTGTTCCTCCCGTTTGATCTCTGCGATTTCATTTTCGATACTCTGCACACTCTTCTTCACCTCTGCTTTTGCTGCCGCATCGTATACGAAAGAACCGGGCTGAATTACCCGAGTCAATTCATGAATGACTGTTTCCAGATTATGTCTGCGCTTCGCAAGCTCATCACGCTTGGCCTCCAGAGATTCGATCCGACTCACTGGATCCTTCGGCTGATCATCCACCAGATTTTGATCAGTCAACGTCGGCTTCTGAGTGACTTCCGCGGGCGTTGGTTTCCGTACTGGTTTCTTCGAGGTCGGCATGCCTGTCATCCCGATAGGGACTGGTCGTCGTCGAGACATGATTGGGAGGTCGTCTGTGGAGTTTGCGCCGGGATTGCTACCATATGGGCTATTACTTCGACTATCGTCCGGGCCACTCCTCATGGTCGGTTGCGCTGCATATCCGCTGCTGGCAGGCCTCATCATGCTCTCCAACTTGGTGTCGACAAACTTGGTCTCTTCTTGGTCTCTTTGCTCTGGTTGCTCAAGCTTTTCGAATTGAACTCGGCGTTTACTCGAGTCAACGTGTTCCGCGGCAGGTCTCTCTGGTAACTTTGTGGCAAGGCCTCCAGCAGTGATCGTCGTGACGGTCGTGGGAGTGAAGCCCCAGGCACTACTGCTGAGTTTAGGACTCGCGTCTCTCATGCCAGTGTAATTACCGGAATGCTCTGCTAGTGTATATACACGTGACGGTGATCTACCTCGAGTTTCCTTTTGCGCGGGGGGCTCGTTCTTGGAAAAACTGCTGATCCGATTGCGAGCCTGTGCAAGCTTCTTCTTAGGCTGGAGCTGCTCTCGGACGCCATTCAGGAAGTTGGAGGCATGCGACCCAGAGGACTTATGAAAAGTAGTGCTGCGTGGATTCACCTGGCTTGTCTTGCCGCTGCTATTGGTAGTCGGCTCTCCTGAATAATCATCCCAGCGGACAGGCTGGGTCTGATGCTTTTGTGTCGCAAATTGAGCAGTCTTCGGCACAGGCTGCGCCGGTCCAGGGGCCGGGGTGATCGCATCGGATGAGTCGGTCTGAGGGACAGGCGCATTGGCAGAGGCTCGAGAGTCATTGCGGTTATGATGAATGGATTGATCAGTCTCATCGATCGGCGAGACGCAAAAGCTACTCCCACTATCGCGCATGCCTGTAGGTCCAAGTTCTGGAGATCCTACCGGCGAAACTGTTGAATATCTCTTATTGAGACCACACGGCACGGGCGATGACGTTGCGGACTGCTCGGGTAACGAAGAGGTCGATCCGCTAAAGACCACACGGCATTAGTATAAACTGACAGTCTTGATCGGTCACAAACATGTATACCTTGGCAAGGCAGGTAAGCCCTTTGCATTCTGGTCAACCAGTGAAGGATCCGCCGAAGCCGAGACGTTGTCCATATCCCCCGGTGTGGGGTTATTCCCAACTGGCCGTCGTGATCGACTAAAGGGACCTTTAGACCACATATTGATGATCTGCAGAGTGACAGAGTCGGTGAGGCTGTTTCAAATCGAGGGTCTGAGACGACTCTTGTGATACCCTCGATATCGAAGAGGATGAGGATGAAATGAAAGAGAATCCCCAAACCCCCGCAAAAAAGGTAGCCTAACACATACACTCTTTTGTTTACCACGGGACTCAAAAGAGCGTGACCAGCCAGTTGAGCCAAAGAGAATTTCGAGGTCCAAGATTTTGGGAGCTTTATTTTCTTGCACCGTCAACTCTTCAGACTGTTGGATAGCATTTCTTCAAAAACCAGCATGGCATCATCAGGCTACCGTAAGTGGGTAGCGACAAATTAAAATGGGGGCGATTCACGAGTGGAGTTGAAACAATCAGGGACTGTCAGTGGGCTGTGTCGTCGTTTCATATGATGAGCTTTGGGCACCAATCTGCCAAATACTATTAATAACATGGCTACGACCTCTCAAATTCAATTGTAGTTGGAATTGACTGGAACATCATGTCAATGTCTCAACTGGTAGACTGTATGTAGATGTAGATGTACAAATATCATCAAACGATTTCTCGTCAATGTAAACAAGCGGCATCACGTGGTGTAGGGCGGGGAGGTCGATGTCATCGATTGATCTCCGCTGAGTCCCGTTGGGTCTCTTCCAAGTACAATCAAAATATCTTGTCTTCCTACTCACATTCCTCTGTTCTTTGTGTTCCCATTCATAATGGCCTCTACTGGTATGTCTCACTATCCCTAAATCCCTTCGAGCTCAGCTAATTAGGCCCAATCTAGAGGATTCTGTACCACCAGCTGAGGTGTCCGTCATCCCCGTTGTTCCGTCATTCCTTATGATTAGAGACAAAGTACGACTAACTCCCCACGAAATAGGATGTCGATCGCCTCGCCGATAAATCTCATCCTTTTATCTCTCTTCGTTGTCCTGGTTTACTATCATTTCCGTCCGAAACAACCCATTTCTCTCCCACGCGGTCCTCCTCCAACTGTCTTTCGAACCTACACCCCCAAGACCTTGGTTGATTTCAACGGCGAGAACGATCGCCCAGTCTATTTGGCTGTGCGGGGTCGTGTGTTCGATGTGTCCCCTGGCCGAAATTTTTATGGACCGGTAGGTGGAAATTTCCAGATCACCCAGCTGCAGAGTTATAGGATATAGGGAGGAGACCCTTGCAGAATATTTACTGACGATGGAATGATAATCATACAGGGCGGTCCTTACGAGAATTTTGCCGGCCGCGATGCTTCGCGTGGTTTGGCTAACCAGAGTTTCGATAGGGAAATGCTGACAGAAGACCTGTCAGCACCTCTGGATGATCTCAAGGACCTGGATGCCGATCAGTTAGAGAACCTTCAGTCGTGGGAGGAGCGCTTCACCGAGAAGTATCTGGTAGTCGGAAAGCTTGTTGCCGAGGGAGATCCCGAGGCTCCCAAGTCTTGAACTACCGAGACAGGTCGAACTGAGCGTTATCTACCTTGAATAAGTTGCTGTGCTATGCTAGCGGGAAGAAAAGCTTTGATACTTTGAGTGGTTTGATCCATTACTCTCGACCGAGAAATGCCATTTTGAGCGGGTTCCCGAGTATCTCGGTGGTACTTAGATGATGGTTGTCATTTACGACTTCATTTGTAAATTGATAGAATCGGGTGTTCATTTTAAGGGATAAGCTACGTATTATTGACAGGCGAACATAAAGAAAAGCCCTCGAAATAGATATCCCGAGTACACCTCCAAAAACAAGATCAGAAAGTCATGTCGTCGTGATCGAAGAGACAAAAGTGAGTTAATAAGAACATCCACCATCCCACAATTTCTCTTTGTCCTTCATTTCACCATTTTACAACTCTTTGCGCAATCGCTGGGTCTCGTCTGAGACCTTCTCGCGAACATTCTCGGCGGCTTCTTGTCCCTGAGCACGGCCGCTTGAAGCTCCAACCTTGACTTGGTCTAGAACCCAGTGCAGAGTATCCATAAACTTGGCATAAATGGTCTCGGACGGGGTGCTAGTTCCATACTTGAAGTAAGTCGCATGACGTCGAGCAGCAGCTCGAAGCTCGTTGATGCTAGAGCCCTGGTAAACGGGGATACCATAAGAGTCCAGATACTGCTTGATATCGGACTGAGACCACTGGTCAAAGCTGGCATCCTTGGCGGAGCCAGTCGCCTTGGCAATGGATGAGGTAGCAGATGCATAATGCTCGCCACCAGCCTTAGAGGCCTTGGCGTATGAGTCTTTAGCATGCTTCAGGAGTTCCTCGCGGGAGGCATCGGCTTTCTTAGCGGCCTTAGAGTTCATGGCGGACAGATAGTTCCTGTTGAGATTCAGTTAGAAGCAGTCCATAACGGAGAAGTGAGATTCCTTACACTAGGTGCTCCTTGTCCCAGTTATCAAAGTTGTATTGATTGAAGCCACCGGCAGCCTTGTGGGCGTTGGCTCGAACAGTCGCAACAAGCTCATCACGTTTGCCATTCTGGGGAACAGGAACGCTTCGGGCATCGAGGAAGGCCTTCAGGCGGGAGTCAGACCACAGCTTGATGGCAGCATTGAACTGATCTTCAGCCTTGAGCTTTGCGTCATCAGTCGCTCGAGCGTATTCGTTTCCAGCTCTAGTGGTAGCAGCTCCAAATGTATCCTTGGCGGCGGAAGAGGCACTGGAAGCCTGGTCGAGGAGGTATGAACGGTGCTTGCGAGCAAGCGCAATAAGTTCATTGCGCTTGGAGCCTTGCGGGACCTTGACATCGTGCTCGTCGAGGAATTGCTTCAGCTTGGAATCAGACCAGGCGTTGAAGAGCTCCTCGCTCAAGGAAGCTTGCGCGGCTTGAGCTGATGCGACAGCTGAGGCAGCAATAGCCTTAGCTTGCAAGCTGGCCAGACGAGAGTTACGGCGCACGGAAGCGATAAGCTTGTCCCGGCTTGTGGGCTGGGGAGCAGGCCATCCGCGTTCATCCAGCCACTCCTTGAGGTCGGAATCCGTCCATTGTTCGTAGAGCCAGTTGCCGGGATAGGATGCTGTCTCGCCAGCCTTCTTGGCGACAGCCTCGTAGTTCTCGCGGGCGGTCTTGATTAGAATGTCATGTTTGCGGGGCTGAGGAGCGGGAATGCCGTGACGATCCAGGAATGCCTTCAACTGCGAATCCGACCAGCTGTCAAACGCGTCAATTAGAGCCCATGTTTTCAATAACGATGAGAACGATATCTTACGTGTCAAAGACCCATTCCTTTGCATAATGAACCTCATCTGAGAATTGCTCTGCGGCATGGCCAAGGGGCTTTTGCACTCGGCTATCCCAGTTGGTCTTCACCAAGTTCTCGAGATCCCTGCGATCGGCCGGGGAAGGGTAGGGAATATCTAGCAGATATTGTTATTAACATTCCTCATGTTTACCTATAGCTTGGGCACACATACCATGGTCTGAGAGCCAACGCTCGAGTTCAGTTTCGTGCCATTTGTTGTAGACTGCGAGGATGTTAGCGCGGCCACCTTCAGAAGTATATAATCACAGGCAAATGTGAACGCGACGTACCAGCCTTGCTCCACCAGGAGGAAGCTGCAACAACCTCGGTGGTGGCAAGTAGGAACACCAGGCCAGAGGCCAGATGGAATTTCATGTTGAGTTGACGTGAAGTTGAGCTAGTATGATAGGTAGCTGATGTGTATGGAATAAGAATTAGTATATCCAGGATCAAGTGGGTCAAGGTCAGGTCAATCAGGTATGAGGGTTGGACGTACCTTCAACGGGGGATGAAGAGAAGAAATCAAGACTAGGCGTAGGGAGTATTAAATACGAAAGCCTGTGATCATGAATGAAAGGAAGAATGATTGGAACCGGCTGTAGACAGGGAAAATTGGAAAATAAGAGCAAGGATGATCGTGCAGTGACGTAGTGGGGACATTTTGCCAGGCGGGGCCCGCCTTTGCATGATTCATCAGCCCCAATTCTTCTTTTCCCCAGTTGCACCCGCGTCATCGCTCTTTGTTGGTTCAAGATCAACCCTTGATTGTACATACACCACACTACTATGATCACAATCTGATTTGTCTGCTTTCTTGCAGGGAAACACAGTGGCCGGCGAACCTATCCTGCAGCTATGTGTTGGTGGCTCCACTTGGTGTCACCATCCGAGCTCTGTGTCCACAGATCCGCATGTTCAAGGCCATTGCAAGGTAGTCTTGAAGTTCAAGGTAGTCGGAGTTAGGGAGGTCGCCTGAGTCGTGTTGGAGTGCATTCTCATCAGCAAGACACTAGCTAGCATACTGCCCCTTTCTGGTAGTTTGACGTTATAGATACTATATATTTGGTGTCTTGAGCACCCTACCGTCCAAGTCAACCCATTAGAATAAATTGAATCACAGTGCGCCTTCTATTCTCTTGCTTTTAAGGTCTATCCAGAAATCCATGAAATAATGGAAAACTGCAATAGCTGTAATCCAAAAGATATAGTTATAATGTGTATAGAATGTACAGATGGTAGGTACTGTGGTCCCAAGGTTATACATTTTGAATGCGCCAATCAGCGTTTCTTTCCAGCTGCATCTGGAATCAAGTTAATTAGAGCACACATTTTATAAATATATCATTCAATGGCAGTTTGGCCGAGTGGTCTAAGGCGATTGACTAGAAATCAATTCTCTTCGGAGGCGGCGGTTCGAATCCGCCAGCTGTCGGTTCTTTTTTACTCCTTTTTTTTTTTTTTTTTTTTTTTTTTTTTTTTTTTTTTTTAACA
>Ga0102593_1002109_pt1 | contig 16282 bp, 13 predicted proteins | sample AraplaCol_mMS_r2_2_FD_76862 | JGI IMG/M metagenome (GOLD analysis project Ga0102593, IMG submission 76862) | Arabidopsis root microbial communities from North Carolina, USA - plate scrape MF_Col_mMS_r2 (SPADES assembly) (version 2) | ecosystem: Host-associated > Plants > Roots > Endosphere...
TTTTTTTTTTTTTTTTTTTTTTTCCCTTTTTCTCCCCTCCCTTTTTTTTCCTTTTTTCTTTTTTTTTTTTTTTTTTTTTTTTTTTTTTTTTTTTTTTTTTGTTTTAAAATACTGGCTTTTCTTTTCATGATTGATTGGGGTCATTCTTTGGAATGATGGAAAGAAACTTTCGGGTTGGCATGTGCATGTCTGGCGCTGGTCCGGGTTGGGCTATTATATTAATATTTCTTAGTATGAGATTATTATATACCATCTGATTCTTATTGCAAGTCTATGAGTATTAGTAGTATCTACCTCCGTTGAGGCTGTGCTACCATGTATTGCATACTGGAAGTACCGTAAGGCAGTTTACCCCTATCCCATCGCTAGGTAGCGATGGGAACACAAGAATCTTCAACGTGAACCTGAAGTGCTCTATTGAAACAACTGCGTGCCTTTTTCAAAGCACGCAATTTCAATTTAGATAAAATCAATTCGCTAACTTTACAAGTAACAGACTAGCACTCATACAAGTATCTCATAACTGCATGATAACCCCGAGAACAAGAATCACCACTATTTCATAAGAACAACCATCAATCACCCCATGGTAGTCTCCCACCCTTTCTCAATCATAACATCAATCCAATACGTATCTAAATCTCCCGCATCCATCCTCTTCCAAACCTCCCGAACCAACCTCAAACAAACATTAATCGGTTTCGGAGGAAGAACATGTAAGAAAGACGTTAAACGACCGAGAATAAATCTTCTTGTACGGGAGACTTCAATCGCCTCCATTGATATTGGGGGTGGTTCATCTCCGTCTCCATCTTCGGGGTCATGATCATGAAGATTTTCATTCTCACGATGTGAACGATGTGAATGAGGTGAGTTTGGCGATTGGGCCGTTGGAAGACGGAGTTCACTACTTGATGCGACGAGGAGGAATGGTTGTAGACATCTTGTTCGGGATTCGAGTGGGATTGTTTTTAATCGTGATAATGTCGTTATGGCGAATTCCGTTAACCAGTTATTATATAATGAGTCTGATTCGTCTTCGATGAATGTATTCGTTGTTGAAGGGGATGGGTTTTGCGTCTGTCCATGTCCATGTCCATGTGTTCCTGTCCCTGTTGACGTATGTGTATCGCAGAATCCACCACCAGCACCCATATTCATACTATCAAGATCAATCGGGAAGAACGGATCTCCAGAAGAAGAATTAGGATTCGGTAACCGATTTCGAAGAAGATCCGGAAAAACTCGATATAACTGCATTAACCCCGTACATCGATAGACCTCCGCCATAGTAAGTAAATGCCAAACGGGAGTCTCGTCATCACCGGGAGAAACGATTTCCGCTTCAGAGGGATGAGCAAGGGCAAGTAAGCGTTCTTCTAATTGTCTAGCCTTTTCGATAGCGATTTGAGCGCGATGAATTTCGTCTTGAGAGGTGAATTTTCGTGCTCGGATTCGTTTACGTTCTCGTCGGACTAATCGTCCTACTTCGTGAACTGTAAATTGTGTATCTCGAGCTATACCGGTCCAAGGGTGTGGAACTCGTTGTAAGAGGAGGGATTCGGTGGTTGATGTGGTTTGTGTTTGGGAGGGGAGTATTTCGTTGTCTGCGACGAATGATAGGAGCATTTCCCAGTATATGAGAGCTTCTTCGAAGAATCGATAGTTATTGCTCGTACTTGGTTGAGGAGTGGTATTTGTGTTTGTGCTGGTTTTTGTAAAACCAAAGTCTGGACTTGTAGTTGTAGTAATCGATGATCCGATTGTAGTGATTTGTTTCCGAAGTAAATTGAAAAACGAAATTCCCAAATCCTTCGGATCATGCCAACTTGCAGTTTGACCTAGCATAAGTAAAGCCAATAAAGCTTTATCATCCATGACAGCTTCACGGGTAATGATTTCAACGGCCTCATCTCGCATTTTCCGACCCATGGGTCCGTATTGAGGGAAATCATTTACGAGTGTCGCTGCGGCCATACTTTGCATTGTTCGACACATTGCTAGGGAGGATCCCCAGAGTCGAGAAACGGTTGTTCGGAATGGATTCATTTGACTGTCGTAACTTGAGAATAGAGCGGCGACCTCTTTGAAATAGTATTCGATGAGAGTCCATGATGGATTATTTAGAGGTCGAGATATGGACATGAAGTCGCGAGAGGGTGGTTGTTGAGAGATGGGTGGGTAGCTTCGTACGATGGCTGATGGGGAGAAATCGCGGTATATACTGCCCCCTTCTTCTTCAGTGTGACTTTGTCCGATCAAAGAGAGAAAATGCGATAGGTCTACCGTGGTGTCATTCGAAGTGTGAAAGTCAGGGATTGCCTCTTGGGACTGCGTAAATGTCGATGAAGATGGGATTGCCCTGGGCGATGGGCATAGATCGGTAAGTTCAGGTAACGATCCACTACCGGGTAAATCCCAGAGATTATCGCAAAGTCCGGGATGATTGTCGAGAGGAAATTCTGAAGAATCAAGATCATGCTGCGGGTTCCCGGAGTTTGTGTCTTCAACGGAGAATACATGTTCTGTCGCGTGCGAGGGTTGTTTCGGCGAGCTTTGAGGTGCTGGACTTGCGCTTGCGGCTTTACCATCTGATGATGCACCGGGACTTGATTCTTCATATTTTGTTACCCATCGTAGAGACTGGATATAACCGGGACATCGGACTCCTATACGAGTGCATCGATTGCAGTGAGGTTTTTCTTCTCCGCATTTGACCTGGGTTTTGTGTTAGCTTTCGGTTTTCCAGGGAAAAAAAAAAGAAAGAAAAAGACAAGAGGATTCTGCGAATATTGAAGATACACACCCTCTTACTCTTACAACGGGCACATCCGTTACGGGATTTTTTGACTCGACGCATGATTGTGAAAGATGAATAATTATTGAAGATTTGACATTGCGGAGGCGTTCAAGTTGAGTTGCGGGGAGACTCCGATTCTCGGGATTGTTTTGCCTTTTTGGGAAGTACAACTGATAACAGTAATGCACAGTACACAACGTAATGCAGAGTGAATTGATGTGATGCTGGTGATAATTGGTGGTTTACTAATTATGGAACTTAATTTTCTAAGGAGATGCCGCTGTTTTTGGTTGCTCTTCATAGGAAAGATTCTAGCTATATCGACACCTTGTAGCCTTACGTGGATGGAGTATATTCTGACAACTTTGCAGTTTGAAGAGATCTCAAATCGTTCTACGATATGCCAGATCAGGGAAATAAAGATACACTACAATTACTGCTAAAAGTACTCTCGAAATGCCTGCTGTAACTTTGCTATTTCGCGGCTAGTCCCGTTGCCTTGATGCATGTTATCATTCCCATCACTCTGGTGCAACAACCCAAACCAAGGCCTATTGATCCACTGATTGGATGATCCAATCCTGGAAGATTGTCCGCTGTTTAGAGTACTGCTCTCCCATCAAAAAGGCCAAGATTAAATGATCATGAGCTTCATCTTTGACGACCTCAACGGTTGTCGGAGGGAATGTATTTCGTAAACTTTCACCAAATTCTCGAATATCATCCACAAAAACTTCGTCGCCGCCTGCCAATACTAGCACTCTCTGAGCGGGTAGTCCTTGGAACCAATTTTCTGGAGCCTTAAGTGGCTGTAGATAGGCGTCAAGGGGCGCGTTTCCGATAAAAGTGGAAGACCATACATTAAGCGTCGGAATCGCGAGTGCATCCTTATAACGATTCAATCTCATAGACCTTGTCTTTCCAGTGTCGAATGTGACCCACGGCGAGAGAAGGGCAACAGAAGAGAATCGACCATCAAGTTTGATCGGGTGCACTTTTGGATGGGGATGTAGAATGTGGGATAGTAGAGCTAGTGTTAAGTGGCCCCCGGCAGAGTCGCCGGCTAAGAGAATCTAGAGGTTGTCAGTAGAGTATACCGAGAAATATGACTCGATTTCTGCAATCTGACCTGTTGTGGCTTCTTTCCCAGTGTGGTGAGTGTGTATTCGAGTAGAGCGCTAGCCTGCTGAAGTTGTCGTGGATAGGGGGAGACTACTGCAAGGTCTGTCGGCTGATTAGTAGATGTAGAAGTCTGTAAAGCTAAGTATAAGCTGGTACTTACCATATTGTAGAAAGAAGATCTTGAGTCTACCACCATGTTCTTCTACCTGATGGATAGTTTCCGCAAGTAGTTTGAAATGGGCGTCAACTGCTGGCGTTACATAACCACCTCCTATCAAAAGGTCAGAGATAGTTGATGGGAGCACGATGAAGGGATATATAATTTACCATGGAAGAATATTAACACCTTTTCTGCACTGTCATCGCCAAGCAAATGAACTTGTGTACCGTCGTCGAGGGTGATAGACTCCGGCTCCAAGCATTCTTCTTCGAGGGCTTTTCGATAACTTTCATCTGTACTCGGAGAAAGTGTACTAAAATCCACCAGTCAGATGACAACTCCTTAATCGCGACGTGTAGTCCGTCTTGGGGATGATAGACTTACACCAAAGCCCGAGGGGAAAAGAAACTGGGAAAGACGCGGAAGAATATCAGCTTTAGATGGCGCTTCAGAGAGACCGGGCCCTTTGAGCGCTGAAAGGGTACAGCAAGTACGGAGATAGCAACCCAAGTAACTAACCAAAGTCAGCGAAACTCAATTTTTGTACCTGTGAGTAAATTGAATCGGAGTTGGTGATACTGACAACCTAATATGAACCCGATACCCATACCGATGCGTTCCGAGAATGACAGGTTCAATTTTGACATAATGAAATTGTACTAGCCAGTTGTTTATGGCTTTCATGAGAGATAAGTGCTTATTTACACCCCGCACTCTAGCTCCCACGTTGAAGAGTATCGATCCTGTTCAATGCTCGTCGGAAGCAGTGCATATATCGAAGAGTACTACGTATAGTTGTGGATTCGGGACGTCAGAGCAGTGAGTACTCGAGTGCGGAAGGAGAAAAAAGGAAGGTAAAAAAGAACCCAATTAGCTCAATTTAAATAATTGGAATCAATTCACAAGTGAAGCTAACTAGAGATGGTGATTCACAACATCAGCACTGACCCGTCCATCTCCACTCTTAGCGCCAATCGAGTGCGCAGATTAGACCTCTGCCAGTCTTCCTTTACAGTAGATAAATATTACAGGATTGCGCCAAGCCATCCATAGTGCAGCTCTACCGCCTGTTTCCGTTATTATAATTCTTGGATTTGCGGTAATTCGTGCTCTTCTGTTTGTAGATTGAATGGTGGGTGGTATAACAATAATCCAATTAGCATGTCAGTCTCAACTTGCATGCTTATTTCTTTCTTTGACCAGATTTGTGGGCCGCAAAAACAGCATACGTCTAGTTAGACTACTTCTCAACTCGAACTTCATTTTCTGAATGAATTCTATGCTAGAAAAGACCAAGTATTTGACAAATTCTAGAGGGTATTCTGCTTTTGGTAAAGACCACCTGATTCTCAACGGGAATCTGTTGATTGGACATACTAGTAAAATATAACAACCTGAGAACTTGTAAGTAGGATTCTCTCCTATCATCTTCATTTTGACCTCTCTTCTCAAGCCTAGTCACTCTGTTAACTGCGAGCTCTATAGATGACATGCTCTTATTCAATATTGTTTGCCTCCTGCTACTCTCTTTGCACAATGAATTTACTGCATCGCCTTTTAAATAGCACAGTTAGTATCTAAAATTCTGCTCATCTTACACCTTATATATTCTATCAGAGCCTTTGCTGACATCTAATTGAATGGCATTCAAAAGAAGTATATACGTGCTGATGACATTTATCTGCTGTGTGCTTAACAACACCAGCCACATCAGCGCCACAGTGGCTGGTTTTATCTCCCGTTCTTCGGTCCACCGTGATTCTTCAACTACCACCCGCCCCATTGAATACAGAGAGCTGGCCTCATTTATCCTCATTTATCCTTCCTTGATATTTGAGGCTACTACCGCGATATAAAAAAGTTAAACATCCTTTCAAACCGGTGAGAATCACCACCGGCAGAGAACACCGTGCCAGACCGTAAATTGGTACACCCGAGATTCGCCCTTTGTTCACTTTGACCCTACTGACAGTCTATCAGGCCTCCATTTCTAGCCGGCTTGAAAGCTATCAAGCTGAAATATAGATACAGATATATACGGGAAGCATTGAGTCTGTTACCCAATCTTGCTTTCTAGCGGCTTCCATTTAAAATCCTCGCATTTTAGCGATATAGCATGTCCTCTCTTCCATCTGCCTCGGTTTCTACGCCAGTAAATCCTGGTACCGCAGCCAGTGGGGATGTGAAGCAAGTAGAGGAATCGAATAAAGATGTTCAAATGCTCAACTCTGGAAATGGCGAGGTACAGAATGTCAACTGGGAGTCTGAGCTTCAACTTGTATCATCCCTAGCAAAACTTCAAGAATTAGAGCGAAAAGTGAGTGTCAATTTCGATTTGCAGCCTTTCGTCTGATTCTACCACGTCTCATTTTATCTCTTTTGAAACCGAGTTAGTTACAAGGACTAACAAATTTTTAGGTCCATGAGCTGCGCCAATTCTTACCTGAAGGACTTCTGGAACCCTTGGTCCCAGAAAAACCCGTTGCAGAATCGCCCTCGCAGTTGCGCCATGATTTGGAACAGGCAGCACGCGCTCGATTATCTGGAATCAAAGATTTCAAGACTCTCTGGCAAGGCACGGAGATGAAACCCGTATGGGACCACGTAGAATCCCGGATCAGGGAGTCCAATGGCGACCTTATCCAGCCAACAGGGATGTGGGAGAAGGACTACGATGTGCTTCTCAAGGAGCTTCTCAAGGCTGATAAGACGAAAGAAGAAGAGACAGAGCAGGAGCAAGAAAAGATCGAGCGCTCCAAGGCGCAGTCTTCGGATGGAGAATGGCAAGCTGTCCTTGAGAAGTTCACTCAGCGGAATATACCCGGAATACGCGCTGTGCAGGATCAGGAGCCATTCTCTCTATCGGTGGTACTTGCAAAGGCAGGAATGATTTTCTCCGTTAAAGGGGTTCAAGAACCGGATGTATCGGGTGTCTCTGAATGGCAAGTCGTTAGTCAAACACCCGCGTCCCGATCTCCTTCGAAACTTGAGCAAGCTATTCAAGATTGTTTGAATTCGAGGACAAGAAAATGGGACCTTTCGTTTGTATTGGTATGTGTCTTACGCTCACGTGGATTGTTGTTATCAACATACTAACACTATTCTAGGATATGATATCTTCTTACGCAGACATCAAGCAAACACCATGTATAAAGTGCAACAAGCTCACCAACAACGCCGCTCAACTCCCCACAATCCGCCGATCCAAATCAATTCCATCCCTAAATGAGACTCGAACATTTGAATTCGACGCCCTCCACCAATCTTGCGCTTGAACCTGACAGAAATGACACACTCTTCCAGAAAGTACAAGGCTTCTGCATAGCCTCATAGCCAAAATAAAAGCTAATTTTACTTCCCAAAATCCCCTCCACACCTCAATGACTTCTTATAATCATCATGCTCGCCATAAAAAGTATCATGCCATTCACCGGCAGGATACAACTCCCCGTTCCTATCCCAAAATCGTCGCGGTATAACATGCTTCTCCTCCCTTTTCGATATCCACCTCCCCCTCTCAATCTTCCTCCCATCACAATACTCCACCCGACTCCAAGTCCCATAGTCCGGAACAGAGTACTTTCGTCTTCGAAAATCGTACCTCTCAGCTCCACGTTGGGCCCATGGGAACGGCGTATCATATTTATCCAATTCTTCCTCTTCCCATCGAGCCCAGTTCGTTTTCAATGATACTTTGCCGGCTGTGTTCTTTGCGGGTCGTACTATTCCGACGTATATATCTGGTCCTTTGTTTCGGAGGACGTCGAAAAATCGCCAGCGTTTCGGCCAGCGTGATGGGTTCCCCGGTTTAGGATCTTTGGGCCATATCCAGCCTAATACTGGCTCTGATGGCATTTTGAGAAATTGATTTTTTTTTCGGGATGGTTGGCGTTCTGTTTAGGCGGGATTTTTTTTTTGGCAAATTCTCGTGTTGAGTTGCATACTATGCAAAAGTGCTGGAGATGAGGAGATGCTAGCTTGGTCAATGATCTTTGGAATTTATACTGGTCGATTTTTAATCTCATCTTGTTTTTCTGCTTGATTGCTTTGCTTATTTGCGAATTTACATTTGATTGCATATTTGCTGCATTGCTTTGTTTGTTTTCCTTGGGGTGATGCCCTCTAAATTTGCCTTGGACATCTTGTTGTGATAGGGCTAATTAGGTACAAGTAGTCGTTTGCATGTCAAACTTGGAGCGCAGAGCAATCCGCAACTTGAAGGTCATATTGAAGCAATTCGAAAAAAAATTAGGCGCTGGACTCATGTAGAACTGGACGTTCCTAATAGTAGACATCTTAATCTTGGGGTTTCTGTCTTCTAGATATGCCGGGACTGCATATTGCCCTTAGAAACGGGCCTCAAAGAGATCAGGTCAGTTTCCGAGACAATATAGATGAACAATGAAAGAAGTTTGTCTGTGAAATCGCAATGAATTAAAGCACGCATGAAAGCCGTTCGAAAGTACAAGGTTTCAAATAATATATTTTAATCGGCTAAAGACATGAAAAAAGTGTCCAATGCCTGAAATCAAGAACAATTAAAAGAATAATGCACGAAAGAAGAATTGAATGATGAAATCCTATGTCCGAAATGCCAAAAGAAAAAAAAAACGCCGTTTTCTTGCTATTATCGTAATCCTATTCGCTTCCAAACAAATCAAGAACTCCGTTTGTGTCAAATATATCCATGAGAATATCAATTCATTTCACTCCTTAGTGAAGGAAATGAAAAGCTCGTTAAGTAGCGAATATGCCTAGGCCGCCGACGAACCAGGTGAAGGAGAGGACTGTGATGGCAGCCATGCCGATGGCAAATTTGAGTCCCTGGCGTTGAACATCGGATAAAGCTCCACTGCAGGTAGCACACTTAAATTCTATTATGAATTAGCAAAAGCGATCATGTAGTATCGGGGATTTGTTTCTTTGAGACTCACCACCTAGAGAAGTGTAAGGCTGAGGTGTGTACATTCCAAAGTTGTATCCGATGTTTGAGCCGAGATGACCAGCTTCAGCTGTGTCGTCAAGCTCCTTTTCTGAATCATAGACAAAAAGCGTGTAGGTCGCAGAAAGAAGCGGGACGGTTTGTGAAGCGTTGGTGTCCCAAACGACCTTCCCGGTTTCCTTTACAGTCATGTTGTGGGTGAGGGTATAGGTCGCACTGTTCAAACTGCATGAAGCGACCACATTGACATGCGAGGGAGTCACCGAGAGTGAGGTGTAGTTCCAGACGAAGGTCGCATTCTGGCCAATTCTGAAGTAGGTTGTGGTTGTTACAGCTGGGGTGACCATTGAAATGCCACCGGCACCGGCGGCAGGGTCAATCGAGATGGAGGTCGAAGTAGTCTTGTGGTCCTTTGACTTGTCGGATTTGCTATCAGTCTTGCTGTCACTTTTAGTGTCGGTCTTATCGTCGGTCTTGCTGTCTGTGTCGGTTGTTTTCTCATCCTTCGACGTCTTTGTATTGGAGGCAGTCTCGGTGGCAGTGGTGGAGGGAGCGGTCTCGGTGGCAGTAGATTCAGCGGATTCAGTAGTCTTGTCTACGATAAAATGTCAGCCGTGTAACCAAAGACGAAATGAGAGAATAGGGTCCATACCTGCGCGCTTTTCGAGAGCATCTCTAGCGATCGCCTCGGTATTTTCCCACGACCATGCCGAGGATAGAGTGCCCAGCAACAGGAAGGTGCACAAGAGGGTGAACACAAAGAATCGCATGGTGAAGGCTGTCGGAGTCAATGTCGATGTCGATTTCGATGTCGATCGTTGTCGCTGTCGTGAATGTTGACGGATCAAAGATGAGGAGAATTCAGATCCCCTAGTCGAAAGATAGGCGTATTAAAACAAATGCCCCCTTGCACAAACGGACCGAGTGGAGCCGCCGATAAAGTTGACAGGGCACTTTCGAGACTGCTCAAGGTATTCAGGGGCGTGTATTTCCTCACACGGGCAAACCGAAAACTTCGTGAGGGGAAAGAAAGTAGAATTTGGTGGAATGTAAGAAAAATGACACCCGGTTTGTTGACTAGTCTGGACTCTTAGGTCTGCAGATCACAGGAATGTGGGTTCGTCCGAACTGGGGGGTTCAAGCTGGGGGAGGTGGCGAGATTATGAGAATAGCACGCAGTAAATACAATCACGGCGGTGCAGAAATCAGTCAAACGAGCGACTTGGATTGTAAAAACAAAAGTAACGAGGACCAGAAGAACGAGAAGGACGAGAGGAGAAGAGGAAAGGCGAAGTGTTGAAGTCGTTTGAGATGTATTGCTGAGCTAAACCCTTTTGGGTCGGTCACCAGTGAGACATTCCTATTTTTAGGGTGTGCCACCAGCAGATCATGTCAGATATTTACATTTACATGTAGAATGGTATAACAATATGATTAGACCCAGAGAAAGTGGAATTTGTATTCAATTAGTATACATAATTTTCGACTTAGTAGTGGCTCATTGGTTGGTAAATATTCTGTTATTATACAATAGTACATAGTACTCCGAGTAGTTAGTTGTAGTGTGGATGCTTAAGGGAAGTATAGAGCCAACATTGTTTTATATAGATGCTCAATGTGCGAGCAAATAATTATTTGGATTCTATCACCACTGGTTTACATTGAATCTCGGAATGTTCGAATAGAATTTTAACGAAATTTCCCAAGCAGCTTATCTTGTGTAATATTGGATAGACGAGCAAAAAGTTAGCTCTTCTGGGTGCTCTTCGCTTATCTCAACCACCTTTTCTTCGCCTTGAGAGTTTGCTACTGGACGTGAAGTTCAGAATCATCATGCAACGGGTTCTCGATTTCGACGGTGAAGATGTCAAATAATTAAGAAGATAAATTGTCATAGACCGAAGAGGCCATCCCTAAGGTAGTGTCTCTTTATGATACTATTTCAAACATATTCATATCTAAGTTCAGAATATATCAAACATATTCATATCTAAGTTCAGAATATATCAAATATGTTCTCAATATAATTGAGATTTATTAATAATTTACATTACAGTCTCTTGTGAATGACTACGATAATACGTACGCTATGGATGACTTCTGATAAGTATTCTGTCTCAGCCACAGCAAGTTGCCCTTGATTCAACTTCACTGCGGCTTGCATTGTACTGAGCAAAACCAATTGGATAGGCTCGGCCTATGAACATGCTTGTCTATTCCACTTTTGATGATTTATACTAGTACTGAGTAGTAGTGTCTCTATCTTCCAAGATGTCCTAGCCGTGACATGCCTCGATTCATATTAGCGCCTTGGCTGACTCAAAGTAGAATAAAGCACGAATTCTGACTCTTTACTATTCATTCTTTGAACAATCATCTATACAGAGACATGTCTCCTTCAAGTTAGTGTTAAAAGGGTCCCTCTTCCATTGCCTTTGAAAATAGTCTGGATTCAATCAATCTGAAGATACTGTATATGGAATCTCGCTCGGGGTCGGAAACTCAACGGGGGTTTGATTGTCTCACCCTTCAAAGAGTCTACTTGAAGTAAAGAGAATTGAAGAGAGTTCACGCAGTTTTTGTATGCAGTATGTTATTCAATATCTTTGCGCTTGTCAACGAGAATTATGCAGACACATGAATGCACATCACTCATAATCCGTAGATCGAGGTGCGCTGCCTTGAAGTTGATAAAAGGATGTAAAGAAAAACGATACCAAATGAAAAGCGTGTAAGCGCGCACAATATCACTACATTCATCGGCAGCAGAATGATCCCAGAGGACTCAAGGCTGGGGCTGTTTGCTTTGACAGCATCAAACGATTTAGCCTTTGCATTGATCTCTTCAATCGAACCTCTCTCTGTCGACAAGTCATTATGATTCAAACTGAGAATAGATAGGCGAGAGTAAAGAACTACTGGGACAATGTTCTTGATCTTAAGCACCTCTTTGTGGTCAAGTCTCACGCCCCAGATCGAGCCTTAAAATTTACAACCTGCGCTGGACTATATCGAACTATAAAATGAACGTTAGTATCATAATATTTGAATTCTACTACACAGCATCATCTTCTCTCAACAGTCACCCAGTGATTCTTCTATCTCGAAAATGGCACAGACCAACAGTGATAGAACTCCTCGCAAGACCCAGAGTGCTCCTGCCCGGGTTTCACACACTTCGGATGCCCGGAGAAGTCGAGATGCCAAGATCACCGCAACAGCCGATGAAAAATCCATACCTGCAATTAAGAACGAGTTTGAAGTTGCTGGGAATCCTCGAATCCCATGCAAAAAATGCCTTGATAGAATGGGCAGAATTGATGGACACGAATGCATACCCCAGCCCCCAGGCCCTCGTCGTACAGCTTGCCAATTCTGTCACAAGCAGAAGAAGAAGTGTAATCAGGTTAGTCTTAGTGATGCGAACTAAATTTTTCATCGTGGTAGTTAACTTTTCCCTATAGATCCACCCCATATTTCATGATACAATTTTTAAAGCTCTTCAACTCGGCCCCGAACAGCGAAAACTTAAACTGCGTGAAATTAGAAAGCAGATTGAAAGACGAGACGACATGGATGAAGAGGCTTCTCGCCAGGCTGAGCTACAGCTTCAAAGAGAGGTCGAATGAATCCGATCCCTTTCTTTCATCAAAGCTAGATGTATCTGATGGTTTTTCTCTTGGTAGTTGGCAAATGCGGTAATACTGGGCGACTCCAGTCCAGCCCCAGATATCTCTGCTCCACGAAGAACCAGCAATTGAAGCTGAGACTCGCGGATAGCTGAAATCATCGAGCCGGGGATAATTCTTCGTTCTCTGTCGTGGACTACCAAATTAATACTCAGTCCATGCGGAGCCGGGTTTGATTCATATTTATCGATTGATACCTGACATTTTGCAATTATCTTCCGGGCATTGATGGCTGCAGGATTCGCAATATTCTCGACAAATTGACCAAGGAGTTGTGGAATTAGAGAAACAAAGGTTAGAGGAGGAAGCATATAGACAAGCAATTGATTATCTCATTTCCAGCCTTTCAATTCCAAATATACCCGTATGTCGTAAACTATTGATCCCATGTTTACGCGGATGACTCCGTGAACAATGAGAAGTGGTTCCAACTTCCTAATCTGTCATCCCTTCCGTAATTCAAGCAAGTTAGCCGCTCGGAAAAGGGTTGACCCTAAACCTCTCACTCTAATAGGGAAGTTGCAACCCTCTCGTCGGGAGGAGCCGAGCTCGGCAACTGCGCGTAGATTACCCGATTAAGCAAGACCGTACCGTGGAGTGGACCACCCATCGCCTCCTCCACGCCATCTCTCAGTCAAACTCCGCGTACAGTACTCCGTACCCCAGATTCCAGATTGTGCATGGCAGGGTCCACCGTGGATCTTATGTCGATGGCGTTTATTGGTCTACGCAACTTCTTCACCGTCGGATATGATGCATAATGGCTCAGGACACTCGGGCCAAAATCATTCTATCTCCCCCAGCGCGATCGCTTATAAGGGAGCGAATCCCGCTTAAGCAGTCTAGTTGGATTTTTGCAAAGGATACATTCGGTTCTTGAAGGGACTTTTGCATTATGCGTTCTTGGTATGGAAGGGGTCGTTCCCTTCAGGCGGCTGTGACGGCTTGCTGTTTGGTGGCCTTCATTCTGTATGTATGATCATTGACTCTGGCGTGGGATATCGTGCTGACTTTCCTCCACTCCTTTTACTGCCCTCTGTCCCTTCCATATTTGTGAAGAACTGAGCGTGGTATATTGAGTGGTCACTTATATAGATTCGGCTATGATCAAGGAGTCTTCAGTGGTATTGTTGGAAATGAAGATTGGAGGAAGCAGTTTGGTTACCCCAATGACTCTGAGGAGGGAATTATTGTCAGCTGCTATAACCTGGGTTGTTTACTTGGATGTTTGAGTATGCTGACACTGTATACAAGACTTTGGATTTTTACTAACTTCGCTGTGTAGTCAACTTCTTCATTGGCGAGTTCCTCGGCCGCCGAAAAACGATCTGGTTGGCGATGGGTGTTGTTATTGTTGGTGCCATTTTGCAAACCACTGCGTTTACAGTCCCTCACCTCATCATTGGCCGATTGGTCACGGGAGCTGGTACTGGCCTGAAAACCTCGACCGTACCCATGTAAGTTGATTCCTAGCCTACTTTGACCTTTGCAGTGATGGTTAAGCTGACTCTTGGTTTTAGGTATCAAGCAGAGATGTGTGAAGGAAAGACACGCGGTCGCCTTATCTCTTCTGAAGTACTTTTCACTGCCGTCGGAATCGTCGTGGCATACTGGTTCGACTTCGGCATGTCCTTTGTCGGTGGTCCTATAGCCTGGCGGCTTCCCATTGCCATGCAGATTGTCTTTGCAATTTTCGTCATCGTGCTTGTCTTTGGCCTGCCTGAGTCTCCTCGTTGGCTCATGAATCACTGCCAAGAGAAGGAAGCTATAGAAGTCCTTTGTGCTGTCTACGATAAGCAAGAGCATGAGGAGTACATAGTGAAAGAACGTCAAGCTATCGTTTCTGCCATTGAGCTTGAGACAAATGCCAGCAAAAAGTCTTTCTGGTCAATTTTCCGCAACGATGAAGTTAAGACTGGTCAGCGTGTTCTACTTGCCTGGGGCATGCAGCTCATGAACCAAGTTGGTGGAATTAACCTGGTGGTATATTACGTACCAAGTAAGTCCTGCACCGACCTTTCTCACCTATTCCTCGGCTTTTGAATGAATGATTACTGACAGTTCATAACAGCTGTTCTCAAACAGAATGTCGGACTTGATAGTCAACTGTCTCAGATCCTTGGTGGATGCATTCAAATTATGTTCATGCTTGGCTCCCTTCTTCCAGCATTTATGCTCGATCGTATGGGTCGTCGCCGAACAATGATGATCGGCTCTTTTGGGCTGGGAGTCTGCATGATGATGGTTGCCGCCTTACTTTCACAGGTTGACAAACCAAATGGCACCTCATACGCCTCTGCCTCTGTCTCCTTTTTCTTCCTCTTTATGCTCATCCACGGCATGTCAATCAACTCAGTTCCATGGGTTTATGTTCCAGAAATTCTACCCCTCGAGGCTCGAACCAAGGGAACTGCTATTGGTGTCAGCTCGAATTGGTTGTGGAATTTCACTGTCGTGATGATCACACCGGTCATCATTAATCGCATCCAGTGGAAGGCCTATCTGATCTTCATGATCACTAATTTCGTCTTCATTCCTGTGGTTTACTTTTTCTATCCCGAAACTGGGAACCTTCGTCTTGAGGATGTGGACTTGATCTTTTCTCGGGGCGGTGATCCAGTTAAGCAGGCTCGTATTATGGCAGCCGAGATCAAAGCTCACGGGTACCTCGTCTCAGACCAGCCAGGTGATGAGAAAGAAGTCGATAGTGTCGGAGTGGAGCATGTCTGATTGTTGACATAGTGGGATTTTGATCCTGCCAATACCCAATGTGGCTCCGCATGGTGACTACCCAATCCGATAGAGTGTAAATGATAGACGACAGATGAAGTTATACAGAAGATATTTCTCATTTGATTATACTTCTTCATACTTTATTCATGCTCAATAACCAATCGTATAAACTTCTCATCCCCACAGCGCCGAATCCACACGCCATTTCAACAAGGAACCACATCACCCCGACCCAATGCAGAACTTCAACATATCACACAACCTTGCAGTCACGCAGCCTTCGCAGCCTTGGGTGGGTATTTCTTTCCCTCACGCTCAACCTGAGGTTCACAAGAGCACCACTCAGCTTCAGGAACCGAGTCCATTACCGAGGGAATGTGGCTTCCACAGCCCCACCAGGTGGTTTTGCCTAAGCTGGTCAACTGATGAATTCTCCATGTGTGGAGGTTCAAGGCACTACTTACTGCAGGTGGAACACTGCGCTTTCATACACATGGTGAGAATTAAAGGTTTTGTGAGTCTTGTAGAGGAGATTGGTTATTGTGGATGTCTAGTTGGATGTTGGACGGAAGTGGTTTTATATACCCTTTTCGGTCCGGAGCCTTAGTCATACGATAAGCCCGGGTCGGCGACCATCCACATCTTACATACTAGATTTGTATAGATTAGGAATGAATGAAGCAATTCTTAATAGATTTAGGATGATAAGAGCGTGGCTAAGAATCTATATCAGAACGATCAGGATTCTCATGTTCAAAATTCATGCCTTTTCCGCAGAAAAAAAAAAAAAAAAAAAAAAAAAAAAAAAAAAAACAAAAAAAAAAAAAAAAAAAAGA
>Ga0102593_1002110_pt1 | contig 16279 bp, 16 predicted proteins | sample AraplaCol_mMS_r2_2_FD_76862 | JGI IMG/M metagenome (GOLD analysis project Ga0102593, IMG submission 76862) | Arabidopsis root microbial communities from North Carolina, USA - plate scrape MF_Col_mMS_r2 (SPADES assembly) (version 2) | ecosystem: Host-associated > Plants > Roots > Endosphere...
AGAGGCGTAAAATCCAAACTGTCTGCGGTGCGCGTCGGGCTTAATATTTCCTTGTTCCAATGCTCTCCGGAGCCGGGCTTGTACATCGCTTGACGGGCGTGATCATCTCGCGTTAGATGAACCCGAAGTCTTGCTGCCCTCGCCCACCTGAACCCTGGTTCAGGATGCGGGTTCGGCGCCCACTTGCAGACACCTTTTTCGTTCATACGGCCCCTGCATGCACTGCACGGGGCCGTTGCTTTTTTTCAAGGCTTGCTGCGTGAATTCCCTGCTCGACCCCGTCCTGATCGCCGAATTGGCCGCGCTCGGCCTGGGCACCGGTTTTCTGGCGGGCCTGCTCGGCATTGGCGGCGGCATGCTCATGGTGCCGTTCATCACGATCATCATGGGCCACCGCGGCGTCGCGTCCGATCTGGCGGTGAAGATGGCCATCGCCACATCGATGGCCACGATCATCTTCACCTCGGTGTCCAGCGTGCGCGCGCACCACAAGCGCGGCGCGGTGCGATGGGACATCGTGCGGCGCCTTGCGCCTGGCATCGTCATGGGCAGCCTGCTGGGCAGCCTTGGCGTGTTCGCGCTGCTCAAGGGCACGGTGCTGGCCATCTTCTTTGCGCTGTTCGTGGGCTTCTCGGCCACGCAGATGTTCCTCGACCGCAAGCCCAAGCCCACGCGCCAGATGCCGGGCACCGCGGGGCAGCTGTCGGCGGGCGGCGCCATCGGCTTCATCTCGGGCCTGGTGGGCGCTGGCGGCGGCTTCGTCAGCGTGCCGTTCATGACCTGGTGCAACATCTCCATTCACAACGCCGTCGCCACCAGCGCCGCGCTGGGCTTTCCGATTGCAGTGGCCAACGTGCTGGGCTATGTGGTCAGCGGGCAATCGGTGCAGGGCCTTCCGGACGGCTCGTTCGGCTACATCTGGCTGCCCGCACTCGCGGTGATCGCGGTGTGCAGCGTGTTCACCGCGCCGCTGGGCGCGAAGGCCGCACACAACCTGCCGGTCAAGAAGCTCAAGCGCGTGTTCGCGAGCATCCTGTACCTGCTTGCGGCCTACATGCTCTGGAAGGGCCTGCAAGGCTAGGCCCTTAGGCGCAAAGCCCCTTGGCTCGCGGGTGACACCCGTTGCGACACCGCGGCCCCGGCCGTATAACGGTCGCATGAAAATCCTCATCGCCGTCGACGGCAGCGCCTACACGCAAAAGGCGCTCAGCTACCTTCTCGCCAACCGCGCCATGTTCGTGGATGGCCACGAGCTCACCATCGTGCATGTCTGCACCGGCATCTCGGGCCACGTCGCGCGCCACCTCAGCAAAGAGGTGATCGCCGACTATTACGCCGAGGAAAACGCCAAGGTCATCGAGCCCGTGAAGGCGCGGTTCGCGGAGAACGGCGTCACTAACTACACGGTCGACAAGCGCCACGGACACGCGGCCGAAGAGATCCTCAAGTCGGCCGCCGCGGTACACGCCGAACTCATCGTGCTCGGCACCCATGGCCATGGCATCTTCGGCCGTGCGCTGATGGGCTCCGTGGCCACCAAGGTGATCTCGGAGACCGACACCACCGTGATGCTGGTGCAGTAAGGCAAGGCACCAAGCCTTTTCTTTTTCAGTTATTGAACGCGCTGCTGCCGCCACTCGCGCGGCGAGCAGCCGAAGCGTTCGCGGAAGGCGCGGCTGAAGTGCGCCGCGTCATTGAAGCCGCGGCCGTAGGCGATGTCGGCCACCGGCCGTCCAGCCATGCGGGGCTCGAGCAGGTCTCGGCTGCAGGCTTCGAGCCGGCGTTCCCAGATGTACTGCGATGGCGTGAGCGGCTCGCTCTTGAAGATGCGGTGGATGTGGCTTGCCGACACGCCAAGCTCCGCCGCGAGGCTTCCGACCGAGAGCGATGGATCGGCCAGTTGCTCGTCGATGCGGCGCTTCACGCGCGCCAGGTGGTACGCCGTGAGACTGCTCAGCCCCGGCGAGCGCGCCGCGGGCAGCGTCTGCAGGCCCGCAACCAGAATACTTTGCACGCCGTTGGCCACCGCGAGCGCAGAGGCCGGCTGCAGCGTATCAATGTCTTCGCGCAGCGTGCGGATCATGCCGAGCAGCAGGTGCCCCGCGCCCTCGCGGCCCGACACGGTGGTGGCCGTCAGCGCTTCGGTGTCGTGGAGTTCGCTGCGCAGGCGTTCGCCGGGCAGCTTGAGAACGATCTGCTCGAAGCTGTCGTCGAACAGCAGCTCATAGGGCCGCGTGCTGTCGTACAGCGCGAAGTCGCCCGCCGCCAGCACCGCATCGCGGCCGTCCTGCCGCACCACGCCGTGCCCGCGCGCCTGAATGCTGACCAAGAAGTAGTCGTCGCCCGAGCGAGAAATGTGGCCCGGCGTGCGCATGACCTTCTGCGGCCCTGACTTGACCACCGATACGTCGAGGCTCGGCAGCGTGTGCTGTCGGATGCTGCCTTCGAACTGGCAGGCGTCGCCCTCGCGCACCGGGTCGCAGCCAAGCTGCACATAGACGTTGCAGATCATGTCGGTCCAGTAGGCGAGCCGCTGGTCGCGTGGGACGGCGTCGGTGCTGAGCAACTGGTTCATCGAGGGTCCTTGGAGGAGTCGGCATGCATGCAACGCTGGAACAAGAACGCCGCAAGTTCGGATCAAGGCGTTTCGCGGCGGCGAATCTACGCTTGAAGCAACCCGCATGCCACCGCGCAAACCCGGTGCGGCGTGTGCGAAGTTGTTTCATCCCCTCAATCTCCTGGAGATCCGCCATGCCCACCACCGTTCATCCCAAGCTCCGCGTCGCCGCCGTGCAGGCCGCGCCCGTGTTCCTCGATCTCGACGGCACCATCGACAAGACCATCGACCTGATGGCCCAGGCCGCAAGCCAGGGCGTGAAGCTCATCGCCTTTCCCGAAACCTGGGTGCCGGGCTATCCCTGGTGGATCTGGCTCGACTCGCCGGCCTGGGGCATGCAGTTCGTGCAGCGCTATCACGACAACGCGCTGGTGGTCGGCTCCGCCGAGTTCGACCGCATCAGGGAAGCCGCGCGCAAGCACAATATCTGGGTGTCGCTCGGCTACAGCGAAAAGGCCGCCGGAAGCCTCTACATTGCGCAGGCGCTGTTCGACGACGAAGGCCACACGGTGCAGACGCGCCGCAAGCTCAAGCCCACGCACGTGGAGCGCACCGTCTTCGGCGAAGGCGACGGCTCCGACCTGGCCGTGGTCGAGACGCCCATCGGCAACATCGGATCGCTCTCATGCTGGGAGCATCTTCAGCCGCTCAGCAAGTATGCGATGTATGCGCAGAACGAGCAGATCCATTGCGGCGCCTGGCCCAGCTTTTCGCTCTACCGCGGCGCGGCCTATGCGCTCGGTCCCGAGCTCAACAACGCCGCGAGCCAGGTGTACGCCGCCGAGGGGCAGTGCTTCGTCGTTGCGCCGTGCGCCACGGTGTCGCAGGCAATGAGCGAGCTGATGTGCACCGACGAGGGCAAGCAGCAGATGCTGCGCGTCGGCGGCGGCTATGCGCGCATCTACGCGCCCGATGGTTCGCCGCTCGGCACGCAGCTCGCCGAAGACGAGGAAGGGCTGGTGATCGCCGACATCGATCTTGGAATGATCGCGCTCGCCAAGGCGGCGGCCGACCCGAGCGGCCACTATTCGCGACCCGACGTCACGCAGCTGCTGCTGAACAAGACCCGCCGCGAACCCGTGGTGCTGCAGCGCGCGCCCGAGGTCGAAGGCGCCGCCTTCGAAGCCATCGTCGCCACGCCCGAGCCAGCAGCGGCATCGCGCCAGCAGCCGCTGGCCGCCTGACGCACCGGAGCCACGCCATGGAATCCGCCATTGCCGAGCACCTGAAGTGTCCCCGCACGCGCCACCGCCGCGTGGAGGACGACTATGCGCCACCCTACCCCGTCTGGTCGGCGCGCGCGCCAGCCGCGGTCAAGCAAGTCGTGATGGGCTATTTTGGCGTGCAGTCGCGCGGGGCCGAAACGCGGGGACGCGCATGCGCGGCGCTGATGAAGATCGCAGCCGGCTTCGCCCTGCCCGACGGCCCCGGCCACCACGACTTCGCTCACTATGTCGATGCCGACGGCTACGACAACATGATCGCCATCGCCTACTGGAACGACCCCGCCGCCCATGCACGATGGTGCAGGGCACCCGAGATCGATGCATGGTGGCGCTCCGACGAGCGGCTGGCTGAGGGTCTTGGCTACTTCCGCGAAATCGTTTCGCCACGCGCCGAGCACTTCGAGACCATGTTCAACACGCCGGACCGCCTCGAAGGCGTGGGCGTGGTGATGGGCGGCGTGAGCGGTGAACTGCAGGAGCACGGCTACTGGGGTTCCATGCGCGACCGCATCCCGCTGTCGCAGACCGATGCCATGGCCGCTTCGGGCACACGCGCCATCACCCTGGGCGCGCCCGCACCGGGGCAGCGCGTGCGCGTCGCGGGCCACGAGAACATTGCAATGATCCGCTCCGGCCAGGAATGGGCCGACACCACCGGCCAGGAACGCGCTCTCTATCTCGGCGAAATGGAAACGGTGCTGCGCGAAGGCATGGACTTCCTGCGCGACCAGGGCCTGGGCATCGGCTGCTACAGCAACCGCTACATGCACCACCTCGACGCCAAGGGTGCGCCGCTGGAGAAATCGTTTGGCCTGAGTTTTTGGCGCTCGCTCGCCGACATGGAACGCTGGGCCGAATCGCATCCCACGCACGTTGCGATCTTCGGCAGCTTCATGCGCTACGTGCAGGCGCTGAACTTTCAGCTGCAGCTGCGCGTGTACCACGAGGTGTCAGTGCTCAAGGCGGACGAGCAGAGCTATGAATACATCAACTGCCATCCACGCAGCGGGCTCATGAACGGGCTGGGCGCGGGCTGACGCGTTCCCCAGCGCCGCACGTCCGAGCCCACGTACGCTGCCAAGGCAAAGCTCTAGGCGAACAGCCCTTTGTGCTGCTCCCGCAGCAGCGCTTTCTGCACCTTACCCATGGCGTTGCGCGGCAGTTCGCCGACGACGAAGCAGCGCTTCGGAATCTTGAAGTTGGCGAGCTTGGACTTCAGTTCCGCAACGATGGCATCGGCGTCGAGCACCCCGCCCGCCTTGGCAATGACGATGGCCACGCCGACCTCGCCGAAGTCGGGGTGCGGCACGCCGACCACGGCGCTCTCGGCCACGCCGGGGAGCTCATTGATGTAGCCCTCGATCTCGGCCGGGTAGACGTTGTAGCCGCCGCTGATGATCAAGTCCTTGCTGCGGCCGACGATGGTGATGTAGCCGCGGCCGTCGATCTTGCCGACGTCGCCGGTCTTGAAGAATCCATCGGCGGTGAACTCTTCTTTCGTTTTTTCGGGCATGCGCCAGTAGCCGCTGAACACGTTCGGACCGCTGACCTCGATGTTGCCGATCTCGTCGGTGGTGCAATCTCGGCCGCTGTCGTCGCGCACGCGCAGCTGCACGCCGGGCAGGGCAAAGCCGACGGTGCCGCCGCGTCGCTCGCCCTGCGCAGGGGTGTAGGGGTTGGAGGTGAGCATGATCGTCTCGCTCATGCCGTAGCGCTCGAGAATGGTGTGGCCGGTGCGCTCGCGCCACTCGTCGAAGGTTTCGATGAGCAGCGGCGCGGAGCCCGCAACGAAGAGGCGCATGTTGCGCACCGCTTCGCGCGTGAGCTCGCGTTCGGCCAGGAGCCGTACATAGAGCGTGGGAACGCCCATGAACACCGTGGCTTCGGGCAGCTTCTCGACCACGCGCTTCGGATCGAACTTCGAAAACCAGATCATCTTGCTGCCGTTCAGCAGCGCACCGTGCAACGCGACGAAGAGGCCGTGCACGTGAAAGATGGGCAGCGCATGGATCAGCACGTCGCCTCGGGTCCAGCCCCAGTAGTCCTTGAGCACCTCGGCGTTCGACAGCAGGTTGCCATGCGTGAGCATCGCGCCCTTGCTGCGGCCGGTGGTGCCGCTGGTATAGAGAATGGCGGCCAGGTCGTCCGCCTTCTTCTTTGCAATCACGTGCTGGTCGCTGCACTGCGCCGCCACCTCCAGCAGCGTGCCGGTGCGGTCATCGTCGAGCGTGAACACGTGCCGCGTGCCTGCCGCATTGGCGATGGGCGCGACCCACGAGGCATTGCGGCTGGTGCACACCACCACGGCCGGTTCGGCGTTGCCGATGAAGTATTCGATCTCGGCGCTTTGATAGGCGGTGTTGAGCGGCAGGAACACATAGCCCGCGCGCAGCGTGGCGAGATAGAGAATCATCGCCTCGACCGATTTTTCGACCTGCACCGCGATGCGGGCGCCCTCTTCCAGCCCCAGCGCGCCAAGCAGGTTGGCCATCATGGCGCTTGCGCGGTCGAGGTCTTGCCATGAATAGAACAGGCCGTTGTCGGTCTCCACGGCAATGCCGTCGAGATCAGCAGGAAAGGCCGCGCGCAGTGCGGCAAACAGGTTGGCGTTGGCTTTCGTCTTCATCGGGCGGGTTTTCAGAAATTCGGTTTGCGCTTGGCAAGAAAGGCATCGATGCCTTCGCGGTGTTCGGCGGAATCGGCGTAATCGTAGGCGCTTGCGAGCAGGGTGTTTGTCGAATGCGCGCCGGCCTTCAGCATGGCGAAGGTGTGCTTGTGCATGCGCGCGGCCTGCGGCGCCAGGGCTGCGATGCGCGCGGCATGCGCCTGCGCGGCGACAACTACCTCGCTGTCGGGCAGCACTTGCAGCAAGAAGCCGGCATCGTACAGGCGCTGTGCGCCGTGGACGCCGGCAGCCAGCAGCATGTCTCGCGCCAGCACGTCGCCGATTGCGCCATGAACCAGCGCGGCCTCTCGCGGTGCCATCGGAAATCCCAGCTTCGCGATGGGCGCGCCAAACTTTGCGGAGGCACCCGCAATACGGATGTCGCAGCAGCTCGCGATCTCGATCCCGGCCCCCATGCACGCGCCTTCGATCTGCGCGACCATGGGCAGCGGGCAATCGAGCATGGCCTGCAGCGCACCCCAGACATCGTTCTCGTGGAATTCGCGCAGGCTGGCTTCGTCGAAGCGAAACGCCGGGTACTCGGAAATGTCGCCGCCGGCGCAGAAGGCGCCGCCCTCGCCGCGAACGACGACACAGCGCAGTCCGTCATCGGCCGCCGGGCGGATGCCGTCTTCGAACACCGCACGCAGCTCGCGCAACATGCCGCGCGTCATTGCATTGAGGCGACGCGCGTTCGAAAGGGTGACGAACGCAACGGCGCCCTCCCGGCGCAGCGAAACGTGGCGCTCGTCCATCACTCGAGCTTGGCGCCCGAGGCCTTCACCACCGCGGCCCAGCGCTTGATCTCCGAGCGGACGAAGCCGCCGTAAGAGGCCATCGTGAGGTTCGGAATCTCCGAGCCGTTCTGGGCCCAGATGGTCTTGAGCTCGTCGGTTGCCAGCGCCTTCTTCATGTCGTCGACGATGCGCCCCTGCAAGTCGGCCGGCGTGCCCTTGGGAGCCCACAGGCCGTACCAGGTGGTGACGGTGTAGTCGGGCAGCCCGACCTCGGCGGCGCAGGGCACGTCGGGGAACGCGGGGTTGCGCTTGCTGCCGGCCACCATCAGCGCCTTGATGCGCCCGCCCTTGATGTGCTGGGCGGAAGAACCGAGGCCGTCGAACATCAGGTCGACATTGCCGGCAATCAGGTCGGACAGCGCCGGACCCGCGCCGCGGTAGGGAATGTGCGTGATGAAAGTGTTTGTCTGCAGCTTGAAGAGTTCGCCCGCCAAGTGGTGCGAAGTACCCGCGCCGGCCGAACCGTAGTTGAGCTTGCCGGGGCTGCGCTTGGCGGCGGCAACAAGGTCCTGCAGGGTGTTGGCCGTGACGCGGCGCGGATTGACCACCACCACCTGCGGCACGTTGGCCAGCAGCATCAGCGGCACGAAATCTTTCTCCAGGTCGTAGTCGAGCTTGGGGTAGATCGACGGTGCGATGGCGTGGTGCACCGCGCCCATGAAGAGCGTGTAGCCGTCGGGCTGGGCCTTGGATGCGATGCTGGCCCCCACCGTGCCGCCCGCGCCGCCGCGGTTGTCGATGACCAGCGTCTGGCCGCTGATCTTGGCAAACTGCGCCGAGAGCGGACGCGCGAAGGCGTCGGTGCCGCCGCCGGCCGGAAAAGGCACGATCATGTTCACCGGCCGGGTCGGCCAATTGCCCCCCTGGGCACGCGCGCCGCCGCCGCACAGAACGGCGGCACCGGCCGCAGCCAGGCGAAGCACGTCGCGTCGTTGAAAACTCTGAGTCATCTGTCATCTCCTGTCGTTGTGGATGAGCCGCGCCATGCGGCCGCCGGCACCTCGTGCGCCGGACTTTTGTGTTTCAGAACTCAGCCTTTTTTGAAGAACAGGCTTTCAACGTCTCCCGATACCGCCACCTTGCCTTCTGCCAGCCACGCGCGATGCTTGTCGAGCCGTTTCAGATCGTAGAGGTAATTCACCATCAGTCCGTAAGACTGCTTCTGCCCTTTGGGCGAGGGATCGCCGGCCCAGTTGAGCCGCTCGACGCGCGCGCCGTTGCCCAAGTGGAAGCGCGCCACCGGATCGGCCGGCGTGCCGTCGATCAGCGTGTGGCCCAGGTATTCGGCGGCAGCCTGCAGCAGCCAGTGGCGCAGCGGCGACCTGGCATCGAGGGTCGCGGCGTCGCCGTCCACCGCAGCGATCAGCCGTTCGGCGGTGGGCGGCAGCGAACCGATCAGGCGGCCGAGCTCGGCTTCGCGTTTTTCGTCCAGGCGCGCCAGCAGTTCCGCGGCGTTCTTTCCAAGCCATGTTCGAAAGCCAGGAATCGGCGAGAGCGTGGCAAAGACCTTGAGGCGCGGCAGCTCGTCCTGCAGGGTTTCGACCACGCGCTTGATGAGCGAATCGCCAAAGCTCACCCCGCGCAAGCCGTCCTGGGTGTTGCTGATCGAATAGAAGATGGCCGTCGTGGCCTTGGCCGGGAGGATCGGCACCGCGCTTTCGTCGAGCAGCGGTGCAATGCCCTCGCTGATGCGATCGACCAAAGCCACCTCGACGAAGATCAGCGGCTCGTTGGGAAGCCGCGGATGGAAGAAGCCGTAGCAGCGGCGGTCGCTGTCGTCGAGCCGGTTCTTCACGTCGGTCCAGCTCTTGATGTCGTGCACGGCCTCGTAGCGGATCAGCTTCTCGATCAGCGAGGCCGGCGAGTTCCAGTCGATGCGCCGCAGCTCGAGAAACGCGACGTCGAACCAGGTGGAGAACAGGTGCTCCAGTTCGGCGTCAAGTGCGATCAGCCGCTTGTCGGACTTGAGAAAAGGCAGCAGCTCGGCGCGCAAATCGACCAGGAAGCGCATGCCTTCGGGCTCGACCGCAAAGCGCTGCAGCAGGCGCATGCGGGGCGAGACCAGCGCGCGCCGCAGCTTGAGTTCGGCCTGGCCTTCGTCGGGCGTTCCCACCGAGGCCTGGTGCTGGTCGCGGGCGGACTTGAGCTTGTGCGGATCGGCCGCGAAATGCTCGCTCATCAGCGACCAATAGTCGCGCCGCTCCTCGGGTGTGGCGCTGGCGTACGCCGTGGCAATGGCATGCGCCCTGCGCCCGCCCTCGACCTCGCTCACGCGCGGATCGATCACGGCCTGCAAGGCAGTGAGCACGCGGCGCAGCGCGCGCGGCGACAAGGCTTCGTCGGCCTTGCGCAAGGTGGCCTGCATTCGCTCGGCAGTCGAACGCAGGCTCGGCTTGGCGGCAGACCTGGGCGTGCTGCGGGCGCCGCCCTCGGGTGCCACGGGCACCTTGCTGCCTGACTTCTCGCCAGAGCGCAGCCGCGCCTGGAACCATTCGGTCGCACTCATCGGCAAACTCCAATGCTCTGGGGTGCGGGAATGCCTTTCTTCTTCATGTCGTTCATGACATCACCCTGGATTTCTGTTGCCGCGCCACCTCGCGCAGCGCCTCGCGCTGCCGCGTCAGGTGCGTGCGCATGGCCGCGTCCGCGCCCTGGCTGTCGCGCGCCTTGAGCGCCGCGAACACCGCCAGGTGCTCCGACAGGCTCTGCTCGAGCCGGCCCGGCGCATGCAGCTGCTGAAGCCGCGCGAGCTTGAGGATCTTGCGCAAATCGCCGATAACCTGCGCCAGCCATCGGTTGTCGGCCAGCTGGATGATCGCTTCGTGGATCAGGTGGTTGGTGGCGTAGTAGTCGTTGATGCGCTTGCCCTTGGCATGGCGCACCAGGCGTTCATGCAGCGCATCGAGTTCATGCAGTTCGGCATCGCTCGCGTTGCGTGCGGCCTCGTAGGCGCAACGGCCTTCGAGCAGTGCGATGACCGGAAAAATCTCGTCCAGGTCGCGCTCGGTCACCTCCCGAACGAAGCAGCCGCGCCGAGGTTCGTGCCGCAGCAGGCCTTCGGCCGTGAGCACCTTGAGCGCCTCGCGCAAGGGGGTGCGCGAGATCGACAGCCGTTCGCACAGCGCGGCCTCGTCCAGGAAGCTGCCCGGCGCCAGCGTGCCCGCGAAGATCTGCTCGCGCAGCGTGGCAGCCACTTCGTCGTGCAGGGAGTTGGGGACCAGGCGCATGAGGATGTGAAACGCAGGACGGGCGTAATTTCCTGTAATTACGCGTAATTGTGAGTGCGCGATGAACGCGGCACAAGGCCGCACGGCACTTGCGCGGCCCGTGCTTACCCTGAGCGCCAGAGGCTCAGGCCGCTGCCGGTTGGCGCCGCTGGGCGGCCCAGATCCACAGGCCGATGCCGAAGATCACCATCGGCAGGCTGAGCCACTGACCCTGGCTCAGGTTGAGCGCGCGCAGGCCCAGAAAATCATCGGGCTCGCGGAAGTACTCGGCAATGAAGCGCAGCGCGCCGTAGCCGATCATGAACACCGCGGCCACCTGCCCTTGCTTGCGCTCCTTGCGCGCGTAGAGCCACATGATGACGAACAAAAGCAGCCCCTCGAGCAGGAACTGGTAGATCTGCGAAGGATGGCGCGGCAGCATCGAGCCGCTCTGCGGAAACACCATGCCCCAAGGCAGGTCGGGGCTGCTGAAGCGGCCCCAGAGCTCGCCGTTGATGAAGTTGCCCACGCGGCCGGCCGCCAAGCCCGTCGGCACGCAGGGCGAGACGAAATCCATCACCTGCCAGAACGGCCGGGCACGCGAATGCGCAAACCAAAGCATCGCGCCGATCACGCCCAGCAGCCCGCCGTGAAAGCTCATGCCGCCCTGCCACACATAAAGAATCTGGAGGGGGTTCGCGAGATAGAAATCGGGCTTGTAGAACAGGCAGTAGCCGAGCCGGCCGCCCACGATGACGCCCATCACGCCAAGAAAAAGAATGTCCTCGATGTCCTTGCGCTGCCACGCGCCCGCGCCGACGAGCGAGCGATATGGCTCATGCCTCAGGCGGCGCGTGCCCAGAAAATAGAACAGCGCGAACGCGGCGAGGTAGGTCAGGCCGTACCAGTGGATGGCAACGGGTCCGAGCTGCAGGGCGACGGGATTGATCTGCGGATACATGAGCATGGCGCCGATTGTGCCCCGGGCGCGTGGCCCTCTCCTTGCGCCACCGGCGGGCCGCTCAAGCGCCCTTCTGCGTTCGCTCGCGCACGAACTCCACGAACCGTGCCAGCGCCGGATGCGTGGCCTGCGCCGGCCACACGAGGCTTGTTTCGCAGTGGGGCAAGACCACGCGGCCGCGCCCCGCACCCTTGAACTCCTGTGCCTGGCGGTAGACCACACCGGCACGCCGGAACTGCATCACGCTGTGCGGCACCCAGGCCATGCCGATGCCACCTGAAACCAGGTTGACGATGGTCTGCATCTGGATCGCCTCTTGCGCCACCTGCGGCACGCGGCCGGCCGAGTGGTAAAGGCCAAGCACCGCATCGTGCAGCGACGGCACGATGCGGCGCGGAAAGATCACCAGCGGTTCGGCCAGCACCTCTGCCAGCCGCACGGGTGCAGCGCCCGCCAGCGGATGCTGCGCTGGCATGGCGAGCACCAGCGATTCCTGTTCCACCGATAGCCGTTCAAGTCCCGGAGGTGCGGCGCCCGGCGAATGGAGCATGAGCCCGGCGTCGATGTCGCCGCGCGCAAAGGCTTCCAGCTGCACGTCGCCGGTGGCTTCGACCAGTTCGAGCGCCACCTCCGGGCACAACACGCGGAATTCGCGCACCCAGGCCGGCAATTTTTCGAACCCGATGGTGGAAACGAAGGCGATGCGCACCCGTCCCACCTGCCCGGCCGCCGCCGCACGCGCGCGCTCGGGAAGGGCCAGGGCCCGTGCCAGCAGCTCGCGCACGTCGGGCAGCAGCGCCTCACCGGCGGGCGTGAGCGCCACGCGCCGGCGCGTGCGGTCGAACAGCAGCACGCCCAGGGTCTTTTCGAGCTGGGCAATGGCCTGGGTGACCGGCGGCTGCGTCATGTGCAGGCGCTCGGCCGCGCGGCCGAAATGCAGTTCCTCCGCCACGGCCACGAACTGGCGCCAGGCTCGCAGGTCGACCAAGCTTTCTTTCATATGCCGAGCATATCAATCCGCACGCAAAAACGGATTGGAATGAATCAATGAGAAGGCCGATACTTGGGTCCCCCGATCTCCCCACGACACAAGAGACACCATGGACACCAAGCCGATCCAGATCAACCGCCGCAGCGCCAACATCGTCGAAGGCAAGAGCCGCGCGCCCAACCGCTCCATGTTCTACGCCATGGGCTACGAGGAAAGCGACTTCAAGAAGCCGATGGTCGGCGTCGCCAATGGCCACAGCACCATCACGCCCTGCAACTCGGGCCTGCAGAAGCTGGCCGACGCGGCCATCGCGGGCATCGAGGAAGCCGGCGGCAACGCGCAGGTCTTCGGCACCCCCACCATTTCCGACGGCATGGCCATGGGCACCGAGGGCATGAAGTACTCGCTGGTGAGCCGCGAGGTCATCTCCGACTGCATCGAGACCTGCGTGGGCGGCCAGTGGATGGACGGCGTGCTGGTGGTCGGCGGCTGCGACAAGAACATGCCGGGCGGACTCATGGGCATGCTGCGCGCCAACGTGCCGGCCATCTACGTCTACGGCGGCACCATCCTGCCGGGCCGCTACAAGGGGCAAGACCTCAACATCGTGAGCGTGTTCGAAGCCGTGGGCCAGAACGCCGCCGGCAACCTGAGCGACGAAGACCTGCACGAGATCGAGAAGCGCGCCATCCCCGGCACCGGCTCCTGCGGCGGCATGTACACGGCCAACACCATGTCCAGCGCGTTCGAGGCGCTGGGCATCTCGCTGCCCTACTCGTCCACCATGGCCAACCCGCACGACGAAAAAGCCAACTCGGCCAAGGAATCGGCCAAGGTGCTGATCGAGGCCATCAAGAAAGACCTGAAGCCGCGCGACATCGTCACCAAGGAAGCCATCGAGAACGCGGTGGCCGTGATCATGGCCACGGGCGGCTCCACCAACGCCGTGCTGCACTTCCTGGCCATCGCGCACGCGGCCGAAGTCGAGTGGACCATCGACGACTTCGAGCGCATGCGCAAGAAGGTGCCGGTGATCTGCGACCTTAAGCCGAGCGGCAAGTACCTGGCGGTCGACCTGCACCAGGCCGGCGGCATTCCGCAAGTGATGAAGGTGCTTCTGAATGCGGGCCTCTTGCACGGCGACTGCATCACCATCACCGGCCAGACGATTGCCGAAGTGCTGAAGGATGTGCCCGACGTGCCGCGTGCCGACCAGGACGTGATCCGCCCGATCGACAAGCCGATGTACGCCGAGGGCCACCTCGCGATCCTCAAGGGCAACCTCTCGCCCGAAGGCGCGGTGGCCAAGATCACCGGCCTGAAGAACCCCGTGATCACCGGGCCGGCGCGCGTGTTCGACGACGAGCAGTCGGCGCTCCAGGCCATCCTGGACGGCAAGATCAAGGCCGGCGACGTGATGGTGCTGCGCTACCTGGGCCCCAAGGGTGGCCCGGGCATGCCCGAAATGCTGGCCCCCACAGGCGCGCTGATCGGCGCCGGCCTGGGCGAAAGCGTGGGCCTCATTACCGACGGCCGCTTCTCGGGCGGCACCTGGGGCATGGTGGTCGGCCACGTCGCGCCCGAGGCGGCGGCGGGCGGCACCATTGCGTTCGTGAACGAAGGCGACTCGATCACCATCGACGCGCACAAGCTGGTGCTCGAACTCAACGTGCCCGAAGCCGAACTCGCCAAGCGCCGCGAAGGCTGGAAGCCGCCAGCGCCGCGCTACACCCGCGGCGTGCAGGCCAAGTTCGCGTTCAATGCTTCCAGCGCCAGCTCTGGCGCGGTGCTCGACAAGTTCTGAGGCTGGTCAGGCCATCACCCACGCGCCGTAGCCGAAAGCCAGCAAGGCCAGGGCTGCGAGCGCGGGATGCGGAGGATCCGATCCGTGCGTGCCGCTCAGCGCTTCGGCCGCTGGCCCTTGCTGCCCGGCAGGCCCATGTTGCTGCGCTGGCGGTCGATGCGGGCCTGCTTGCGCCGTTCTTCGCGCTCGACGACCTTGCGCTTGGTGTAGCCCGACGAGTCGGCCCACGCCCACCAGGCCATGGCCATGGCGAAAGGCGACAGCACGATCCACCAGCTCCAGCCGGCGACCATGCCCACTTCCAGGTATTTCAAGGCCACGGCGAGCAGGCCCAGCAGCAGAAAAAGCATCGCGAATCCTCGGGGTTTTGTTGGAAACGCTTCCGGGCGCCGGTGCACGGCGCTACCTACAATCGCGTTAGATCGAATGTAACCCAGCCATTACGAAATACATCCCCATGAAGAGACTCCTGTCATTCGCGGTTCTGGGACTCGGCCTCGCGGCTCCCGCCTTCGCCGACCTGGCCTTGGCCACGTCGAAAAACTGCATGAGCTGCCACGCGGTCGATCGCAAGGTGCTCGGCCCCGCATTCAAGGACGTGGCGGCCAAGTACAAGGGCAACGCCGGCGCGGCCGACATGCTCGCAGCAAAGATCATCAAGGGCGGTTCGGGCGTGTGGGGGCCGGTGCCAATGCCGGCCAACACACAGGTGAGCGAAGCGGACGCCAAGAAGCTCGCCGCCTGGGTGCTGATGACGCGCTGAGCCCTGGCAAGGCCCAAGCCGCGCACCGTCGTCAAACCCGCGGGTCGATGTCCGTGGGCAGCGGCCGGCGCTCGATGCGGTCTTCGAGCTGGCCGATGTGCGCGGCCACCGTGTTGTCGGACTGTTCCGAGCGCTGGCGCACCACGCTCTCGAGCTGGCCGAGCCGGGTCAGCAGCGAGGCGTGCCGCTCGGCGTTTTGGGCCATGTGCCTGTTCTCCTGCACTTCCAGAAAATTGCGCAACTCGGTGAAGCGCGACGCCTCGGCCTTGTCGGCGAGGTCCCGCTGCACCTGCATTTCCTTGTTGTGGCGCTTGGCATCGAGCAGCACCGAGCTGTGCAGGTACAGCACATAGACCAGGAAGAACACGCCCAGGGCGATCGTCAGCGCCAGCATCATCAAGCCGAGCGGTGCCGAGATAGTCATGAAGCCCAGCGAGACCGGCACGGGCGCCGAGAGCGTTCCCCAGTTGAGCGCGGCAAGGACCGCGATCAACAGCAGAATGACAAACAGAAAAGCAGATCTCACGCCCATGGGGGCCTCCTTCGTACAGATCGAACACAGCGGAACTCGCCCTGCGCATCGAGGCGCACGGCGGCTCTGCTGGTTTTACCTCAGGCCGAAGGCCGCGATGGACGCCGCTTTCCAGTAACGGCCATGTCCTACACAGCCCATCAATTGGTCTGTGACAGCTGCTCCAGAATCGCCGGATTCTCCAAGGTGGACGTGTCCTGCGTGATCGCCTCCCCCTTGGCGATGCTGCGCAAGAGGCGCCGCATGATCTTGCCGCTGCGCGTCTTGGGCAGGTTGTCCCCGAAGCGGATGTCCTTGGGCTTGGCAATCGGCCCGATCTCCTTGGCCACCCAGGCGCGCAGCTCGTTGGCGATCTGCTTGGCTTCCTCTCCCGTTGGGCGGCTGCGCTTGAGCACGACGAAGGCGCACACCGCCTCGCCCGTCACGTCGTCGGGGCGCCCCACCACCGCCGCCTCGGCCACCAGGTCGGTCTTGGACACCAGCGCCGATTCGATCTCCATCGTGCCCAGCCGGTGGCCCGAGACGTTGAGCACGTCGTCGATGCGCCCGGTGATGCGGAAGTAGCCGCGGTCGGCACTACGCACCGCGCCATCGCCGGCCAGGTAGATGGTGCCGCCCATCTCCTCGGGGAAGTAGCTCTTCTTGAAGCGCTCGGGGTCGTTCCAGATGGTGCGGATCATCGAGGGCCAGGGCCGCTTGATGACCAGCATGCCGCCC